>MDTG01401309.1_pt1 | contig 11985 bp, 14 predicted proteins | sample 811421 | NCBI WGS metagenome assembly MDTG01 (sample SAMN05326645, study PRJNA326480) | marine metagenome | isolation source: seawater | place: Pacific Ocean: South East | collected 2011 | reverse complement strand
GATTGATTTAAGTGTTTGTTCAATATAATTTTTTTTTTTATAATAAGGAATTATTATGCTAACTAATCTCATTAAAAAGAAATTTCTTATTATAATTAGACTATTTTTTAATTAATGACACAAAAAAAATTAATACTTTTCATGCCATCTATTGAAGGTGGTGGGGTAGAAAAAAATTTTTTTGTAATTTCAAATTATTTGGCAAGTAAAATAGATAAGGTTATTTTGATAACTGCTGAAAAAAACATATCTTATAAGCTTAAAAATATTAGGATAGTAAACGCTAAGTCTAATTTTTGGAGAAAAAGAGGTAGACTTAGGAAATATATAATTTCAATTTTTTTATTAATCAAAATTTTATTAACAAATAAAAACTCTGCAGTGTTCTCGTTTCAGGCCAACCTATATGCTATTTTAATTTGTAAATTGTTAAATGTAAAAATAATATCTAGATCTAATTCTTCACCTTCAGGATGGTCAAAAAATTTAGTTAAAAGAATAATTTACAGAATTGGTCTAAATCTGGCCAACACAGTAATTGTAAATAGTATTGAGTTTAAAAATGAAATGAAAAAAAAATTTTCTATCAATGCTTATCACATTTACAATCCACTAGATCAGAAACTAATTTTAGATTTATCTAAAAAAAAAGTCAAAAATTTTTTTCCTAAAAATACACTTAAAATAATAAATGTTGGTAGATTAGTAGATCAAAAAAATCAGCTCAATCTTCTTAAGGCTATTAATGAAATTAAAAATTTTTACAATATTAAACTTATTTTAATTGGAAGGGGGGTTGACTTACAAAAAATTAAAGAATTTATAAAAATAAACAAAATGTCAAAATTAGTAAAAATCTTATATACCTCAAATCCAATGCCATATATTAAACAAGCAGACCTTTTTATTTTATCATCTAAATTTGAAGGGCTGCCAAATGTATTGTTAGAAAGTATTACTTTAAAAAAAATGATAATTTCAAGTAACTGTCCGACTGGGCCAAAAGAAATATTATCTAATGGAAAAGGCGGATTATTATTTAAAGTTGGAGATTACAAAGAACTATCAAAAAAAATAATCTTTTTTATTAAAAATAAAAATAAATGCAAAAAAATGACAAATTTTTCATTCAATCAGCTTTCAAGATTCGATTATGAAAAAAATTTAAATAGATATTTTAATGTTGTAAAAAAGATTATTTAATTAATGAAAAAAAAATTTAAACCAAAAATTTATTATATATCTGAATTAAATCTTCCTAATATCTCTGCTTATTCAATTCATGTTATGAAAATGTGTGAAGCATTTTCTAAATTAGGCTATTCAGTTGACTTATTGACAGTTAAAAAATTAAGTTTAAAAAAGATTTTTAATATTTATAATGTAAAATACAAATTTAATATTATTTCTATTTTTAATAATTCTTTAAAACTAAATTTGTTTTTAAGATTAATTTTTAGTTTTAAAATTTTATCTAAAAAATTAAATAAAGAGTCTATTATAATTTCTAGGAGTATCCTATTTGCACTAATTGCTTCAATCCAAAAAAAAAATATAATTCTAGAGTTACATCATGAAATAACAGGTTTTTCAAAATTTCTTTTTTTATTCTTAAGACAGCTTAAATTAATTGAAAATCTAAAATTTATTTTTTTACATAAGGCTCTTAAAAATAAATATAAAATTGACAATTCAAAAAATATTATCTTAGATGATGCAGTTAATATTGAAAATTTTAATTTAGATAAAACAAAAAAAATTAAAAATACTTGTGTTTATATAGGTAGTTTTTTTGAGGGAAAAGGAGTAGAGCAAATATTTCGTCTAGCAAAACTGAACAAAAAAATATTTTTTCATATTTATGGTGAAAAAAAATATTTGAAAAATCAAAAATTAAAGAAAAATGTTAAAATTTTTAATTACGTTAATTATTCAAAAATTCCTAAAATTTTATCTCATTATGAAGTTGCTTTAATGCCCTATCAAAAAAAAGTTAAAGGCAAAGGTTCTATTTGGTTGGAGAAATACATGTCTCCGTTAAAAATGTTTGATTATTTAGCAGCTAAAATGGTTATTATTGCGTCAGATCTTGTTGTTTATAAACATATCCTCAAAAATGATTTTAATTGTAAATTAGTCAAAATAAATGATGATTTAAAATGGTCACAAACTATTAATGCAGCTTTTATAAATAAAAAGAAAAAAAATTATTTAAAAAAAAATGCTTACAATACCGCTAAAAAATATACCTGGGATTTACGTTGTAAAAAAATTATTTTATTTGCCAAAAAAAAATAATAAAAATTATATAAATTTATAATTTTTTAAATACCAGTTACAAGTCCTTTGAACACCCATCTTATAATCTGTAAATCTAATACTCTTATTAAGATAATTTTGAATTTTTTTATTGTCTCCGTATGTTTTATATACGTCAGCTTTGTCTCTGCCTTTTTTAATTATGGTGGGTTTTTTTGCATACTTATCAATTTCTTTTATTACTTTTGTAATCAGTAAAGGTTTAGACGAACAAATATTAAAAATATCGAATTTTTTTTTAAAATTTTTATAAATTAATTGTTCACAAATATTAACTGCATCATCAATATAAGTAAAATCTCTGTAATGATCACCCTTATTGTATAAAGGAAATTTTTTGTTTTTTTTAGATGCAATTAAATATTTCATTATCATCATGTCTGGTCTGCCCCATGGGCCATAAATAGTAAAAAATCTCAATCCTATTATTTTTGTTTTAATTGATTTACTTATAGAACTTGCAAAATGTTCATTTGATAATTTAGATAAAGAATAAAGGTTAATTGGATTTGTCTCAGATTTTTCAGATTTTGGAAAAGGTTTTTCCTCACCATAAACTGAGCTTGAAGATGCAAAAATAAATTTTTTGATTTTAAAATTTTTTATAATATCTACTAAATTTATGAAACCAATAATATTCGAATCTGTATACGATTTTGGATTTTCATAAGAATATCTAACCCCTGCCTGAGCTGCAAAATTTAAAACAAGATCGAAATTATTTTTTTTAAAAATATCTTCAACCTTTTTTTTGTTAACAAGATCAACTTTATAGAATTTAAAATTTTTTTTTTTATTAAGAATTTTCAGTCTTTTAAATTTAAGTTTACTGCTATAGTAAGTATTTAAATTATCAATACCAATAATCTTAACATTTTTATTTTCTAATATTTTCTTGGCAAGCGAAAAACCAATAAAACCAGCAACACCAGTAATTAATATGTTATTTTTAAATTTCATTTACTATTAAGTCTTTCTAAGTTTTAAATAAATTTTTCTTATCAAATTCAATAAAGATAATTTTCTATCTGAAAGTGAGTTTGATTTTTTTAACTTTTTATCGTTTAATTTTGTTAGTTTTACTGCACCTGTCCCAATAAAAGAACACTCAAAATACAAGTTTTCATGATTAGAATTGTAAATTTCTAACAATTTTTGAAAAGTTTCTTGGTTATTTACCTCTAGGGAAAAATTATTTTTTTCCCTTTTCTTCAAATAAGGTAATAAAGAAGTATCATCTACCACGAAAACACCCCCAATATTTAACCTGTCAAAGTAATAAAATAAAATTTTTTCTACATGACTAGCTTTATGAATTGTATCCAAATAAATTATATCAAAATTTTTCGGAACAATACTATCTATTAAATCGTAATCATCATCTTTACAATTAATAAATTTCCAATTTTTAGAATTAAAATGATGACTATAATCAATAACATCTACAGAATATAAATAACCATTTTTTTTTATACAGTTTTCTAGAAATATAGATGTTGATAAAGCTTTACTACTAACACCAAATTCAAGAACAGTTGGTTTTTCAAATTTTTCTAGCTCTTTTTCAAAAATTCTCAAAAATTTTTCTCTATGTCTATTTTCTAAATTATTCATAAATTTAATTTTTATAAAAAACTTATTTTAATTCTAAGCTAATAAATATGATAATTTTTTATAGTTATAATAGCTAGAATATAATTTACATTTTTTTTTAGCACTCTTTAATTTCTTAAAAAGCTCTACATTTGAAATATTCAAAAAATCATCTAATTCTGACTTAAAACTTTCTTCATCATTTGAATTGTAAATAAAACCATTTCTATTATTATCAATAAATTCTTTGGGGCCACTTGGACAATTAGAAGTTATTATTGGAGTACCAACTGATGCAGCTTCAACCATAATAAAGCCGGGGTCTTCCCATAAAGAACTAGAAATTATACATTTTGCGTGGTTAATATAATTTATTACATTTTTTTTATAATCTAATATTTTTATTTTACCACCAAGCTTTTTATCAATGATTATTTGCTCATATTTTTTTTTCATTTCTCCCTCACCTATAATTAAAAGTTCATGTTTATTTAAATAATCTAAATTCTTTGAAAAAAAATTTAATAAAAAAATATGATTTTTTTGTCTGGTAAATCTTCCTACGCTTAAAAAATATGGTTTCGATTTTTTAAAATCTAATGGTTCTCTTTTTAGAAAGTTTATTTTTTTTATTTGTATAATTGGATCGGGAATATAAATTAATTTATGATCTTTAAAAATTTTCTGTTTTTTTAGATAATTTTTAGTTTCTTCTGTTGGACACACAATATATTCAAATCTATTTGAAAAAAATTTCCAAAGTAAAAATCTGAAAAAATTTAATTTTGGAAAACCTGATATTCGTAATATCATCTTTGTTTTAAAACTATTAAATAAAAATAGTATAATTGGAATAGAAGTAAGTAAATGTACAATTAAGTATTCAGGTTCGTCTCTCTTTAAGATTTTTTTTAAACGATTATAAGAAGACAAAAAAATTGTAATATATAAAATTCTTGAATTTAAAAAACCTTTATATTTTTTTTTTATTAAGTTTCTATTTAAAATTAGATTTATTTTATCTATGAAGTCAAAATTGTATTTATCCCATTCCCCAAAAACATTTAGTAAGGTAGGTTTGAATTTATTTCCATATTTCTGTATAGAGTTGATAGAATTATAGACAGATTTTAAAGTAGCAACTTGTGGGTCAATGTGTGGTGACCAAAAATAAATTTTTTTCATATTATTCAAAAACTTTGTTAAATGTATCTTTATTATATTTGTTAAATTTAAATTTAGATTGAAAAAATTTATTAATTTCATTTAATTTTTCATTTTTCAAAAGTTTTGATAAAATTTCCAACATTTCTTTATCACTATTAAAAATTAGATCTTTTTCATAAATCTCAAATAATTGTTTTGAATAAATCGATCTTACTTGTGATAAAATTCCACCATTTTCTAGAATTTCTATACTTCTTGGGTAAAGAGCTTGTTCGCCATCTTTTGCTAAAAAATCCACACAAATATTGCCTTTATAAAAATTTCCTAAAAAACCTTTTTTAAAATTCGATCTTATAGCATCTGGATAAATTTTTTTTATATCATCACCAATTAAAATACATTCATCTTTAAAATTTTCCTTAATAATCTTTAAAAATTCTAATCTTAATAAACTTTTAATATTCATATAAATCTTATGTTTTTCGTTAACATTTAAATTGTAGATTTCGCCCATCTCCCAGAAATTTTTATCCTCTAATATTGATATATTTTTGAAAATAATACTTTTTTTACTGTTCCATATATTCATTGAAATTACGTCATCAACAGGTCTTATAGTCATTGCAATTACAATTTTAGGATTATTAAATTTTTCAATATTTACTAGATCACAAGGATAAAATTGAATTAATTTATTTGTAGGGGTAAAAACTGTACTTGCAGTGACATAATTGTTTTTTAAATCATTAAATTCTCTTGAAATTTTGAGTTTAGTGCCGCCAAACCAAATATTAATAGAATTTTTTTGATTTAATAAAAACGGCCATCCATCACATGAGATAAATCTAAAATTTTTAAAAAAATTTAATTTATATAATAAAAATCCAAACCATGATAAATAGGGACCACTCAGATTTATTATATAATATTCATCAAGTTTTTTATTTTTACAAAGATTGTTCAAAGCTAATTGTCTGAATTTATATCTAAAAATAAAAAAAATTATCTTTTTATTTAATAATTTTTTAAATATCATTTATTATTTCTTAACATGAAAAAAAAAGTTATTATAGCATATCTTTGTTCACCTTATGAACCAAAAAAAAATTTTGGTAAATTTATTAACTATTATAGGAAGTATAAAGCTGGAGTTAGTCACAGACTGATTATTTGTTATAAAAATTTAAATATTAAAGAAATAAATTATCGTAGAAAAAAAATTAAGAAGATTAGGCATGAAGAATTTATTGATCCTGAAAAAAAAAATGATTTTGACTTTGGCACTTATAAAAGAATTGCTGAAAGATATAAACATAATCTACTATTCTTTATGAATGGTCATGCTTACCCTTTAAAAAAAAATTGGCTTAGATATTATTCCTCTAATTATAGGCCTAAAAGAATAATAGTTTCGTGTGCCTCATTTGAAAGTATCTCCTCAAAATCAATATATAGACACTATCTAGATAATTATTTTGAATTTTTTTATAAGATTATTAAATATCATATCTTGTTCCCTGTTTTTCCAAATCCTCATTTTCAGACAAATAATTTTTTAATTTTAGGTAACGATTTTTTAAAATACAACTTTATAAAAAATTTAGACTCAAAAGAGAAGGCATGGCGTATAGAAAGTGGAAAAAATAGCCTTTACTATTTTTTTAAAAAAAGAAATTTTAAAATATTAGTTGTAAATTCTGATAATAAATTATTTTCAGAAAAAAATTGGATCGAAAGTCATACTTATGCAATAGGAAATCAATCAAAAAAAATTATGTCTGATAATCATGTTAGAAAATATTCAATGATGAATAAAAAACAAAAATTAAAAAAAAGATTTGTAGTTTGGGGCTATTAATTATAAATCAAAATTTTATAATTACTTTAAATTTATATCTATTTAAATAAATGGTTCGATTTTAAAGTCACTCTCACTAAAGAATTTTTGATCCTTCTTTTCTCAAATTCAATATAATCTGTAGATTGTAAGATTTCGTATCTATATTTTTCTTTTAAATTATGAATTATTTTATTACATCCAAATTTTTTAGTAATAAAATTATCATGGTAATAATCATCAAAAATAACTACTGTTTTTTTTGACATAATTTTTTTTATATTATCCCAATCTGATTGAATTGTTTTAACCGAGTGACCACCATCTACAAAAATTAAATCAATTTTTTTTTTTGACTTTACAAATTTTTTTAAAGTTCTTAAGGTATCCCCTTGAATTAAATTTATTTTTGAACTTTTGTGATTAGCAATTATTTTCTTTTTCAAAATATTTTTTGATAATGGATTTTTACTTAACTCCAAATCTATTTTTTTTTTTCCTATTCTTTCAAAAAGATCAAAACCATAATAAGTAATTTTATCATGAAATTTTTTTGCTAAATGAATCATCTCGTTTGCTCTTACTGCTTTGTATACACCTATTTCCATGATAGTTTTTGGTTTTAACTTAACAATTATCCAATATAAATGTTTATATCTTGAGTATTTTGAAAAAAAATATTTTACCCATATTTTAATAAATCTAACATTTAAAAATTTCATTAGATATTGTCTGGTTGTTTTTTTATTTCCGAATAAAAAATTTCTTTTGTTACTGCATATGTTCCAAATTTTTCTACTGCAATGCCTGATAATTTATTGGAGATATTTGATGCTATTCTTAAGTTTTTTGTCAAAGATAACAAAACAGCAAGAGCTGAAATAAAATTATCACCCGCTCCTGTTACATCAATATTTTTTCTTACTTTATCCTTAAAATGATAAAAATTATTTTTCTCATCAAGTAATGTTGAACCATCCTGGCCAAGTGTAATTATTACATTTTTCAACTTATATTTTTTTTTGAACAATAAAGAACATTTTTTTAGTGATTTATCATTTTTTTTCAAGCTTTTGTAAATTGATTTTGCTTCAAAAAAATTTGGTTTAATGCAGTAACCTTTTCTGTAAATATTAAAATCTTTAGCATTTTTTCTAGTATCAATTAAAAGAGGTATTTTAAAATCATTTGTAATTTTAATAATAAACTTTAAGATTTCTTTAGAGCAAAAACCCTTTCCATAATCAGAAACAATGATTACATCACTAAATTTTATTTTTTGTTTAATTTTTTTTTTTAGTTTAATGATTTCTTTTTTTGAAATTTTAAATTGCTCCTCACAATCCAACCTTAATAATGGTTTCAAATTAGAAAATATTCTTGTCTTACTTGTTGTTACTGATCCATTGCTTTTAATTATATAATTTTTTATCTTATTTTTTTTTATTTTATAATTTAGTTGTGCTCCATTAGTATCTTTACCATGTCCACCAATTAGAAAGGAGTTGCCCCCCATTTTATTTACACATTGCGCTACTAAAGCAGCTGCTCCCGCGGTTGAGTATTCTTCAATTTTCTTAAACAAAGGTATCGGTCCTTCTGGGGATTTTCCTAAATGTTTACCAAGAATGAAAGTATCTAACATTACGTCACCAATAATTAAAACTTTTGGTTTTTTTTTATTATTTAATATTTCTTTAATATTCATTTATGGTTTCTAAGTTTTTTTTAATTTTATTTAAAACTAGTTCACTGGTAATATTTCTTAATACTTGTTTTTCATGATTTTTACAGATTAAATCATAACATGGATAACAGTTTATATTTTCATTATTTTCTATAATAATATTATTCTTATACTTAAAAGACTCTTGTGGTAAAAAACCCGTATGAATTAAAAAAGTCTTTTTATCAAAACAAGATGCTAAGTGATTGAAAAAACCTTCATAACATACCAAAAATTTACACTTGCTAACTATATAAGCTACTTTTCTAATATTTAAATCAAATAATATTTGGCAATTTTGTAATCTTGAATCTTCTGAAGTACCCAATTGTATCCAATTTATATTCTTAAAATTATTTATAATATTTTGAACACCCTCTAAGCTCCACTCTTTATTTTTTGTAAAACTTTGCTTTGATTGTGAATGAATGACTGAAAATTTATCTGGTAGTTTTAATTCTTTTTCAAAATTATCAATTTCATTTTGACTAAAAAAAAACTCATTTTTAATATTATTATAGTCTAAATTTATAAGAAAATGTTCAGACATCGATTCAATTATATGAATATTCTTTTTATGATAAAACATAAAATGTTTATCTTTCATTTTTCCAATATGAATACTATTAAACTCATAAATTGCCTTTCCTTTAATGCCCTTAAGAATAAACCAAATTAAATTATTTTTTTTAATTTGAAATATTTTATAAATTCTAGGATTATTTAAAAAAAGTTCTGAATTATTTGTAAAAATTAAAATCTTGATTTTTTTTGAACTTATCTGTTTGAGCAATGATGTAATCATTAAATTATCACCCAAAGCCGATCCATTTCTATAGATAATTAGGTAATTTTTATTAAAAAAAAATTCGTTAATAAATTTTGAAATTTTTTCTAAAATAATTGTTAAAATTTTTTTAATCATTCTTCTGATCAATTATTTTTGTTGTGCTGAAATTTTTTAAAATCTTTATTAAAACAACTTTTCCACCATATTTTTTAATATAATTTTGTCCTGAAATCCTCTTATTTTTGTAATCTGAGCCTTTAAAAATATAATTTGGTCTAATACTTTTAATTAATTTAAGTGGGGTTGTCTCTCTGAAAATTAAAACTCCACTGACTTCTTTCAACTTAGATAATTTACGTTTTCTTTTTTTTTCATTTTCTATTGGCCTTCCGCTGCCCTTAATTTTTTTTACAGATTTATCTGAATTTAATAAAATTAACAGTTTATCACATTTTTTTTTGGATTTTTTAATTAAATGTAAATGTCCTTTATGCAACAAATCAAAACATCCATTACAAATTCCAATTGATAGTTTTTTTTTTTTCCAATTAAATAATTTTTTTTTCAAAATATTTTAATCCATCTTAGGCAAGATTTTTTTAAGTAATAATTTATTCCAATTTTTTTTAAAAAAAAATGATTTATCATCTATAAAAAGATCGAAACTAGGTTTGCCAAAAAATAATTTATCATATTTTAAATTCCATTTTTTTAGTTGATTTTTTGTAAAACTTAAACCTTGTTTTTTTGCTTTTGAAATTTGATCATTATTTCTTCCCATAAATCTTGCTGTATAAATTATTATCTCAAAGTTTTTATCATATAGAAAATTAATTAATTCAATATTTTTTTTAAGTGGTTTTGATTTTCTATAATTGTTATTTTTCGTTTCACAAATAACACCATCAATATCAAAACAAATTTTTTTCTTTTTTTTTACCATATTTTTTTTTTAATATTTTTAAGTTTTTTTTTATTTTTAAAAATATTATTCAATTGATGCAAAATATTTGTGTCCATTTTTAGAGGAAATACAATTTTTTCTTTGAAATAATAGTTAAGTGAAAAACTAGATTTTATACAAATTGGAAAAGTTTCAAAATATGAGGCATTTATTAATGCTGAAGAATTTGTTGCAATTATACCTAAAATATTTTGCCTGCTTGCTAACTTCTCAAAAGAGACTTTATGAAAAGTTTTGATTTTATTTTTTTTGCAATAATTTAAGATATCTAAATTTTGATTATTATTTGGCCTAAATTTATATGCTAAATTGTAATCTTTTTTTTTTGACATTTTTTTTGCAATTTTAAAGAAAAATGACTCAGGTACTCCATCTTCTTCTAAAAAAATTATAGTCCTTTTTTTTACTTTTTTTTTTGAGATTTTGAAATTTTGAAATTTATTAAATATAACAATTTTTTTTTTTTGAATAATCTGAATTTAGTTTTAATAACTCTTTATAAAAAAAATTACTCCAAATATAATATTTGTCAAAAGTATAATCTTTAAGTGGTTTTTGAAACTTTAATTCTTTTGAAATTCTTCCGTGCATATATCCCACTGTTTCAATTTTTAAATTATTGCAAATTGGAATAAAATTACTCAAGTATCTATAATCATCAATCATTAAATGTTTTTTTACTTTAAAAATTTTTAAGATTAAGTTTAAAAATATATAAATTAATTTTTCATTAAATTTTTTAGAAAAGTAACGAAGAGAATTTATAAATATAATATTAGGAATTTTTAAATAAGATTTGATTGCTATAAACAAGTTTGTTGTATGCACAAAATTAACGCTATTTTTCATTTGATTTCTTTTGCAATAAAAATTTGATCTTTCATCTATTAGATTAGTTTCATTATTAGCAATAAAGTATCTTGAAAAATCTTTCTTTATAAAAAGACCTTTAAAAATAGTAATTATTGATAAAAAAAATGTTATTAAATTGAATATGAATGTAGTTCTCATAATTTGATAAATTTTAATTTAATTATTCAATATTTTCTATATACAAGTAAATCTAATTTTCTAAAATACTTATATTAATGAAAATTCTAATCCAGAGAAACGAAAGGCAAAAATTGGCATCAAAAGTTTCTGCTGCTTCGTTTATAAAACAAGGCATCTCTGCTGATGATATTAGTTTTCTTGAATTTGAGAATAATTCTATATTAAATTCTCAAATAGGAAAAAAATATTTAAGAAATGGAAAAACTAAAGTTTTTAAAAACGACTTACAATCTTTTACTCTTTTAAGATTTTTCGGTCCTGAGTTTGTAAATTACAAAGAAAATATTCTAGTCATTGACCCAGACGTTTTTGCAATTAAATATCCAAAAAACATTATGAATTATTTAAATTCAGAGGGTTCATTGGCATGTACTTTCATTGACAATCAACCGAGAAGTGAAGTCATGTTGATTAATGTTTCTAAAGTTAAATGGCAATTTGAAGAAATTATAAAAAAATTATTTAACTTTGAAATCGACTATAATGACTTAATGAGTTTAAAATTTGATAAAAAACTAAAAATTAATAAACTTGAT
>MDTG01230165.1_pt1 | contig 11985 bp, 13 predicted proteins | sample 811421 | NCBI WGS metagenome assembly MDTG01 (sample SAMN05326645, study PRJNA326480) | marine metagenome | isolation source: seawater | place: Pacific Ocean: South East | collected 2011 | reverse complement strand
TTTTGGCTCATTTTATTAGCTACACGGGCTTTTTGAATAGCGGTTTTTAAATTTTGATCTATTTTTAAAAGATTAAACTCTTCTCCGTCTTTTTCGATTTTAGGGCGGGATGATTGATTTTGTTTTGGAGGAGGTTTAGGTTTTCTTAAAACCACCGTCTCCCAATCTTGATGCTGCATTATTTTATAAATGGGTTTACCTTTTAAATATTTATAAAATAAAATAAAATTAAATTTCATAAGAAAATGAAGAATCGTTACGGGGTGAAGAAATCGAAAAAGAAGGGCAACGTCGTGGGGAAGATATACCGCGGGGTGAAACGAGCTCGCACTCGCGGGCGTTCTCGTTCTTAATTTTATTTTTTAAAATCATTAATGTTACTGTTGCTATATAGTGATTAATGATTTGAAATATTTTTAAAATACCACCAGTTACGCCAACAATTTCAAATAAAGATCTCACATCATCTGTTTTATATAACCAATATTCAGATAATACCGAAACTAATACTGAATTCGTAACAATCAAAACCCGCGTATATGTTATTTTATAACGCATTTTTATTTGAGGGGTTAAAGTAATTGTAGGTAGTTTACTTTGATTTAAAAAAAGTTCTTCAAAGTAAATAGGTTTTTGATTATTATAAGTAACTAAAACCGGAAAATTGGAAAAAATAATTATCCCAATCACAAAAAATACACAAGGTGTATAAACATATTTATTTATTCTCGGCAAAAAACACACCCAAATTACACCTAAAAATGGTAATAATAATCTTTCACTTTTATAAAAAAAATTATTTTTTTCTAATAATAATATTTGTCTATCGTTATCCATATACTATATACTATTCTAAAAATTCTAGGTCATTTATGTTCCAATATTCGGATTTTCCATTTGCAATAGGACGCTGAATTATAAACGGAAGCTTTTTCTCACGCAGTTCACGATTTGCGATAACATAATTGTCCAAAATGACTTCTTTTAGTTCAACAAGTGGTTTCGCTCCCGAATTTAATTGTTTAACTCGTGTACCAATAGCACGACATTTTTCATATTTTGTTAAAAATGGAATTGTTTTATGATTTTTATCAATAATAATATTATTTTTATCACGCTCAGTTACACACAAATAATTAATTTCATCTATATTTTTTTGAATACATTCTGGATGATAATTTTCCAGTATATTTTGTTTCATTTTATCATCGATTTTTTTAAGATAATTTACCTCTAAATCTTCTTCATCGTCACTATCTAAATCCGAAACACTACTATCATCCGCTGGTTGATCAAATATATCAATACTTGGTTTATTTATTTCATTTTCTTCTAAATCATCATCCGGAGTGATTGCCTCTGCATCACCTGGAAAAGTTATTCCTAATTCTTCATCTTCTAGATCTACTTGATCTTCTAGATCTCCTTGCTCTTCTAGATCAACTTGATCTCCTTGATCTTCTAGATCTACTTGATCATCTTGATCTTCTAAATCTTCAGTTTCTTCTGGAACTTCTAATACATCATCTTCATCATCAGACAAAATCGGCTCATCATTTTCTTCCATAATATAATATATAAATAGAACTTTTAAATAATTCAATTTACATATTAAATTGGTTGAGCTGTCCATATAAAATCACATTTTGCACAAGTATATACATATTTCATATCTTCGTCGTTATAACGAATATAAATAACTTCATTTTCAACCGTTTCATCTTTATTACAAATGCACTCTTGATTAGGGCATTTAATGGAATTAATTCTAGGTAAAGTTGGATCCAATTTTGTATATTCGTTAATATATTTTAAATAGTCAGATTTTTTTTCTTTGTTATAGGATAGCACACATAAATCTTTATTTTGTATTTCATTGTCTTCATTGCCACAATTTCTACATTTATAAATAATTTGATTTTCGTTATCAGGAGAAAGTTGCAAATAATACATATTATCGCATTTTTCACAGAACTTCATTTTAATATACTAAAATGTTTTATATTTATTTCAATTTTGTATAAATATTATTTAAAATTGGTAGCAAATTTTTATAAGAAATAATAAAAGTCATACCATATACTGATGTTGAAATTTGTTTATTTATATTTTTTTTTTCTTCTATTAATTCTTTAATTGATTCATAATTTTCCATAAATTTTTCTTTCATTATTGGATAAAATAGTTTAAATTTATCAGGAAAATTATTATTAAGAATAGAAAATAGAGATATTTCTAAATTTTTATATTCTATTATTTGATGATATTTTTCAAAATCACGATGGGTTTTAGTTATTCCTGGTTCATAAAGTAAAGAATCGTTTTCTAAAATACTAGATAAAATTAATAATATACTTTTTATAGATTGACAAGAAGTCCAGGACTCACCTTTCCAGGTATTTAATACAGACAAACAAACTTTTCCACTTTTATACATATTTGGATGAAATCTTGTTTCGCCATCACGAGTACAAAATATAACTTTGGGTGGTGAATGGGGGTAATTCGGTGGAAAATGAAATTCAAATAAATAATATCCGGAAAAATAAATTGTATCTTTTTTTCCTACGATTAATGCATATCCTTTCAACATATCGTTCTCATCGTGTTGATAGTATATTTGGTGATCTGTTAATGGTTCTTTAATTAAATCTTTAACATCACTAGCTAATCGTTTAATGCATCCGCGTTCAACCATTTTACATACATTTATAAAATTATATTTATATAAAAATTGAATAAAAAAATATATCTATATAAATATAAGAATGCCTCCGTCATCTTTATCCAATTATTTAAAACAATTTTCAGTTGGAAAAGGTGCACCATTTACGCATACAAGAATAGGAGATAAGGAATTAGGCGTATTTGGTGGATTATACAATGTCCCCGATGATAGATTGGACGAATTTTATGAAAAATATGTCGAATGTGTTATTAAAAATGGTGCACAGGAATATTTAACTGAAAAACAACTAGAAAATGGTCCGTTGTTGGTAGACGTAGATTTACGTTATGATAATAGCGTAACAAAACGACTCCACAATAAAGAGCATATAGTAGATTTAATCGATTTGTATTTGTCTGCTATAAATAAAATAATGACAGTTCCAAATGGCAAAAAAATTAATATTTATGTTATGGAAAAATCAGAAGTAAATATGCTTGATGATAAAACAAAAGATGGTATTCATATGTTATTTTCGGTAAACACCGATCCTACTACCCAGCATATGATCCGTAATGAAGTTTTAAAACAAATTGGTGATACGTGGACACTTCCTTTAACAAATACTTGGGATGATGTTTTAGATGAATGTATAACTAAAAAAACTACAAATTGGCAGTTGTTTGGTTCTAGAAAACCAGGTAATAAATGTTATATGTTGTCTTACGTTTACGAGGTTTCTAAAAATGACGACGGAGAAATGGATATGTATGAGATTAAAAAGGGGGATTTTGATATTATTAAACATTTTAAACAATTGACTGCCAGAAATACAAATAACAGTTGTTTTGAAATACAAGAATCTATGCAAAATCAGTACAATAGTCTAAAGCAAACAATGAAAAGTTCATCTAATAAAAATAAGAAAAAATTGATCGTAAAATCGCATAAAGGGGGAGGCGGAGGCGGAGGTGATATAGATTTTCAAAATATATCTAACCAAGAAGAATTAGATGAACTGATAGAAAGTAGAATTCTTAATATTGATTCATTAAAATATGAAATCAAGGAAACTCATTTATACGCAATGGCTTTGCCGAAACAATACTGGGGAGAAAATTCTTTTAGTAAATGGATTAGAGTTGGTTGGGCTCTTAGAAATACAAGTTTTATATTGTTTCTATCTTGGGTAAAATTTAGTAGTCAATGGGATAGCTTTTCATTTAGTGATATACCAGATTTATTTGCTCGTTGGTGCAATTTTGATTCTTCAAACCCAGATGGTCTAACAAATCGTTCCATTATTTATTGGTGCAAAGAAGATTCTCCCGAAATGTATAAATCTATTAGATTTGAAACAATCGATTATTTTGTTCAAGAATCAATCGAATTTGCTACGGATTTTGATCTGGCAAATATATTGTATCATATTTATAAAGATCGTTATGTATGTGTTAGTATTAAAAACAATATATGGTATGAATATTATGGTAATTCGTGGAGAGAAATAGATTCTGGTAATTCTCTTCGTATACAAATTTCAAAAGAAATGTGGAATAAATTTTTCGAAAAATCACAACAAATTACAGCGCGTTTGATTCAATTGGAATCTGAAAGCGAGGAATGGAAAAAATTAAAAGTGGTAAACCAAAAAATTAGTACCATTTCAGCTTATCTTAAAAAAACAAATATTAAAAATAATATTATGCGAGAAGCTAGGGAATTGTTTTATGACCGAGACTTTATGGAAAAATTGGACAGCAATCCTTATTTAATTTGCTTTAATAATTTTGTAATTGATTTTAAGAATAAGAAATATCGTAAGGGACGACCAGAAGATTAACAATCCAAATGTACGAACATTGATTTTATTACAGATATGTCAAATTACGGAGATATCCAAGATGAAATTATTGAATTTATGGAACAATTGTTTCCAGAAAACAAACTAAATAAATATATGTGGCACCATTTGGCTTCTTGTTTGTTGGGAACAAATGAAAACCAAACTTTTAATATTTATACTGGTTCTGGTGCTAATGGTAAATCAAAATTGGTAGAGCTTATGGCTAAATGTTTGGGTGATTATAAGGCAACCGTTCCTATCACATTGGTTACCCAAAAGAGAAATACTATTGGTAGTACATCATCAGAAGTTGCTCAGCTAATTGGAACACGTTACGCAGTTATGCAGGAACCTTCAAAAGGGGATAAAATCAATGAAGGTATTATGAAAGAAATTACGGGTGGTGATCCTATTCAAGCACGCGCGTTGTTTAAAGACAGTGTAACATTTACACCTCAGTTTAAATTAGCTGTGTGTACTAATACTCTCTTTGATATTGCTAGTAACGATGATGGAACCTGGAGGCGTATTCGTGTATGCCCGTTTAAATCTAAATTTACAGCTAATCCAGGTAACGATCCTAAATTTAGTCTAGAAGACTATCCATATCAATTTAAAATTGATAAAAATTTAGATGAAAAATTTGAAAGATGGGCTCCTGTTTTTGCAGCTATGCTCGTAGAAATTGCTTACGATACTCAAGGACAAGTTGAAGATTGTGATATTGTAATGGCTAGCAGTAATAAATATCGCGATGGACAAGATTACTTTTCAGAATTTAATAAAGATAAAATTCGAGAAAATATTGGTGGCAAAATTAAAAAGACTGAACTTATTGAAGAGTTCAAGCAATGGTATATTTCGCACTTTAATAAATCTATACCTAAGGGAATAGAGTTATATGAATTTATGGATAAAAAATATGGAAAATATAAATCTGGGTGGCACAATATTAGCATATCTTATGATGATTAATTACAGATCCATATAAGTATTTTTAGGACCTGAAGTTTTCATCAATAAGTTTATATAATCTTTTATATTAAAAAATAAACCAACTAGTATTGGGATAATATAATAGGGCAGTATAAATAATACTATAACAAATATGTAAAATTTAAAATCTTTATATTTTTCTTTCATAAAAATCATAAATAAAGAATACGCCACCAATAATATAAAATAAATTATTATAACAATATTTTGACCATACAAAACTTTATCTATTTCAAGGGTTTCATAATATGATTTTCTATAATTGACTTCATAATTGCTGTCTTTTAAATTTATTTCATCACTTAATTCTTTATGTTGTTTTCTTGTATCTGATAATATAGTATCTATTTGATCTTGGTATTTATTAAACTGACTATATACGGCGGTTTGTCCTCCTATGCTATATTTTAATTTTTGGTATATATTTTTTAAAAAATTTATATCTGGTATATCATTATCTGTAATTGGTACAGGATTGTTACCTAATTCTCTTTCAATTGTTCTTAAGTTTTGAGCACAATTTAAAGAAGCCAAACGGTCTTGGTATAACTGATACAATGATTTTTCTGTTTCACAGGCTTCGTCACATTCTTCTTCTTCTTCTTCTTCACGATTCGCTTCTTCAGCAAAATTTCTTGCGTCCATAAGATCATCGATGGTATCATCAAACCCTAACTCATCTAAATCTTCTTGCGTTAAACATTTATCATCATTTTTTTTAGAATTCCCCATTATATAGAATGTATATAAAATAAGTCTAAGAGTTAGATGCTTCACACTCATCGTCATCATCATCTCCATATCCAACAGTTATTGGTTCTCCGTCGCCATAATCTCTGTTACTATTAAATGGCCAATCATATTCATCAAAATTCATATTATTTCTAAAATAAAAGTCTACTATTTTTTTACCTAAATGAATAATTGCTACCGCTATAATAATCCCCATTATTCCTATTTTAATATTATCACCTAACAATTCATTTACGTGTAAAACCATTACTATAATAATTACAAAAATATAAATACATAATGTTTGTGTTAATTGAATTAAATTTTGATATCTTTTAAGATAATAAGTATTTATTTGTGTTTTTTTTTGTTTTTCAGAAAGATTATCTTTATATTGTTTTGTCTCCTCCTTAAGATCATTTAATTCTTGTTTAATCATTGTCGCGTTAGCATCCTGAATTGATTTATCTGCTCTAGATTGTCCATATCTATCCATTAAAAACGTTAAACTGCTACTTAAATCTTCGTATGTTCCTCTTTTTTGTTTACTTATATAATCAATTGACTGAATACGTTTTCGAACCTCTTCATCTATATCACTTACAGTACCATCGTTCACAGTGTCTATCAATTCTTGTATTTGTGTTTTTTGTATTTCATCTAAATCATCAATTAAATTTAATGAATTTTGTCTTTTTTGATATATTTTATTTAAATCATTTTCTGTTATACCATTATTATATATTCCAGATGAATTTCCTTCTTTTGAAGTAAAGAATACTTGTCCTATAAATAAACTTAAAATTATTAAAATAAGTATATTGTTTTGTTCATAAGATAGTTTAAACATATATATTTTATACTTATTTTATTTTATTTTATTTTTATTTTTTTTGTAAATTAATAGCAACCAACAATAATACAATAGAAGCTATACTTGTTCCTACTAAAAAACTCATTTCTTTGTTTAATTTTTTGTTAGAATCTTCCAATTGACCGTCTGTAACATCTATCAATCTTCCTTGTATTTTCTTTTGTTTAATATCTTTATATTCGGACAAATCTCTTTCCATTTTAATTACATTTGTACCCATATTAGATATGGTTTTTTTTTCATCTTCAGTAAGTTTTTGAATATAACTCAATATTAATTCTCTTTTAGCATTTAAATCACTTTCTATTACTTCTATACTTCTAATATCACTTGTTTGAATGTCTAATCTATTTTTTATCTCTAACGATACCCCACAATCATCTGTATCACTCATTTTATCAGAATGATCAAAACTATAATTTTGCAATTCATCTGTTGTAAATGTATTTACTCTGCTACTTTTACAACCATCCTTGGAATTTATATTATAAGGAACCCTGACATAAGTATTTATATTTTTATCTATGTTTTTATTTGTTTGATTAAATGGATACATAGTTTTATCATTTTTAAAAGTAGTACATTCTTCAGTAGAAGAATCAAACTGGTATCCAGCACAGTTATTGTCGTTTACACATATATTTTCACATTGTGTTTTTGTACTATCTTTTAGTGTTTGTAGAACAGTTGCTCCATTTGATGATACTCTTGGTATGACTTTAAATTGATTTGACTCTTTACTGTAGCCAAAATTAGAAAATTCTCTATACACACCTTGTCCATCTATATTATAAAGTTTACCCATATATTTAGATTTATCGTCTAATTTAAAAACACCAGCTGAACCTGTATTGTTTGATTTACCAAGAAATACTTCATTTTCAGGATCATATTCACAATCGTTTTCAAAAAAAGATAATTGTAATAAACCATTTGCTAAAAATAATTTAAATTTTCTGCCTTGTGAAATTAAACAATTATTCTTTACAGCGGACATTGTCATTGAACTATTAGATACATCTTGATCATCTAATATATCTTCGCCTGGATTAACCTCTATATCTGAAAATACAAGCTGATTGCAAATATCAGGATAACTTTCTTTAGAAAAACCGTTAGATAATGTTCGCGTCATTAATTCATCTGAAAATTCAAAAATATTATTTACCGAAATATCAGTAGGATCATTTGTATTCAAACTACTAATTATTTTTATTCCTGGTTTTGATACTGTATCTGTGGATTCTTTATAATCGTCGGTTGTTCCATCATCTAAAATAAGCTTAATACTTTTACAAAAGTTGTGTTCTGTATTACAGTTATAACTAACATCAACATCATCAGCATATTTTAATTCTCCATTTTTTTCCGTGAATCCACATTTGTATTTATAATCTAATTGGGGTGTAATGCCCATATCCATACAACACTTTGTAAATGCTCCACCTTCTTCACTACCATCAAATCCAGCTAACTTAAGAGCATCTGTTAATCCATAAGATAAATCTGTATACATATGTTTAGGATACCAATAATTAGACATTATATATATAATAATATTTAATTTGTGCATCCTTTATCTTGATATATAAAACAACCCGCGGATTTACATCTCTTTCCCCATTCTACGTGAATTGAGTTTTCGTCTAAATATCCACCTATTTCTTCGTGACAATTTCCCAGTGGTGCAAATTTTATGTTATTAGAATCTTTTATATTACCAAGATGCAAATCAAAAATTTCTTGACTTTTATTTTTTAAACTATCACCAGTTTTACCTATTTTATATATTTTTAAATTACCATTTCTAGATAATTTTAAAAAACAATGATCTCCTTCATTGACCATATTTGATACATCCTCTTTTTTAATTGTAAAACTTCCAAATAAAGAAGATGATTTATATCCTCTTTTAAATAAATTTGTTGTATTTTTAAATGCATTATTAAAGGATGAATCATTATTATCGAACAAAGTAAAAGTTTGCTCACTTATACTTTCAGGTGTACCATATGGATATACATTACTGTCATTACTTGGTAGTTGCATATCAGAACGGTTTTTATAAGATGTACAATTAATAATATTATTTTGATTTCTAGATAAACTGAAATAATTATGTGTGTTTATATGTGCTTTGTTTATACATTCGTCGTAAGTATTTGTATCTGAATGAAACATTACACTTTTATCTGTACCAACGGTTGGGGTAAATGTTGGTTTTAAACAACCTTCATAACTAGAATATTTAGACTCATCAACATTATATACGAAAACATTTTCATTATATTTTAATTTACAATTTTGACCTTCTTTAATTTCGTTATTATTAATTTTGTTATATTTCAAGGTAACATTAGAATTATCATCTTTTTTAATTGTAACTGCATCACTTGTATCACCAATCTCACTATCCATAGTATATTTTGATAAACTAGATTTTGAATATGTAACTGGACAGTCATTGCCATAAATACCTGAATTTGTTTCAAAATCTGTTGTATTTTCAGTTCCATATTTTCTAAAATAACCGGCTTTTGTAGCATAACCCATACCTACCCCATTTAAGTATATATTTTCTTCACGATCATTATCACTGTTATATTGGTCTAATACAACACTTTTAATTGTATTAACATAATTTATTTCATTATTATTATATTCTTCTAATAAAATATCTAATTCACTTTTAAGTGTAGTAATTTTATCATATTTTTCTTTCAGGGTTAATTCCTCCCATTTTTTAGTCATATAATAAATAGATATAAAATATAAATATTTATTATTATTTAATTATAATGTTTGAGTTTGATGACTTTTATGATTATTTATATCAAATATTATTATGGTGTCAATTAAATTGTTTATATTTTAACAATAAATCAGTTGATATAAAACAACAAAATGAATTTAAAAATGAATTTAAAAATGAATTTAAAAATGAATTTAAAAATGAATTTAAAAATGAGATTACAGATGATGATTGGGTTGATTACGGATTCGGTGAAAATGAAGTTATACATTAAAAATCAAAATAATTTTTAAAATTTAAATAAATATAATAAAAGGAAATAACAGCTGCTATAAAAAATATATAAAATGTAATAGATGGGACTTTATTTGATATATAAATTTTAAAACAAATATACAAAAAAACACCTAATAATATAATCCAAAACATAAATATAAAATAATACATCGTGTGTTTTTTTTCATCTAATTGTATATTTTTTTCAAGAGCATTATATTTTAATAGGAAATCATCAAATTCTTCTTGTTTAATCTTCAATTTTTGTTCAATTTTTTTAATAATTTCTTTTTGGGCATCTGCGTCTTGTCTCATACCAGGAACATCATGTGTTCTGTAAAAATCCAAAACTCTTCTTTCTAAAGTAGTTATCATATCCATTAAATCTTGGTTTTCTTTTTTTAAATTTAACATTTTTTCTTGGAAATAAAAACCATCGTCTAATTTCTTGACATTTATTGGTTCATTTAGTTCTTTATATAAATTGTAATAATTAAGGTAATGACTATCTACACTATTTTCAAAACTTTTAATATCCGCTTGAAGATCAATTAATGTTTTATAACTCTCTGAAGACATACTAGGCATATATATTATTACTATTATTTTTTAGACAATTCTGTATACAATAAAACTGTTAAAAAAATTACACATAATATAATCATAACAAGTTCTACTATTGTGCTAAAGTATTTTTTTTTATAGCTTTCTATCATTCCATAAGAACTGTCTTCTTTATCTTCTAGTTCTTCTATTCGTTTTAATAATTTTTCATTTTTTTCCTTTAATTCTTTGTTTTGTTCTATTTTACTATTAAATGTTGTATGCTGAGACAAAATGGAATTGTTTAACGTTTGTATTTCATCAAAATAAGTATGTATATACGATTCAATTGTGCTATATTTTTCTTTTAAAGAATCAAGTTTTGTATTACACGTACCATCTATATTACACTTTCTTATATCTTCGTTAAATTGAGTTATTTGTTCTTCTATATTTTTTTGTGAGCTGGTTATTTCCGTTAATATTTTGTTTTCCATATTTTCTATATCTGGTGATTGAGTAAATACAAAAAAAACTATTAAAATAAAAATGATATATTTATTATATTTATGAAACATATACTATATATATATATAATCTTATGCAATACAGTATCTATAAAAATCGGTTTTAAATGCGGTTGGACTTTTTCTTTCTATATGGCATATTTGTTCTGGTCTTAAACCAATCGCTTTTGCTACGGGATCAAAACGTGATATTTCTGGAAGTTCACTTGGTGTTGTAATATTTAATTTGTCAAATAATATTTTTTGTTCTTCTTTACTTATTACTCGATGTTTTGGAACATAAGAATGTTCTAAAATATTAAATAGTAGATTTTGAATACCAAATATAATTATGTTTATATTTTCTTGTTCCCAAATATCCCGTACAGTATTTATAAGTGAATCATTTGGTTTATCTTTCACAATAATGATTAAATCGTCTTTTGGTTCTAATACTTTTTCCAAAGTAAATAAATCTTCTACAAATTCGTGAATGTTATTTGGTCGTAAAGATTTTTCTATGAAATATTTTATATAACATTTTTTGTTTGTTTCTTCATTCGTTTCAATTAACATATCTAATTGATTTGTCATAGTCATAGAATTTATTTCATTAATACTAAATTTTTTATAATCATCAACTAAAAAACCTTGTTCTTCTAAAATATCTAAAATATTTTTTCTAGATTTGTATACATTATTTACGATAGTACTTGTTGTCGTCATTGAATATATATGATATATTTGTTTATCTATAAATCAATTTATTTTTATATTTAAAAAAATAAATTA
>MDTG01409678.1_pt1 | contig 11986 bp, 6 predicted proteins | sample 811421 | NCBI WGS metagenome assembly MDTG01 (sample SAMN05326645, study PRJNA326480) | marine metagenome | isolation source: seawater | place: Pacific Ocean: South East | collected 2011 | reverse complement strand
TCCATCGCCGACCTCGACGCCGACGGGCAGCCCGAGGTGATCGTCGGCAACCTGGTGCTGAACGGCCTGACGGGCGCGGTCGTGTGGGACGGCTTCGACACGGTCGGCGCGAGCGCCGGCATCGGGAACAACGCCTTCCTCGGGCCGACGTCCACCGTCGCCGACCTCGACCTCGACGGCACGCCCGAGGTGATCGCCGGGAACACGGTCTACGACGGGCCGACGGGCGCCGAGGTCTGGACCTACGAGTTCACGACCAACAACTCGGCCTGCGGCGGCTCGATCCGCTGCGACGGCTACAACGCCGTCGGCAACTTCGACGCGGACATGGAGGGCGAGGTCGTCATCGTGCGCCGCGGCGAGGTCTTCGTGCTCGAGCACGACGGCGCGCTCAAGCGGCGCGTGGTCATCCCGCGCGACGACTGCGGCAACAACGAGAGCGGCCCGCCCACCGTGGCCGACTTCGACGGGGACGGGCGGGCGGAGATCGGCACGGCGAGCGCCGACTTCTACGTGGTCGTCGACCTCGACTGCACCGGCGATCCGCTCCCCGCGGAGTGCGCCGAGGAGAACGTGCTCTGGCGGGTCCCGAACCGGGACTGCTCGAGCCGCTCGACGGGCTCGAGCGTCTTCGACTTCGACGGCGACGGGAACGCCGAGGTCGTCTACGCCGACGAGCAGGACTTCTACATCCTCGACGGGCGCAACGGCGACATCCTCTTCCAGGACACGCAGCACGAGAGCAACACGCGCCTCGAGATGCCGATCGTCGTCGACGTGGACAACGACGGGAAGAGCGAGGTGCTCGTGCCCGAGGCGCCGCGCGACGAGGGCGCGGGCGTGCGCGAGGGGCTCCTCGTCTGGGCCGACGCGGACAACAACTGGGTCCGCACGCGGCGCATCTGGAACCAGCACTCCTACCACGTCACGAACGTCACGGAGGACGGCCAGATCCCGCGAAGCGAGGAGCCGAACTGGACCAACGGGCGCCTCAACAATTTCCGCCAGAACGTCCAGCCCGGCGGCCTCTTCGACGCGCCCGACCTCTTCATCGTGGAGATCGACGTCGTCGAGTGCGACCCGGGCGGCACCGTGACCATCGGCGTCACCGTCGGCAACCGCGGCGCCCTCGGCGTGGCCGCGGGCGTGCCCGTGACCGCCTCGGCGACCCCGGAGGGCGGCGACCCGGTGAGCCTCGGGGTCGAGCGCACGGCGACCTTCCTGCTCCCCGGTCAGCAGGAGACCGTGCGCTTCACCTGGACGCCGGAGGGCGGCTTCACCTTCCGGAACTTCACGGTCTCCGCCACCGTCGACGACGACGGCATGGGCGGCAGCGAGTACAACGAGTGCGACGAGGAGAACAACGGCGGCATGTCCGAGGTCCTCATGACCTGCGACCTCGGCTGAGCCCGCCGGCCCAACCCGCCACCTCCGCTGCCGTCCTCGGGACGCAGTAGACGAGCCGCTGCAGACGAGCCGCTGCAGACGAGCCGGTCGGACTCCCTGGGTCCGGCCCACCGGTCTGCCTCACGTCCTTCCCCGGCCGCGGCGACCGGGTCGAGGACGTGCGCCATCCCGGCTCCCGCGCAGTCGTTCGTCTCGCTCCCCGGGTCGGCACGAGGAGACGCGGCGAGACGACGGGCTCCCTCGCCCCGCTCCCCCGCCGGCCGGAACCGCCGCCCTACTCGGCGGCGTCGGCGACCGGGCCGAGGAGCGTGTCGGGCGGGACGATCTTCCCGAAGATGGCGCTCGCGGCGACCGTCAGCGGGCTCGCGAGGTAGACCTGCCCGGGGCCGCTCCGGCCGGGGAAGTTCCGGTTCTGCGCGCTCACGGAGACCTGCTCCTTCGTGCGCGACGCGCCGGGCCCGGCGTTGATGCAGGCGCCGCAGCTCGGGTCGATCATCGTGACCCCGGCCTCCTCGAAGACCTTCGTATAGCCCTGCTCCTCGGCGTACTTCCGGATCTGCTGGCTGCCGAACTGGATGTAGCACTCGACGCCCTCGGCGACCTTGCGCCCCTGCGCGAGCGCCGCCTTCATGACCCGGGCGTACATGTCCATGTCGCTCTTCTTGCCGCCCGTGCAGGAGCCGCCGTAGGCGATGTCGATCTTCACCTCGCCGTCGAGCGCGTCCATGGCCACGCCGTTCCGCGGGTCGCCGGGCGTCGCGACCATCGGCGTCACGGCGCCGAGATCGATCTCGAAGGTCTCGAGGTACTCGGCGTCCGGATCGCTCTGGATCAGCCGCGCCCGGAGCTCCTCCTTCGCGATGCCCCGCTGCTCGTGGAGGTAGTCCACGATCACCTCGTCGGCCTCGATGATGCCGGTGAAGCCACCGGCCTCCACGGCCATGTTCGTCAGCGTCGCGCGCTCGTCGAGGGAGAGCCCGGCCACGCCCGGCCCGGCGAACTCGAGCACCTTGCCGATGCCCTTGCTCGTGCGGAAGAAGGGCTGGCTCAGGATGTGGAGCATCACGTCCTTCGCGCTCACGTCGGGCTTCAGCTCACCCTTCAGCACGAAGCGCACGGACTCGGGCACCCGCACGCGGACGTCCTTCGTGTACCAGCTGTTCGCCATGTCCGTGCTGCCCACGCCGAAGGCGAAGGCGCCGAGCACGCCGGCCATGCAGGTGTGGCTGTCGGTGCCGATGACCACGTCGCCCGGGAGCGCGAGGTCCTCGATGACGGCGTTGTGGCAGATGGCCTCCGAGCCGCCGCTCGGGCTCTCGCCGTAGAGCTTCAGCCCATGGCGCTCGCTGAAGCCGGACTGGGTCGTCGCCAGCCCGTCGGCCTTCTCGAGCAGGCCCATCTTCCGCTTCTCCTCGGGCATGACGTCGCCGAGGAAGGTGAGGTGGTCGCGGAAGGTGAAGACGCTCTCCGGGTCCGTGACCTCCGCGTCCTCGCCGAGGGCGCTGCGGAAGAGCGCGTCGGCCATGGGCGTGACGTACTCGTGGCTGAAGCGGACGCCGGTCCGCACGAAGAGCGCGTCGCCCGGCTTCACGGCGGGCACGCCGAGGCGCCCCTCCTTCGCGTCCGCGACCGTGTTCTGCGCGATGATCTTCTCGACGAGCGTCATGGGCCGCGGCGCCGTCTCGATCGTCGGCGGCGAGACCTCGCCGGCCATGCGCGCCCGGTTGTAGGCGAAGAGGCCGCCGTGGCGGACGATGTCGGCGCTGATCGGATCGAGCCCCTTCGTGAACTCGTCGATCGAGATGGCCTCGCCCTTCCGGATGCGCTCGATGAGGCCGAAGTCGGTGGAGGTGAGCAGGCCGATGTTCTGGCAGTTCTGCCCGTAGATCTTCTCGATGCTCTTCGCGATCACGAGCCGGATGCCGGCCGCCTTCTCGCTGAAGGGCGCCGTCTCGCGGGAGGAGCCGCAGCCCTTGGAGAGGCCGCTGACGATCACGTCGAAGCCGCCGTTCTTCAGGTCGTCGCGCTCGATGACGCCGCCCTTCAGGCCGACCATCGAGTACCGGCCGAGGGTCTCGTCGTAGTAGAAGCAGACCCAGCCGGGCGTGATCTCGTCGGTGCTGATGTTGTCGCGGAGGGGGCGGTCGGGATCGAAGTCGAGGTCTTCCCCGTCGAGCTGTCGCCTCAGGAGCTCCGGGTCCTCGGTGAGGTAGAGGATGCGGCCCGTGAAGCGGATCGTGTCGGCTGCCATCTGTGGATCCCTGTGTCGCTGTGTCCTCGAGCGCCAGTGTCGTCGAGCGCCAGCCCCCCCGCGCCCGGCCGCGCCCGCGGCGCCGCCAGGCGGTGAGGGTCGGAGATCGCGGGGCCGCTTTCCACGGCCCCCCGTGCGGATCTTCACAGATTCAGCGCTCGGCCTGCCTCGAGGGGCGCGGCGCGCTATGACGGCGGGCGATGGAAACCGCCTTCACGAAGCACGTCGGCATCGAGGTGCCGCTCATCTGCGGGGCCATGTACCCCTGCTCGAACCCGGAGCTCATCGCCGCCGTCTCCGAGGCCGGCGGCATCGGGGTCATCCAGCCGATCTCCATGCGCTTCGTGCACGGGCACGACCTCCGCGAGGGCATCCGGCTGATGCGGCGCACGACGGACAAGCCCCTCGGCTTCAACGCCATCGTCGAGAAGAGCTCGGACGTCTACCTGGAGCGCATGAAGCGCTGGGTGGACATCGCCCTCGAGGAGGGCGTGCGCTTCTTCGTGACGGCCCTCGGCAACCCGGACTGGGTCGTCGAGAAGGTCCACGCGGTGGGTGGGGTCGTCTACCACGACGTGACCGAGCGGAAGTGGGCGGAGAAGGCGCTCGAGCACGGCGTGGACGGGCTCATCTGCGTGAACGGGCGCGCCGGCGGGCATGCCGGAGAGCGCACGCCGCGGGAGCTCCTCGAGAGCCTCGGGGACCTCGGCGTGCCGCTGATCTGCGCGGGAGGCGTGGGCGACCCGGAGACCTTCGCGGCGATGATCGAGATGGGCTACGCGGGCGTGCAGATGGGGACGCGCTTCATCGCGACCCGGGAGTGCAACGCGCACGCGGACTACAAGCGCGCCATCGTCGAGGCGAAGGCGCGGGACATCGTGCTGACGGAGAAGATCAGCGGCGTGCCCGTGGCCGTCATCGAGACCGAGTACATCCGCAAGATCGGCACGAAGGCGAACTTCGTGATGCGGCGCGCGCTCCGGCACCCGAAGCTGAAGCACTACGCGCGCATGTACTACACGATGAAGAGCATCTGGCAGCTCAAGCAGGCGTCCACGAAGGGCATGACCTACAAGGATTACTGGCAGGCCGGAAAGAGCGTCGAGGGCATCGACGAGATCGAGCCGGCCGGCGAGGTCGTGCGGCGCTTCGCGCGGGCCCTCGAGGCGAGCGCGGCGACGGCCGCGGAGTAGGCGGCCGCGGAGTAGGCGGCCGCGGAGTAGGCGGCCGCGGAGTAGACGGCCGCGGAGTAGACGGCCGCGGAGTAGGCGGCCGCGGAGTAGGCGGCCGCGGAGTAGGCGGCCGCGGAGTAGACGGCCGCGGAGTAGGCGGCGCGGCGGGGAAAGCACGCCCCGCCGGTGTAGGCTGTCCGGGCGCGTGGACTACGACGCCATCGTCATCGGCTCAGGGGTCGGCGGCCTCGCGAGCGCGGCCCTGCTGGCGAAGGCGGCCGGCTGGCGCGTGCTCGTGCTCGAGCGCCGCTGGCGGGTGGGCGGCTTCACACATGCCTTCCGCCGCGGCGCGTTCGAGTGGGACGTCGGGCTCCACTACGTCGGCGACCTCCAGGAGGGCGGCGGGACGCGGCGCGTCTTCGACGCCATCGCGGAGGGCCTCGAGTGGGCGCGCCTGCCCGCGCCCTTCGACCGCTTCGCCTACCCGGACCTGACGGTCGACGTCCCGGACGACCCGGCCGCCCTGCTCACGGATCTCCAGGCGCGCTTCCCGGCCGAGCGCGAGGGGCTCGAGCGCTTCTTCCGGCTGAGGCAGCGCGCGGCCCACGAGCTCGGCGCGCTCATCGCCGCCAAGCAGCTCCGGCGCCGTCCCGAGCGGGCCCGGCTCCCCGAGGCGCGCTTCGCGCTGAAGACCACGGCGGAGGTCACGGCGCGCTGCATCCGCGACCCGCGCCTCGCCGCCGCGCTGCTCAGCCAGTGGGGCGACTACGGCGTCCCGCCAAGGGAGAGCGCCTTCGGGGCCCACGCCGCCGTGAGCGCGCACTACGACCACGGCGGCTGGTACCCGGTCGGGGGCGGGGGCGCCATCGCCGACGCGATCGTGCCCGCCATCGAGGCGGCGGGCGGCGCGGTCTGGGCGAGCGCGCGGGCGAGCGAGATCCTCCTCGAGGGCGGGCGGGCCGCGGGCGTGCGCGTCCTGCGGGGGCGCGGCCGGCGCGCGCGGGAGGTCGTCGTCACGGCGCCGCGGGTGCTCTCGAACGCCGGCGCCATGGTGACCTTCGGCGAGCTCTTGCCGCGCGAGGCCGTCCCCGAGGGCGTGCTCGCGGATCTCCGCGCGCTCCCGCCGCCGCCGACCGTGGTCACGCTCTACCTCGGCCTCGCCAAGCCGCCGAGCGCCTTCGGGCTGAGCGGGGGCAACGTCTGGGTCTTCCAGGACCACGACCACGACGCGCCCATCGACCCGCTCGGGGGGCGCCCGGGCGTCTGCTACCTCTCCTTCCCCTCGGCGCGGAACCCGGCCGTGAAGGCTTCGGCGACGCCGGGGCACACCGCGGAGATCATCATGCCCGCGCCGGGCGTCTTCGCGCCCTGGGAGGGCACGCGCTGGCGCCGCCGCGGCGAGGGCTACGAGGCGCTCAAGGCGAAGCTCGCGGAGGTGATGCTCGACGCCGTGGAGCCGCACGCGCCGGGGCTGGGCGACGCCGTCGTGCACCGCGAGCTCTCGACGCCCCTGACCATCCGGGAGCTCATGGGCCACGACCGCGGCGCCATCTACGGTCTGCCCGCCGTGCCCGCGCGCTTCCGCCTCCCCTGGCTGCGCGCCCGGACGCCCGTCCCGGGCGTCTTCCTCACCGGGAGCGACGTGGGGCTCCACGGCATCGGCGGCGCGCTCATGGGCGGCGTCGTCGCGGCGGGGATGGCGCTCGGCCGCTTCGGCCCGCTGCGCGAGCTGCTGGGCGCGTTGCCCTTCGGCTGAGAGGGCGCGAAGAGCCGCGAGCGCGAGCCCCTGCCCTCGCGCGCGGGACACCGTGAGTAGACACAACGCGGGAACGGCGCTGGCCCTCGATAGATCCCGCATGAGCGACGGCACCTTTCGAGTCCCCACCCCCGAGAACGAGCCCGTGAAGGGCTACGTGGCCGGTTCGCCCGAGCGCGCGGAGCTGGACGCGGCCCTGGAGAAGGCGGCGGGGGAGACCCTCGACATCCCCGTGCTCATCGACGGGAAGCCGCTGCGCACGGGCACGACCACCGACGTCGTCATGCCCCACGACCACGGCCACGTGCTCGGCAAGGTGCACCACGCCGGCGCCGAGGACGTCGAGAAGGCCATCGCCGGGGCGCTTCGCGTCGCCCCCGCCTGGCAGGCCATGCCCTTCGAGCAGCGCGCGGCCATCTTCCAGCGCGCCGCCGACATGCTCGCCGGCCCCTGGCGCCAGCGCGTCAACGCGGCCTGCATGCTCGGCCAGTCGAAGACCTGCCACCAGTCGGAGATCGACGCGGCCTGCGAGCTCATCGACTTCTGGCGCTTCAACTGCGCCTACGCGGAGGCCATCTACGACTGGCAGCCGCGCTCGGTCCCGGGCCAGTGGAACCGCGCGGACTACCGCCCCCTCGAGGGCTTCGTCTTCGCCGTCACGCCCTTCAACTTCCTCTCCATCGCGGTGAACCTCCCGACGGCGCCCGCGCTCATGGGCAACGTCGTGCTCTGGAAGCCCGCCCACACCTCCATGGTCGGCGCCTGGACCGTGCTCGAGCTCCTCCGCGAGGCCGGCCTCCCAGACGGCGTCGTCCAGCTCGTCCCCGGCGACGGCCCGGAGCAGGGCGCCGTGGCGCTGAAGAACGAGCACCTCGCGGGCATCCACTTCACCGGGAGCACCGGCACCTTCCGCACGCTCTACCAGGGCGTCGGCGAGAACCTCCCCGGCTACCGGACCATCCCGCGCATCGTCGGCGAGACCGGCGGCAAGGACTTCATCGTCTTCCACCCGAGCGCCGACCTCGAGCAGGCCGTGACCGCCGTCGTGCGCGGCGGCTACGAGTACCAGGGCCAGAAGTGCTCGGCCGTGTCGCGCATCTACGTGCCGAAGAGCATGTGGCCCGCGATGAAGGAGCGCCTCGCGGCGGAGATCGGCCAGCTGAAGGTCGGCGACCCGCGCGACTACGCGAACTTCATGGGCGCGGTGATCGACCGGAAGGCCTGGGAGAAGATCACCGGCTACCAGAAGCTCGGGAAGGAGACCGGCACGATCGTCGCGGGCGGGACCGCCGACGACTCGAAGGGCTTCTTCGTCGACCCGACGCTGGTCGAGGTCGACGATCCGAAGCACCGGCTGATGCAGGAGGAGATCTTCGGCCCGGTCGTGACGGCCTACGTCTACGACGACGCGAAGTGGACCGAGACCCTCGACCTGGTCGACTCGACCTCGCCCTACGGGCTGACCGGCGCCGTCTTCGCGCGGGATCGGGCCGCCGTGCTGCAGGCCACCGAGCGGCTCCGGCACGCGGCGGGCAACTTCTACGTGAACGACAAGCCGACGGGCGCGGTGGTGAGCCAGCAGCCCTTCGGCGGCGCGCGCGCGAGCGGCACGAACGACAAGGCGGGCTCCATGTGGAACCTGCTCCGCTGGGTCTCGCCGCGGTCGATCAAGGAGAACCTCGTCCCGCCGACCGACTGGCGCTACCCGTTCATGGGCTAGGGCGCCGAAGAGCACAGAAGGGCGGCCTCCCGTGCCCCCGCCCCTGCCCGTTCGGATCAGGGGAGGAGGGAGCGGCTACACCACGGTCGGCGAGCGGGAACCCGTCCCGCGCCTCGAGCAGACGCGGGCGGGGGCGGGGGCAGGGGCGGGAGGTCGCCTCGCGCTCCCGAACGGGTAGGCTCCCGCCCATGGCTCGAATCCTCGTCGTCGGCTGCGGTGCCATCGGCGGCCTCGTCGCCGCGCGCCTCACGGAGCATCAGGGCGCCGAGCACGCGGTCGAGGCCCTCACCACCAACGACGCCATCGCCCGCGCCATCCAGGAAGACGGTCTCCGGATCGTCGGCGTCGAAGGCGAGAGCGTCGCGCCCGTGCGCTGCGTGCGCGCCGCGAGCGGGACCTACGACTGGGTGCTCCTCTCCACCCAGCCTCCCCAGGTCGAAGCCGCCGCCCGGGACGCCCTGCCCTTCCTCGCGCCGGACGGCGCCATGGTCTGCTTCCAGAACGGGCTCGTGGAGGAGCGCGTCGCGGCCATCGCGGGCGCCGGGCGCGTCCTCGGGGGCGTCATCGCCTGGGGCGCCTCCGTGAAGGAGCCCGGCGTGGTCGAGCGCACCTCGCACGGCGGCTTCGCCGTCGGGCGCTTCGACGGCCGGGACGACCCGCGCCTTCGCGAGCTCGCCACCATGCTCGAGCCCATCGGCCCCGTGGACGTCGAGCCGGACCTCGCGGGCGCGCGCTGGAGCAAGCTCGCGATCAACTGCGCCATCTCCACCCTCGGGACCATCGGCGGCGACCGGCTCGGCGCCCTGATGAAGCAGCGCGTGGTCCGCCGCCTCGCCCTCGAGATCATGACCGAGACCGTGCACGTGGCGCGCGCGGAGGGCGTGGAGCTCCGCAAGGTCAGCGGCACCCTCGATCTGAACTGGCTGGCGTTGAGGGAGAACGAGCGCCGCGGCGGCTCGGCGAGCCTGGTCGCCAAGCACTCCCTCCTGCTCGCGGTCGGCGCGCGCTACCGCAAGCTCCGCAGCTCGATGCTCTACGCCATCGAGCGCGGCCGCGCGCCGGCGGTCGACTTCCTCAACGGCGAGGTCGTCGAGCGCGGGGCGCGCCACGGGATCGCGACCCCGGTCAACGCCGAGGCCCAGCGCACCGTGCACGCCATCGCCGCCGGCGAGCGTCCCCCTTCGGCGCAGACCCTCCGCGACTTCGCCGCCCGCGTGCTCTGATCGGGCGGAGGGGGCTGCGCCACCGACGGGACCGCGCTCCACCACCGCGCCCCTGAGAGCGCCGCCCGCTCCGCGATGACCGCATGGACCGCGGCGGGTTCGCGCCAGCACGGAGGGCGGAGAGCGGACCGCGGACGGCTCCGCGTCCGAAGGGAGTGCGCCGCGGGGCGGGCGCTGGTACACCCGGCGCGAAGGGGCGTGATGGCGAGACGGAGCGAGACGGTCCTGATCACGGGAGCGACGGGCGGCATCGGCGAGGCGACGGCCGTCCGACTGGCGACGCGCGGGCATCGGGTCTTCGCGTCCGGGCGCGACGCGGAGCGGCTGCTGCGGACGCGCGAGGCCGTGCGGGACGCCGGCGGCGACGTGGAGCTCGTGCAGCTCGACGTGACGGACGGCGAGTCGATCGAGGCGGCGCGAGCAGAGATCCTCGAGCGCACGGGCGGCGAGGGGCTCGGCGCCATCGTGCACGCGGCCGGCTTCGCCGAGCTCGGCCCGCTGATGCTGGTCACGGACGCCGCCCTCGAGCGGCACTTCGAGACGAACGTCTTCGGCGCCATGGCGGTCACGCGCGCCTTCCTGCCCGAGATGAAGGCCCGGCGCGCCGGGCGCATCGTCCACGTCGGCAGCGTCGTCGACCGGCTGACGCTCGCCACCCACGGCGCCTACGGCGCGTCCATGCACGCGCTCCGCGCCCTGAACGACACGCTCCGCCAGGAGCTCGCCCTCTTCGGCGTCGAGGTCGTCCTCGTGCAGCCGGGCACGGTCCGCACCCCCTTCCTCGACGACGCCTTCCGCGGCCTCGACGCGAAGCGCTGGAGCGGCTCGCGCTGGAACCCGGTCATCGATCGGCTCCAGGGGCTCGAGCGCTCCATCCGCCGCCTCGGCGTGCCGCCCGAGCGCGTCGCCAAGCTCCTCGGCCGGGCCATCGAGGCCCGCCGGCCGCAGCGGCGCTACGTGCTGGCGAACCCCTCGGCCATCACCCAGCTCGCCGCGGCGCGCCTCCTCCCCACGGAGGCCTTCGACGGGCTCGTGCGGGGCACCCTCGGCCTCGCCCCGCGCCGCCCGGCGCCCGTGGAGCGCACGGTCTACAAGGCCCGCCCGGTCGCGCTGATCACCGGCGCCGGCGGCGGCATCGGGAGCCGCGCCGCCCTCCGCCTCGCGCGCGCCGGCTACCGCGTCTTCGCCACCGACAAGGACGAGGAGGCGCTCGCGCACCTCGGCGCCGAGGCGGAGGCCGAGCGCCTCGAGCTCGACCTCTGGCCCCTGGACGTGACCGACGCCCGGAGCGTCGCCGCGACGCGCCTCCACGTGCGCGAAGCCACCGAGGGGCATGGCGTCGACCTGCTCGTGAACAACGCCGGCTACGCGGAGCTCGGGCCGCTCGACCTCGCGGACGGCGACGCCTACCGGCGCCAGTTCGCGGTGAACGTGATCGGCCTGATGCGCATCACCCGCGGCTTCGCGGCGGCCATGGCGGACCGGCGGAGCGGACGCATCATCAACGTCTCGAGCGTGCTCGGCGTCCTCGCCTTCCCCTTCCTCGGCGTCTACCAGGCGAGCAAGCACGCGGTGGAGGCGTTGAGCGACGCGCTCCGCCAGGAGCTCGGGCCCTTCGGCGTGGACGTGGTGCTGGTCGAGCCGAGCTTCGTCTCCACGGGCTTCGCGCAGCGCGCGCGACAGACCCTCGAGCAGTACGACGGCCAGGCCCACGACTGGGGCGCGGCCTTCGCGCGCATGGACGAGATCGAGCGGCGGCTCACGGCGGTCGGCTGCCGCCCCGAGGAGATCGCCGAGGTGATCCACGAGGCGGCCCGGGCGCCGCGCCCGGAGGCGCGCTACCAGGCGCCGCTGGCCGCGCGGGTCGCCGTCCGCGCGGCGCCCTGGGTGCCGGCCGCGCTCACGGATCGGCTCCTCCGGCGGGCCTTCGCGCTGGACGCGGTCGAGCGCGACCTCGACTGAAACGGGCGCGCTCCCTTCGGTCGCTCGGCGGTCCGCTGTCCGCTTTCCGCTGTCCGGGCTGGCGCTCGGCTGCGGCGGTCCATGCCGCCTTCGCGGAGCGGCCGGAGTGTTGCGGGCCGGGCGCGCTCCCTGTGGTCGCGCGGCTGTCTGCCGTCCGCTTTCCGCTGTCCGGGTTGCACAGGCTGCGGCGGTCCATGCCGCCTTCGCGGAGCGGCCGGGGGGTGAGCTGGCGCGGGCTGGGCGCGCTCCCTGCGGTCGCGCGGCTGTCTGCCGTCCGCTTTCCGCTGTCCGGGCTGACGCTCGGCTGCGGCGGTCCATGCCGCGTGCGCGGAGCGGTCGGTCGCACTCGGCGCGGGCCGGGCGCGCTTCCTGCGGTCGCGCGCCACGTCCTCGTGCACGTGCACCATTCGCCTGAAGCAACTCGACCTCCGTCAGATCCGCTCTCCGCAGGTCGACGTTTCGCACGCCCAGCACTCACGAGATCGACGAGAGGGG
>MDTG01427629.1_pt1 | contig 11987 bp, 10 predicted proteins | sample 811421 | NCBI WGS metagenome assembly MDTG01 (sample SAMN05326645, study PRJNA326480) | marine metagenome | isolation source: seawater | place: Pacific Ocean: South East | collected 2011 | reverse complement strand
TTGTTTGCCTCTTCTAACCACCCTAAAACATTTTGGATAACTATTTCTCCTGGTGAAAAGATAGAAACCCTTTTTTTTCCTACCAGTTCGTCTTTAGCATAACCGAATAAGTCAAGAGCTCCTTTATTTATTTCCTGAATCACACCTTCCATGTCACAAATTATAACACTTTTCATATAAAATATTTTTGAGCAAATATATTCTAAAAATTAAATAATAGATTTTTAAAATAATTTATTTTATTTTTTTGAAGGTGGTTAATTTACATATTGAAATTAAGTTATCATTTTCGTCCTCTACTCTTATTTCCCATAGCTGAATAGTTCTTCCCTGATGCAATGGAGAAGCAGTTGCATAAATATATCCATTTTCAACACTTTTTAAATGATTTGCAGTGATTTCTATACCTCGAACTTGAACATTTGGATCCTTGTTAAGTACAAATACAGCAGCACTCCCTACACTTTCTGCAAGAGCCGCGGTAGCACCTCCGTGGAGGACACCATCTGGCTGATGGACTCTAAAATTTACTGGCATGCGAGCTTTTAGAAAGTTTTTTCCAACATCTGTAAACTCAATTTTTAATGTTTCCATTAAAGTGTTTTTACAAATCTCATTAGTTATAGATAATACTTGTTCCTTTTTCATATTTTACAAATGCGGGAAAACAAAAAATGCCTTATGGTTTTTCAAAAGGCATTTCTGATTTCAAATAAAAAGTTTGTTTTATTCTTTAACCTCTTCGAAGTCCACATCCTGAACGTCATCTCCACCAGTGGCTTCAGCTTGAGCGTCTGGCTGAGCCTGTGCAGCTTTATCTGCACCTCCAGCCTCTGCTTGAGCTTTATACATTTCTTCAGAGGCATTTTTCCAAGCTTCGTTGATCGACTCTAGAGCTTTATCAATTGCTTCTAAGTCTTTTGATTCGTGTGCTTTCTTTAAGTCAACTAAAGCAGCCTCAATAGGTGCTTTTTTATCGTCAGAGAGTTTTTCTCCAAATTCAGTCAATTGTTTTTCTGTTTGAAAAATCATCTGATCTGCACTATTTAGCTTATCTACCTCTTCTTTGACTTTCTGATCAGCATCAGCATTTGCCTCTGCCTCTTGTTTCATCTTTTCAATTTCTTCCTCTGTCAATCCTGAAGAAGCCTCAATTCTAATGTCTTGTGACTTATTTGTAGCTTTATCTAAAGCACTTACTTTGATAATACCATTTGCGTCAATATCAAAAGTAACCTCAATTTGTGGAGTTCCTCTTTGTGCTGGAGGAATTCCATCTAAGTGAAAACGACCAATTGTTTTATTATCTGTTGCCATCGAACGCTCTCCTTGAAGCACATGAATCTCTACTGAGGGTTGATTGTCCGCAGCCGTAGAGAATGTTTGTGATTTTTTGGTAGGTATTGTAGTATTGGATTCTATAAGTTTGGTCATTACTCCTCCCATGGTTTCAATTCCCAAAGAAAGTGGAGTTACATCTAGTAATAAAACATCTTTAACATCTCCTGTCAATACACCTCCTTGAATGGCAGCACCAACAGCAACTACTTCATCTGGATTTACTCCTTTTGATGGCTTTTTCCCAAAGAACTTTTCAACTTCTTCTTGAATAACTGGTATTCGTGTTGAACCACCAACTAAAATTACCTCATCAATATCTGACTTTGATAGACCTGCGTCATCAAGGGCTTTTTTAACAGGTGCCATAGAACGTTTTACTAATTCGTCCGCAAGTTGTTGAAAGTTTGAACGAGTAAGTGAGGTTACCAAATGCTTTGGTCCTGAATCAGTTGCAGTAACATAAGGAAGGTTTATTTCTGTTTGAGTAGAAGATGAGAGCTCAATTTTTGCTTTTTCAGCCGCTTCTTTCAAGCGCTGAAGGGCCATTGGATCGTCTCTAAGATCAATTCCCTCATCTGAATTAAATTTTTCTGCGAGAAAATCGATTATTACTTGGTCAAAGTCATCTCCACCTAAGTGAGTATCACCGTTGGTAGATAGCACTTCAAAAACTCCATCTCCCAATTCAAGGATAGAGATATCAAAAGTACCTCCCCCAAGGTCATAAACTGCAATTTTTTGGTCCTTACCTCCTTTATCTAATCCGTAAGCCAAAGCTGCAGCGGTAGGTTCGTTAATAATGCGTTGTACTTTTAAACCAGATATTTCTCCTGCTTCTTTAGTTGCTTGACGCTGAGAGTCATTAAAATAGGCAGGTACAGTAATTACTGCTTCACTCACATCTTGTCCTAAATAATCCTCAGCTGTTTTTTTCATCTTTTGAAGAATCATTGCTGATAACTCTTGAGGTGTATACAATCGACCATCAATATCCACACGTGGGGTGTCATTGTCTCCCTTAACAACTTTATAAGCCACATTTTTTACTTCTTTTTTAGATTCAGAAAATTTATTACCCATAAATCTCTTTATAGAAGCTATTGTTTTTGTTGGATTAGTTACGGCTTGTCTTTTTGCTGGATCGCCAACTTTAATTTCACCTCCTTCAACAAATGCTATTACAGAAGGAGTTGTTCTTTTACCTTCAGCATTAGGGATTACAACAGGCTCATTCCCTTCCATTACAGATACACATGAATTTGTAGTTCCCAAATCGATTCCAATAATTTTACTCATAACATAAAAATTTAAATTAATACTTCCAAGCATTGTGCCATGAAGCAAATACTGACAGCTTGGCAGATAAGTAATTAAATTCTAAAAGTCTAATGTGATTAATATCCTAGAGTGTAAAAATGGTGAAAATTTATAAGTCTACAGATTTAATAAAGAAATGCTATTTTTGAAAAAAAAAATGTCCTCAGCCAAAAAAAGCTATTCGCGTATAACTACAAAAACGTTGCAAGAAATGAAGGCTAATGGAGAAAAAATATCCATGTTAACTGCTTATGACTATTCGCTTGGTGGAATTGTTGATAAAGCTGGGGTTGATGTTATCTTGGTAGGTGATTCGGCTTCCAATGTAATGGCAGGTCATGAAACTACTTTACCAATCACTTTAGATCAGATGATTTATCATGCAAGCAGTGTTGTCCGTTCCGTTAAACGTGCATTTGTTGTAGTAGACCTTCCTTTTGGAACTTATCAAGCAGACTCAAAAGAAGCTCTTCGCTCTGCATTGCGCATAATGAAAGAATCAGGTGCACATGGAGTAAAACTAGAAGGTGGTGTTCAGGTAAAAAAATCTATAGAACGTATTCTTCAAGCAGGGATTCCAGTAATGGGTCATTTAGGATTAACCCCTCAGTCCATATATAAATTTGGGACTTATACAGTAAGAGCAAGGGAAGAAGAGGAAGCTACTCAACTACTTAATGATACAAAAATGCTAGAACAGATCGGTTGTTTTGGTATTGTTTTAGAAAAAGTTCCTTCATCTTTAGCAGGTCAAGCGGCAAAATCAATTAAAGTTCCAATTATAGGTATTGGAGCTGGTAATAAAGTAGATGGTCAAGTCCTTGTTTTACATGATATGCTTGGAATGAATAAAGATTTTAGTCCTCGATTTCTGCGTCGTTATTTGGATTTAGACCAAGTTTTACGTAAAGCTATTGGTCAATACATTACTGATGTAAAGTCAGTTCAATTCCCAAACAAAGATGAACAATATTAAATTTTAGTTTGGAGGATCGTATCCTTTTTGAGGACAATCATTTGATTGTTATAAATAAAAAAGCTGGTGAACTTGTTCAAGGTGACGATACTGGAGATATGTCCCTGTTAGATTCGGTAAAAGCGTTTTTAAAGAGTAAATATAATAAACCGGGAGCAGCCTTTCTTGGATTAGTTCACCGATTGGATCGGCCTACTAGTGGGGTTATCCTTTTTGCAAAAACTTCTAAGGCTTTAACCCGTATAAACAAACAGTTTAGGCTTAGAATTCCAAAAAAAACTTACTGGGCAATTGTATCTAAAAAACTCATAAATCAAGAAGGATGTTTAATTCATTGGATGACACGAAATACAAACCAAAATAAATCTAAGGCCCATTCTAAGAAGGTTTTAAATAGTAAATTAGCTAAACTCAATTATATAAGTTTGAAAAGCTTTGACCATTATCGTCTTCTTGAAGTAAATCTGGAAACAGGTCGACATCATCAAATTAGAGCACAGCTGAGTGCAATTAACTTTCCCATTCAAGGGGATTTAAAGTATGGTGCATCAAGGAGTAATCGAGATGGAAGTATCAGTTTACATGCAAGAAGCTTGGAAATAGATCATCCAATAACAAAAGAAAGAATTGTTTTTAAAGCAAATCCGCAGAAAGTGGGGATATGGAAGGCCGTTCTTTCCGATTGAGATAAACTGCTTTATTTTTAATAATATATCCAATTGAAACATTGTTAATTTTACTCTCAAGCCAAGAAAGAATATCTAAATATAGAAATGAACGTCTTTCATATGGGTCATTCTCGTACTGTTTTAATTCCTGATATAAATCTTCAAAAGCTCTTTTTAAATCATGGGGATAAATATCTCCTAATCCCCTTACAAAGCGAATCATTGCCTTTTGAACTTCATGAAGGTCATTCATTTTAATCAAAAACTTATATGTTTCCTTCAAATGTGTTTCTAGATGATAGTCAAAACCTGCCTCGTAGTGTGCAAAAATATTTAAAACTCTAGAAAAGCATAACAAGTCCTCCCTCATTTTTAAGCTTTTATTACTGATTATTTTATCCAAATAGACAATACAATTCTCATAATCATCTGCACCGAAGTATACACATGCTATTTTGTAATAAAACAACATTATGTGATGGGGATCAATTTGATTACTATATTCAGTAATACCTCTAATTATTTCTGGAACAATAACTACACCTTCTTCAAAACTACCCTCGAGAAAATGTAGATTGAGTTTATTACTATAATAAAATTGAAAAATAAGTGATTTTAAATTATCATTTTTTGGAAATTCTTCAGCAGAAGTTCTTAGCATCATCTGCTGAAGAATTTCTTTAAATTTTGATGGATATTTGATAAGCGTCAAACTTTCCATTAAATAATTATTCCCTTTTAAATAAAACACTGGATGAATTGTAATCATACCAGGAGATTCCTCAAACATTTCAATCCATTTCGAGGCATAGCGATATGTTGAAAGGAAATCTTGAGTCAAGAAACTGTACCAAACATGAGCTTTAAAATACCATAATTTTTCCCTAAAACCGAGTGCATCATTATCCAACTTTGGTAAATTTTCATAAAAAAACTTGGTAATTTCCCTAAACTCTTCATCACTTTTTGCATATCCTGCTTTAATCAATCTTTCATAGAGCTGCAGAGATAGGTTAGATAATTGTGTTGCTAAATTATTTTGAACACGTAGTTGATCAGCTTCAAATATCAAAGTTTCAGTACGATTACTTAGACTCCTTGTTATATATTGAGATTCAATTACCTTTTCAAGCTCAACTATATCATAAGCACTATATTTTTCTTCATTTTTTAAGGCTAGAATTTTTGCTTTTTCAAGGACTTTGAGACTTTGCTTGTACAATCCTTTTTGATAAAGAATGGTTGCAAAATCAAGCTGTTCTCTAATTTGAATTCTTATATTTTTATGAGCAGGATTCATTCGTAAACTGATCAAAATTTGTTTATATAGATGGGCTTTCAAATTTGATAATTGCTGTTTGGTTACGATTCCTTTTTTTAAAATCACTTTTTCGTCATAACGATTCATTTTTTCTAATGACTGAAAAAGATTTAAAAATTTTGAATCCTCATTAGAGCCCATTCTCCCAACATATAATCTAAATTGTCGTTTTTCTGACTTTGTTAAAGATTTTACAAGTACAAACAAATTATCTTTCTGTTCACTTGTCATTGTAATGGGTTTTAATGTAATTTACTAGATATTAGTACTTTATAAGACAGTTTATACTGACGGATGTTGTAATACAAAAGTAATGATTTTAAATCAATTTTAAGCTTTAATTTAAATTCGTTCATATTAGTTTTATCAAGCTTATTATTCCCTTATGGATTATGTAGAAATTTTTGATACCACCCTTCGTGATGGTGAACAAGTACCGGGTTGTAAGCTTGATTCAAAAACTAAACTTATAATCGCTGAAAAGCTCGATTTTTTAGGAGTTGATGTTCTTGAAGCTGGCTTTCCAATTTCAAGTCCTGGAGACTACAAATCAGTTGAGGAAATCTCGAAATTAGTTAAAAATACTAGAGTTTGTGGACTTACAAGAGCGGTAAAAAAAGATATCGATGTTGCTGCAGAAGCAATTAAATATGCCAAACGCTCAAGAATTCACACAGGTATTGGTACTTCTGAAAGTCATATGCGATATAAGTTTAACGCAACTCCTGATGAAGTTTTAGAACGAGCTGTAATTGCTGTAAAACATGCTAAATCTTATGTAGAAGACATCGAGTTCTACGCTGAAGATGCTGGAAGAACAGACAATGAATTTCTAGCAAAAGTTTGTGAAGCTGTAATTAAAGCTGGTGCCACGGTTTTAAACATCCCTGATACAACTGGATATTGTTTGCCTGAAGAATACGGTGCCAAGATGAAGTACTTGATGGAAAATGTGAAAGGAATTCACAACGCTAGATTATCATGTCATTGTCATAATGACTTGGGTTTAGCAACAGCCAACTCAATTATTGGAGTTCAAAATGGTGCACGGCAGATAGAATGTACCATTAATGGAATTGGGGAACGTGCTGGAAACACATCACTTGAGGAAGTTGTAATGATTTTACGTCAACATCCTAATTTAAATTTAGACACCAGAATTAAATCAGAGATGCTTAATGATATTAGTAAATTAGTTTCTGAAAGTATGGGGATGCCTGTTCAACCCAATAAAGCTATAGTAGGTGCAAATGCTTTCGCTCATTCATCAGGAATACATCAGGACGGAGTAATCAAAAAAAGGGAAACTTACGAAATTATAGACCCAAAAGACGTTGGGGTCACAAAATCTTCCATCGTTCTCACAGCACGAAGTGGAAGAGCTGCACTAGCCTACCGCGCAAAGAATATTGGATTCGAGTTAGACAAACTACAATTGGATAAAATCTATAAACAATTCCTTGTTATTGCAGATCAAAAGAAAGAAATTAATGATGAGGATTTAACCAAAATTATTGAAACAAGTAATCTATAAATAGAATATTTTTAATGAAACAAACGCTATTTGATAAAGTCTGGGATTCCCATGTAGTTCAGAGTATAGAGCAAGGACCGGATGTTCTTTTTATCGATCGTCATATGGTCCATGAAGTGACTAGTCCTGTTGCATTTTTGGGGTTAAAGAATAGGGGGCTTTCAGTTTTATACCCCGAACGTACATTTGCAACAGCAGATCACAATACACCAACCATTAACCAACACCTTCCAGTTACTGATCCACTTTCGAGAAATCAGCTTAAAGCTTTAGAAGAAAACGCAAACTTACATGGGATTTCTTATTGGGGATTGGGACACCAAAAAAACGGAATTGTTCACGTAGTAGGTCCAGAGCATGGCATTACACAACCTGGTGCTACTATAGTTTGTGGAGATTCTCACACCTCAACACACGGTGCTTTTGGTGCAATTGCATTTGGAATTGGCACCTCTGAAGTAGAAATGGTTTTATCTACACAATGTATTTTGCAGCCCAAACCAAAGAAAATGAGAATTACAATAAATGGCTTTTTAAACAAAGGTGTAACACCAAAGGATGTAGCATTGTTCGTTATTTCAAAATTAACAACCTCCGGAGCTACAGGGTATTTTGTAGAATACGCAGGGGAAGTTTTTAAAGAATTAAGCATGGAAGGGCGGATGACAGTTTGTAACCTAAGTATTGAAATGGGAGCCCGAGGAGGTATGATTGCTCCTGATGAGAAAACATTTGATTACATCAAAGACAGAGAGTTTACTCCCAAAGGGGCTGATTGGGATAAAGCCATGGCCTATTGGAAAACTTTATATACCGATTCAAATGCCACTTTTGATAAAGAGTTCATTTACGATGGATCTGAAATCGATCCAATGATTACTTTTGGAACCAATCCAGGCATGGGTATGAGTATTACCAAGGCAATTCCTTCTGCTTCAGAAATTGAGGGAGCTAAAGCAACCTATGAAAAATCCCTAGAGTATATGGGATATAAAGAAGGTGAGCATATGATTGGCAAACCGATAGACTACGTATTCATAGGAAGTTGTACCAACGGTAGAATCGAAGATTTTAGAGCATTTGCAAGTATTGTCAAAGGACACAAACGTTCAAAAAATGTTACCGCTTGGCTTGTTCCAGGATCTCACAATGTTTTGAATGCAATCAAGAAAGAGGGATTATTAGGTATTTTTGAAGATGCAGAATTTGAACTTCGTGAGCCAGGATGTTCAGCATGTTTGGCAATGAATGACGATAAAATTCCAACCGGTAAATATGCTGTGAGTACCTCAAATAGAAACTTTGAAGGCCGCCAAGGTCCTGGATCAAGGACTTTACTCGCAAGTCCTCTTGTCGCCGCAGCTGCCGCTATTACAGGAAAGATAACCGACCCAAGAACCCTAATTTAATCACTCATGGCATATGAATCTTTTAATATATTAACCAGCACTGCAATTCCTTTGCCAATAGAAAATGTGGATACAGATCAAATCATACCAGCGCGTTTTCTCAAAGCAACTGAAAGAAAAGGATTTGGTGATAATTTATTTCGCGATTGGAGGTACAATCAGGACGATTCTCCTAAGACTGAATTTGTTCTAAACAATCCAATTTATACAGGGAAAATCTTAGTTGGTGGACACAATTTTGGTTCTGGTTCTTCAAGAGAACATGCAGCCTGGGCAATCTATGATTACGGGTTTAGATGCGTTATATCAAGTTTTTTTGCAGATATTTTTAGAAATAACTGTCTAAATATAGGAGTACTCCCCGTTCAAGTTTCAGCTGAATTTCTTACACAAGTTTTTGAGGCTATTGAACAAGATCCATTCTCAACTCTTAAGGTAGATTTACAAAATCAAAAAATTATGTGTGAGGCTGCTGGGGCATCTGAAAGATTTGAAATCAATAGCTATAAAAAAAACAACCTCTTAAATGGCTATGACGATATTGATTTTTTAAACAATATCAAGGCCGATATTCAAAAATTTGCTTCAAATACACCCCTCTAAGCCGTACAAAACTAATGGTAACAACACTCGAAATAATGGATACCACACTAAGGGACGGTGAGCAGACCTCAGGAGTTTCCTTTACGGCTCTGGAAAAATTATCACTTGCAAAATTGTTATTGCTAGAGTTAAAAGTAGACCGTATTGAAATAGCATCAGCTAGGGTTTCCGATGGAGAATTTAATGCGGTAAAAGATATTACGGGTTGGGCTACTAGTCAAGGTTTAAGTGACAGGATTGAAGTACTTACATTTGTTGATAATGGTGTATCCATCAATTGGATGAAAAAAGCAGGTGCAAAAGTTCAAAATCTGTTGACAAAAGGCTCATTAAATCATTTAAAATTTCAGTTAAAACAAACCCCAAAAGAACATTATAAAAACATAGCTAAGAGTATTGAAAAGTCACAAATTGAGGGATTTAAAACAAACGTTTACCTCGAAGACTGGAGTAATGGAATGCAAAATTCAGAAAATTATGTATTTGAATATTTGGATTTTTTAGCGACTCAACCCATAGAACGGGTTTTACTCCCTGATACATTGGGAATTTTAACACCTGAAAAAACAGCTTTATATCTCAATAAAATTTTAAATCGCCATCCCAATGTTCATTTTGATTTTCATGGTCATAACGATTACGATCTTAGTGTTGCTAATGCTATGGAAGCTGTAAAAGCTGGTGTAAACGGATTGCATTTAACGGTAAATGGAATGGGAGAACGAGCTGGAAATACACCTCTTGCGAGTATTGTAGCTGTAATCAATGATTTCCTTCCAGAGGTCAAAATAAATATCAATGAAAATGCACTACACCAGGTAAGCAAACTTGTTTCCACGTTCACTGGTTTTAGAATTCCTGAAAACAAACCTATTGTTGGTGATAATGTTTTTACTCAAACAGCTGGTATTCATGCAGATGGAGATCATAAAAAAAATCTTTACTTCAACGAATTATTGCCTGAGCGATTTGGTCGCAAGCGTAAATACGCTTTAGGAAAGACCTCAGGAAAAGCTAATATTCAAAAAAATCTTCAGCAATTGGGGCTAACTCTAAATGACGATGAATTAAAAAAGGTCACCTATCGAATTATAGAGTTGGGTGATAAAAAAGAACAGGTTACTGCTGAGGACCTACCTTTTATAATATCTGATGTTTTGGGGAATAACATTCCTAACAGAGTAAAAATACAATCTTATGTACTAACACATTCAAAGGGTCTAAACCCTACGACGAGTGTTTCCATTGAAATTCAAGGAAAAAATTTTGAAGAAAATGCTTCTGGTGATGGACAATATGACGCATTTTGGAATGCTTTACATAAAATTTATGCTAAACAAAGGCGTAATTTACCGAAACTTATAGATTATGCAGTTCGGATTCCTCCTGGAAGTAATTCGGATGCACTATGCGAAACTACAATTACTTGGAAATCAAAGAAAAAAGAATTTAAGACGCGTGGACTGGACTCAGATCAGACTGTTTCAGCCATAAAAGCGACTGAAAAAATGCTTAATATTATTTAAACATAAATCAATGGATTTAAAAATTGCCCTCTTAGCAGGAGATGGAATTGGACCTGAAGTAATCGATCAGGCAGTAAAAGTTTCGGATGCAATTGCAAAAAAATTTAATCACAGTATTGAATGGATGCCAGCTTTAACTGGCGCTGCTGCGATCAATGCTGTAGGTGACCCTTACCCTGAAGAAACACATCAAGTATGTTTAGATGCTGATGCTGTTTTATTTGGTGCAATTGGACATCCACGATTTGATAATGACCCCTCTGCTAAAGTACGACCAGAGCAAGGACTTTTAAAAATGCGTCAGAAACTTGGTTTATTTGCTAATATAAGGCCAACATTTACCTTCCCTTCCCTACTTGATAAATCTCCCTTAAAGCAAGAGCGAATTGAAGGAACTGATTTAGTGTTTTTAAGAGAACTTACAGGTGGGATTTATTTTGGGGAACGAGGTCGCTTGAATAATGGTAATACTGCGTTTGATACTTGTACATATTCTCGTGATGAAATTGAACGTTTAGCAAAAAAAGGGTTTGAGCTCGCCATGACACGTTCAAAAAAATTATGCTGTGTGGACAAAGCAAACGTATTGGAAAGCTCCCGTTTATGGAGAGAGACAGTACAAACAATGGAAAAAAAATACCCAGAAGTTGAAGTGAGTTATGAGTTTGTAGATGCAGTTGCCATGAGACTTGTTCAATGGCCAAACAGTTACGATGTTTTAATTACTGAAAATCTCTTTGGAGATATTTTAACGGACGAAGCTTCTGTAATTTCTGGATCTATGGGTTTAATGCCTTCAGCCTCTGTTGGAAAAGAAAATGCACTTTATGAACCAATTCATGGTTCTTTTCCTCAAGCAACAGGCCTAGGAATAGCAAATCCATTAGCCACTGTCCTTTCTGCTGCTATGATGTTTGAAATGAGTTTTGGTTTGACTAATGAAGGTGCTATAATTAGGAAAGTAGTAGACCAATCTTTAGCTGATGGATTCGTCACAGATGATCTTAAGGAAAATGGAAGAAAAGGAAACTCCACCATGGAAGTAGGAGATTACTTAGTTTCAAAAATTCTAAGGTAGACAATCTATTTGATTGCCTTATATTTGTTTTAATTCAATAATAACTATGAAAATACTTATTGCATTTACTTTTGTTATTAGTCTTCAAACATGTATTTCTAGCACTCCCCCTAGAGATAACAGAGAATCAATATGGGAATCACAAGCCCAAGTACAAGATGAGTTTAAAAAAGCTTATTTTGCTTCTGGATGTTTTTGGTGTGTAGAAGCAGTT
>MDTG01407878.1_pt1 | contig 11987 bp, 10 predicted proteins | sample 811421 | NCBI WGS metagenome assembly MDTG01 (sample SAMN05326645, study PRJNA326480) | marine metagenome | isolation source: seawater | place: Pacific Ocean: South East | collected 2011 | reverse complement strand
CTTTCACGAGAGTGATAATAATCTTAATATATGCTGTTGTCGGAGTGTATATTATTGGTTGGCATTTTTTATTAATTTGCGGTTTCCTTGGTTTAATATTCGGATTGTCATTTTTAATTTTTGCAATAAGAATTCGTAATTTTACTAATTTAATTAACTTGATTGGAGAAAGAAGATTACGAGTGTTATCAAATTTTGTTCTTGGGCGTGTCGATATTTTCTTTTTTAAAGTTCCCACTACCATGATTCATAAGATGGATAATCTTTTACGGGAATTACTTTTTAGCAAGATCACAGTAATGACGGAAGTTCACAAGCCAAGAATAGTCATAGAGGGTACATTAATCTTAATTTTGATAAGCCTTGGTTTTCTTCGAATAAATTTTCCAAATCTATATTTAAACGCAACAGAAATCTTAAGTATTTTACTAGTTTTGAGACTTCTTCCAGCGCTCCAGCAATTTACTTCAAATATTAGAGGAGCCACATCATCCGCCTGGGCTTTGAAAGACATTAAAGAACTTTTGAAGACAAATGATAAAAATTTGGGCGACTTAAAAGAAAACCCCTGGACTTGTGAAATTGAACTGCGATCAAAGGCCGAAGAATGGATTATCATAAATGTAAGGAATAATTTTTCTAAAAAAATGGCTCCTATTTCTTTTAAGCCAGGTAAAGTAAATATAATAAAAGGACCCAGTGGGGTCGGCAAATCATCCTTATTAAAAGCAATTATAGAATCCTTGCAAAAACATGAAGAGTGGGAGAATAAATTAAAGAAAATGACAAGTTTTCTGCCACAGGATCCGGTATCGTTCTTAGTCCCCTTTGAAGAAAATATTTTCATGGGAAGGCCCGTAAATTTTAAACATTTAGAAGATAATGCGAAGACGTTGGATTTTACTTCCGAGTGGATAAAACTATTCGATAAAAGTGTAAAAGATGATTTGATGATTGTGTCCGGGGGAGAGTCGCAAAGAATTGCTTTTCTGAGATGTTTTTTGAATCCCGATAAAGAAATTTTGATTTTGGATGAGCCAACTTCTGCTCTTGATAAAAGCCTTGAAAAAAAAGTTACTGGTTATATTGAAGCAAGAGCCAAGCAGGGCGCCTTGGTGGTAATCGTGACCCATAGTGAATTAAGCATAAACGAAAACACAATTATAATAAATTTATGAAAAATGTAATTAAACTTTCAATTTACTTTAGTTATTTATGCATCGTTATTCTAATTATTTTTTTGAAAGGAAAAAATAAAAATATTCTTTTATCAGCAAACTTAATTTCTATTGCGCTATTTTCTGTAAGAGGAGTAAAAAACTCGTATACCGCTGGTGATGCATCTATTTTGCAGTTTAATTCATTATTTTCTGAGTCTTTAGAACAGTCATTCGATTACAATTATAATATCAAAGACCTGTTAAATCGTAGGATTTGGAATGTTTCTACTTTTATTACCAGGGATCTAATATCATTTGTGATTTTAGACCTACTTCGTTGTCTTGGTCTTTTAGATTGTAAAATAATTTACTACGCAACTGATATTTTCTACCGTCGCTTGGACAATAAAACTAATAAAATAGTAAGTGGAACTTTGAAGCTTGCATTAACTGTTTTAGAAAAAACAGTCTGGAAACGTGCAGACTACATTTTTGCGAATAGAAAAGACGAGCTCTCTATAGTGAAATCTCAAAATCAGCGAACATCTTTAGTTCCAGCAAAATCAAGAGTACCAAATTTAACTAATCTGAAATTGCCAAGCCTAGATAGTGGATTGACTTTTTTATTTATCGGTGCGTCTGGAAATGTTCCAAATAGGAAGTCTATAAATAGTTTTATACGAAATTATTGGCCATGTATTCTGAAAAAATTTTCTAGAGTAGAACTGAGGATAGTAGGTGGTGGCTGGGAAAAATATATACGCCCCACAGAAAAAGTAAATTTGACTGGATTTCTATCTGACAAAAATTTAATGGAAGAGTACAAAAATGCCGATTTTACTATTGGCTATCTTGATTTTGGGGCGGGGGTCAAAGGCAAAATACTCGAATCTATGGAGCAAAGTACGGTAGTTTTAGGAAACAAAATTGGTTTCGCCGGGATAGAATGTAATGCACTAGTCCCATTCAAAACCTCTTATGAATTAGTAAGCCAAATTGAAAGTTTCATGGACGTTGACTACTACCGTGGAATTATCAAAGAGTATGAGCATTTCCTTCTCGAAAATTATGCGATAGGCCTCATTAAAACAGAAATTTTTAAAGTGATAAGTGAAATAAAGTTATGATTATTAATAACAGGTACACTTTGGCAATTTGTGATGGTCACAATGCGAGTGTGGCTTTGTCAAAAAATGGAAAAGTTGAGTTTGCGATATCTGAGGAGCGACTGACTAGAATAAAAAATCATTTTGGCTGGCCTGCGATGTCTATTGACCATGTGAATAAAAATTATGTGAACAAAAAAGATATAGATGAAGTTGTTCTATACAGAGAAGAAGCAGCAGACTATTTAGCTTTTTTGTTGCCTGAGCATATAAGTAGTAATGCTTTAAAATGGATCTGGAAGAAAAGTATAACTAGGCTTGCTCTCAGGTTTAGAAAGTTTATGAATAATCGTTTTTTTAAAGGACGAATAGCTCTTTATTACTCCAGAAAATTGGGCATTCCTGTTGAAAAGATAAAGTTTTTAAATCATCATAGGGCTCATGCCTTTGCTGCATTTTCTGAGATAGATATGAATGATAGGTCTTGGCTGCATTTTGTTTTTGATGCAGAAGGAGATGGCGATAGTACTTCAATATTCAAATCCTCAAATTATGAAATGTCTTTAGTATCCAGCTGTAATCGACATAATTCACTTGGGCATTTTTATTCTCAAATAACCAGTCACTTAGGAATGAAGCCTAATCAACATGAGTTTAAAGTTATGGGCTTGGAGCCATATGCGGATAGAGGGTCAAAGGGATTTCAATCTTGTTATCAAAAATTTTCAGATATCATCGCTTTTGAGGCAGGGCAAATAAAGTTCAAGATAAGTCCAGCAACCCGAAATTTTTCGAATTATTTAAAATCTCATTTTTATGGAGAAAGATTTGATAATGTCGCCGCTGCGGCTCAGGTAATTTTAGAAGATTTAGTTATTGAATACGTTAAATTTTGGATACAGGAATTATCAATTTTTAATATTTCTCTATCAGGTGGCGTGGCAATGAACGTAAAATTGATGCAGCGACTTTATGATATTCCCGATATTGAGGAAATCTACATTGTCCCTTCATCCGGCGACGAAAGTTGCGTTATTGGATGTTTAAACTTTGGCTCCGTAAAAAATATGATCACGCCTACTAAACTTTCGAATCTCTATTTAGGTGTAGAGCGAAATTTCGATGCTGAACTAGATAAGGTTAATAATCAAAGGTCGGGAATTCAAATTGAATTTCATGAGCAAATTGAGGATCAGGTGGCGCAATTATTAAACCAAGGTAAAGTTGTAGCCCGTGTTTGTGGAAGAGATGAATTTGGTGCTCGTGCCCTGGGAAACCGTTCCATTATGGCTAACCCAAACGACAGTTCAGTCATTGATTTAATTAATAAGCAAGTTAAAAACCGAGATTTTTGGATGCCTTTTACTCCTTCAATTTTATACGAAAAAAAGGATCAGCTTGTTATAAATCCAAGAAAATATGATGCTTTTTATATGAACATTACTTTTAACTCTACTGAATTTTCTCAATCTGTGATGCCGGCATCTCTTCATCCTTGGGATAAAACAGTAAGGCCGCAATTTGTTCAAAAGCAACAGAATCCATCTTACCATAAGTTAATTACAAAGTTTTACCAATTAAGTGGTACGCCTGGTATTCTCAATACTTCATTTAATTTGCATGGTGATCCGAACGTTTCTTCAGTAAGTGACGCATTAGTTGCTTTCGAAAACAGTGGGTTAATGTTCCTACAAATCGAAAATTATTTAATTAGGAAAATGTAGTATGTGGGTTAAGAAATTTATTAAAAACAAGTTTCCTTTCATATTGCGCAGTAAACGATCTTTGGAGGATCAGACTTCACATTTCAATGCGCAGCTTTCGGAAATTTATAAATCGCGGCAATTACGCCATCCCAATAAGCTTTGCCGCTTTGGGAAACGAGTTTTTTGCCAATCGGATGAAGACGGTTTGACGCTAGAAATTATAAGGCGAATGAAAATAGACCATGGTAATTTTATAGAATTAGGTGTTGGAAACGGAACAGAAAATAATACTCTAGTTTTGTCTAGTCTGGGTTTTTCAGGAGCTTGGATTGGTGGAGAAGATTTAGCTTTTAAAATTCCAGACGACAATAAAAGATTGTTTTTTCAGCAGTCGTGGGTAACTTTGGATAATATTAATAAGTTAATTGAAAAATCATTAGATTTTTTGGGAACAACTCAAATTGACTTTCTATCAATCGATTTAGATGGAAATGATTTTTATTTTCTAAAAGCAATATTGGATAATGGGCTATCGCCGAAAATTTTGGTTTGTGAAATAAATGGAATATTTCCACCACCAATAAGCTTCAGCGTCGCTTATGATCCAGAACATAAATGGTTGCGCGATGATTATCAGGGCGCATCGCTAGAAAAAATGAATGAATTACTGGGTTTGTATGATTACAAGTTGGTTGTTTGTAATGCTGCGACCGGTGTTAATGCGTATTTTGTCAAAAATGAGTATGCAATTCTATTTCCTGAAATACCTGAAGATATCGCAGATATATACGTAGAACCGCTTCATATAAATTACACAGGTTTCACATTTCCTCGTTCTACAAAGACAATTTTACAGATAATTGAAAATGGCAAATAAAATTAAAGGGAAAACATATGTTTGGCTTATGGGTGGGCTGGGCAATCAGCTATTTCAGCTGAATAAAGCTTATGAATTTAAACGCAGCGGTTATGACGTTGTTCTGATTGATAATTTGATAGACCCTAAATCATTAATAACAAGTAAAATTCTTGGTTGGAAAATACACGATAATATCCTTTGTAAGATTTATACTCACGACATTCCTATAAAGCGGTCGAAATATTTGCTTCCTGCGGTCATAGCAAAACTGCCTTTTTTAAACAACTATTCGAAATTTAGTAAGCAAAGTTATATTGTTGATAACGCAACTCATTTATTTGGCTATTTTCAAGATTCCATAATCTTGAACCTGAAGCCAGAGCGATTTAAATCCTCGGCAATGATAACAAAAGATACGGTTATGCATTTACGTTTAACAGATAATAATAACATGGAATATTCAAAGCTTTATTACGCTCGCGTATTATCGACTATTAAAAAACAAGAGATAAAAATTGTTACGGATGACGAGTTAGCGGCAAGCGAGATAATTAAAACAAACACTAATTTTAAATGTGAAATTATCACCAAGAATGCAATAAGCGATTTTCAAGCGCTTTCCCGAAGTGAAACTTTAATCTGTGCTCCATCAACATATTCTTTTTGGGCAGCGCTCGCTAACGAGAAGGCGCATAAGATATATGTACCTCAAATATTTAAAAACTTTCTCAAAAGTTCTCCAAAGAATTGGATTTACATTTGAGTAATTTTTGAAAAAAGTACAATTAATAGGTTATTAAATGAAGTATATTCTTATTGGCTCAGATGGTTTTGTAGGTCAAAATTTAGTAGAAAGAAATCAAAATAGTTATTATTGCTTTGACAATGGGTTTTTGCAAAAATCTCTTTTAAAAAAGACAACCTATTTAGATATATCGAAGAGCTTATCATCACTTGAGAGTCTTTTAAAGGAAATTAATGGCTCATTTACTATCATTAACCTAGCAGCAATACACCATATTCCATACTGTAATGAGCATCCGGAAGAGGCCATGCTTGTAAATGTTTATGGAAATATGAGACTATTTGAATTGGCTGCAGAATATAAATGCTCAAATTTTATTTTTGCTTCCTCTGGCGCTGTTTATTTTCCAAAAAAAGGGGGGCATTTAGAAAGTGATATTCGGAAAGGCACTGATGTGTATTCTGCCACGAAGATTTTGGCAGAAAACTATTTGGAAAACGCCTGTTATGCGCTTGGAGTGCCCACATGCGTCTTGAGATTTTTCAATATTGCTGGTCAATATGACCTCACCCCGCATTTAATTCCTGATATAGTAGATCAAATTATTGACGATGATAAAAACGAAATCAGTTTAGGTAATTTAACAACTGTCCGAGATTATATTTGTGTTGATGACATTTGCAGCATATTAGAATATTTTTTAAATAATCGCTCTAAAAATATTTATGAAGTACATAATGTGGGTACTGGTTTGGGTTTAAGTGGGAAAGATCTATTTGAACTTGTGGTGTCTTTGTCTGGAACTAAAAAGCCGAAATTCATAGATCAATCAAGGTTTCGTGAGTCTGATCGACCGAGTCAAATTGCCGACACAACAAATTTAGTGGAGGTGATGGGTGGATTTGAATTTACACCTATTAGGAAGTCATTAGAAAATTACCTAGCTTGGCGTGGATTGACTGTAGTTTGGAACGATTGATAAAAAAACCCTTTTTGAGCGTTGTTATGCCTACCTATAAAAGCATCAGTATTTTTGAACGATGTCCATTCATCTTAGATAGTAAAATTTACAAAACCCATGGTGTTGAAATTGTTATTTTGGATGGCTAGGAAATAAACAGAGCCTTGTAATTAGTTAAGAATTATTCACATATTCGATACATAAGTCACAATTCAACGGGTAATGCGGTTGATTATTGGAATTTTGGATTGGATAGTGCTCATGACAATTTTTTTCAGGTGCTTTAGAAAATGAAATTCATCTTTCTAATCATAACAATCACATATTTTTCAAAGGTGTTTGTTGAAAATATTTTTAATTTAGATATCTACCCGTTTATTTTTATTTTGATGATAACTATTGTTATGATCCAGATTTTTTCACAAAGAATTGATAAAAATCTACTGTTTTTTATATTTTTAATTTTAATTAGCTTTGTACTAACTTTTTTAATTAACCAAAATTTAAATGGTAATTATAAAAATATGATATTTCTATATTTAGTACAGCCGCTGGCAGTGATTACGTTTATGCGCGGTAAGACCATTAATGTCAGTGCGTTGAATGGGCTTTTTGTGCTACAATTGATTTCCTGGACATCAGTTCCACTTTTGGCGGGGTGCTTATACTTTTATGGTGTACATCTCATGGGCTTTCCTGATCCATATGAAGTATTTTACGTCGAGCTCACTTGGGCTGCGAGTGAGATCGTTTTGAGAAACCCGAGCTTTATGGGTTTATCTTTAATTTTGAGTGGAGTAGCCCTTATTCAATTTTTAGCATCTCAATACTTATATTTAATAGTGGGTAAAAATTTCTACAGGTTTGCCTCTATGTTTGCCTTGCTGTCGGTATTATTGTCGTTGTCAAGGCGAGCAATATTGCCAATCTTAATTTATTATTTCATTATTTCCATTTTGTATCCCAAAAGACATGGAATAAAACTCTTTGTTTTTGGCTCTTTTGTTATCTTATTATCTATATTGTTTGTTCCCGATATTTTTTTAGTTCTTTGGGTGCGGATAACATCCATATTTGATGTAGTAAATGATAGTTCAAATATATCAAGACTTACACTAATGTTCGAAGGCCTGACCGATGTGATACTTAGACCTTGGGGGTTAGGTTTTGGTACTTTGAGTTCTGTTGGCTACACACAAGAGGAGGTGTGGACACTCGAAGAAGCCAGAGTAACTGAATCTGCAATAATTACATTATTTGGTGAAATTGGTCTGGTAGTTATGTTAATCCTTTCTGTTTTATTTATAAAATATTTAAGCAATATTAAATATCCAACGGTTTTGCTTTTTATTCTACCGCTTATTGTAGAGAGTATTGTCGGACTTGGACTGTTAGCTCCTGTAGTGTCTTTTTTTACCATAAGCTTCATTTGTGCAATTTATTATGTAGAGATTAATATATATAAAAAAAATAGCACTAATGATATGCAGCTAAAGGAAATGAACGGTTATGAAATTAACAAGTAAAGTTGCCGTTATCCTTCCTTTATATTCTGGTGATACATCAAAAAGTTTCCGATTAGCGCTGCGTAGCATTTTAAGACAAAGCGTTGTAGTTGACGTTTTTATAGTCATAGATGGTCCCTTAGCAAATGATTTGTATCATGTTTTGAATTCTTTTAAGGATTATATTACTCAAATTCATTTGGAAAAAAACGTTGGATTAGCAAGGGCATTGAACTATGCGATTGGAGAAATTGATCTTGCTCAATATGAATTTATAGCACGTATGGATGCAGATGACTTTAGCGTGAGTTGTCGAATATTTAAGCAAATAGAATACATGAATAAATACAGTTTAGATGTTTGTGGTAGTGATTTTTTTATTTTTGATAATTCTCGAAATCGACAATATGTAACTATGCCTAAATCAGTTGATAAAATGAGGCAAAACATTATTTTGATGTCCCCGATGTGTCATCCAAGTGTGATGTTCCGATCAAGCGTACTTCAAAAAGAGAGATATCCAATTAATACTTATTTTCAAGAGGACTACCGTCTGTGGGTAAAACTTCTAAAAAAAGGTTATAAATTGGGTAATGTGCCACAACCACTACTCTATTTTAGATTTTCTGATAAAACACAAAAAAGGCGTACTAACGTTAAAAAGTTGACTGCCGATCTGAGAGATAGGTTGCATGCACTCGAAGTTTTTTCGGGTAGCAAAACGTATGGCTATTTTCAAATTTTTTTTAAATTCACCACTATTTTTTTGCTAGGTAGGGTTTATAAGCATTTAATAAAATTTAGGAACAAGCTAGTTTGAGAATATTAAGTAAGGAAAGTTATGGAGAAATTCTGATCAAACCAACACGATTTGGTGACCATAGAGGGTTTTTTTCTGAGACCTACAGCCAAAAAAAATATGCTGATTTTGGTATCGATCTAGATTTTGTTCAGGATAACCACTCTTTATCCGCAGATATTGGAACTCTTCGGGGGCTACATTTTCAACGGCCTCCAAAAGCTCAGGCTAAATTAGTGAGATGTGGGCGAGGCGCTATTTTTGATGTTGTTGTCGATATACGTAAGGACAGCCCCAGTTTCGGATGCTGGCAGGGGTATGAACTCACTGCCAATAATGGGTGGCAACTTTTCGTTCCTATTGGTTTTGCGCATGGATTTGTAACCCTTAAAAAAAATAGCGAGATAGTTTACAAATGCTCTGATTACTATGATCCAGAAACAGAGGGTTCAGTAAGTTGGGAAGATCCAGATATAGGGATTAATTGGAAACTGAAAGGTGACCCGATTATTAGTACCAAAGATCGAGAAGCACCATTATTGAGAGACTTAGAGAGCCCTTTCTTTTATCGGGTTAATTCATGAGAATTGTTGTAACGGGTGGATCAGGTTTCATAGGATCGGCTGTTGTTCGCTTAGCAATTGCAAGAGGACACTCCGTATTAAATGTTGATAAACTTACTTACGCAGGTCGCCCTGAAAACTTGGCACCAGTAGCAGAACATCCCTCCTATACTTTTAAACAAGCTGATGTTTGTAATTCAGAGGTTATTAATCAAATATTTGAAATTTTTCAGCCTCACGCAGTGATGCACCTTGCTGCGGAAACTCATGTTGATCGCTCTATTGATAGTCCAAAGGAATTTTTCCAAACGAATGTAATGGGCACTTTTAATGTGCTGGAAGCAGCCCGATTATATTGGAAGTTGAATAACAACACAGAGAAATTTATTTTTCATCACATAAGTACTGATGAAGTTTTTGGAAGTCTTCCTGCAGACAAGAACGTCAAGTTCAAAGAAGAAACTCCATACGATCCAAGAAGTCCATATTCGGCATCTAAAGCAAGTTCAGATCACTTAGTGCGAGCTTGGTATGAGACTTATGGCCTGCCTGTAATTATTACTAATTGTTCAAATAATTATGGACCCTATCACTTTCCAGAAAAATTTATCCCTGTTACGATCCTAAATGCCATATTGGGTAAACCTATTCCGATTTATGGAAATGGAAGCAATGTGCGTGATTGGTTGTTCGTAGAGGATCATGCAGATGCACTACTTTTGGTTTTAGAAAAGGGAAAGGTAGGGCGTAACTACAATATTGGTGGTAACAATGAGTATACCAATCTGGAACTCGTAAAAAGCTTATGCGCGACCCTAGATAAGATAAAACCCAGAAATAAAGGTATTTATGAGGATCTCATTACTTTTGTAGCTGACAGACCAGGGCATGATGCACGATATGCAATAGACTCAAGTCGTATTCGAGATGAATTAGGCTGGAAACCATCAGTGACCATTGAAATTGGATTGGAAAAAACAATACGGTGGTATCTCGACAATCAAGATTGGTGGGAGCCTATGCTCGATATTAAAGGTGTTGGCGAAAGATTGGGTACAAAGATATGATTTTAGTCTTTGGCAAAAAGGGGCAGGTAGCCCAAGAATTAAAAACTTTTAAAAATGTAAGATTGTTAGATAGAGAAAATGCTGACCTCAGAAATCCTGAAATGTGTGTTGGTGCGATACACAAGTATAAACCAACTGTTGTAATTAACGCAGCAGCTTATACTTCGGTTGATAAAGCCGAAGACGAAAAAGAATTAGTGATGAGGGTAAATGGGCATGCTCCAGCACGGATGATAAAAACCTGCTCAGAGTTAAATATTCCATTTGTACACATATCTACAGATTATGTTTTTGAAGGAACTGGGACGAACGCTTGGAAGCCAAGCGATCCAACTAATCCTCAAAATGTTTACGGTATAAGTAAGAAATTTGCAGAGCAAGCAATAGTAAACTCTGGTGCAATATACGCTATTTTAAGGACTTCGTGGGTTGTGTCGTCTAGTGGAAATAATTTTGTCAAAACGATGTTGCAGTTGTCAAAGTCGAGGCACAGTTTAAACGTAATCTCCGACCAAATTGGAGGGCCAACTCCGGCGAGAGATATTGCAAATGCTTGTATAGAAGTCGCAGAGCAACTTATTCACGACCCAAAAAAAACTGGAATTTATCACTTCAGTGGTGCGCCAGATGTGAGTTGGTATAACTTTGCCAAAGTGATTTTTGATTTAGCGGGACGGAAAATAGCTGTCTTTCCTATCTTAACATCTGATTATCCAACGAAAGCCAAGCGACCTTTAAATAGCCGTTTAGACTGCAACTTGATAGAGAATACATTTAACCTTTCAAGACCATTTTGGCGTGACGGCCTTAAAGATATACTAATTGAATTGGAGAACAAAAGTGAAACAACGTAAAGGAATTATCTTGGCAGGTGGATCGGGTACGCGACTTTACCCACTAACAACTGGTATATCAAAGCAACTCTTGCCAGTTTTTGATAAACCTATGATATATTATCCTCTTACAGTTTTAATGCTCTCGGGTATAAAAGAGATATTAGTTATTACTAAACCAGAGGATAGAGAACAATTTTTAAGTATTCTAGGTGATGGAAGCCAGTGGGGAATCAGGCTTTCCTATGCTGTACAACCAAACCCTGAGGGTTTGGCTCAATCCTTTATAATTGCTGAAGACTTTCTAGAAGGATGTCCATCCGCGCTTATACTTGGGGACAATATATTCTTTGGTCATGGGCTAGCTGAAGTCTTGACTTCTATAAACAAACAAAACAGACCTGCAACTGTATTTGGTTACCATGTAAATGATCCAGAACGTTATGGTGTGGTAAGGTTTGATAAAAAAGGAAATGTAATTTCAATTATTGAAAAACCAGAGAAACCTGCCTCTAACTACGCTGTAACTGGTTTATATTTTGTTGATGAGACAGCCCCCTCAAGAGCTAAGTGCGTTAAGCCTTCACAACGTAATGAATTAGAGATAACCTCTTTGCTTAACAGCTATTTGATTGAAAATGCATTAACAGTTGAATTATTAGGACGCGGTTTTGCTTGGCTTG
>MDTG01395678.1_pt1 | contig 11987 bp, 11 predicted proteins | sample 811421 | NCBI WGS metagenome assembly MDTG01 (sample SAMN05326645, study PRJNA326480) | marine metagenome | isolation source: seawater | place: Pacific Ocean: South East | collected 2011 | reverse complement strand
TTAATTTTATATAAACTAATTATATATGAAATTAATATTGATTTTAGGAGTTACATTATTAGTTGTTTTAGTATGTCAAATTTATATGAGTTTAAAAGATAAAGAGGGATTTAGTAATGAAGCTCTAGAAAAAGGTGAAAGAGCATTCTTGAATAAACAGGACGATTACTGGAAAGTGAGAAGTGTTGGTATTGGTGCTGGCTTGCTTAAAGCAGACCCGGAAGTGAATAAATGGTTAAAGTTTGATGAAAATAAAAATTTACAAAGTTATATTCCAACTATAGGTGGTTCTCAGAGTGAAATGGATAAGAAAATAACAAAATGTAGGGTTTTAACAAGTTGTGATCAGTTAGAAGAGGGGGATCAAGGAGATTGTGGATATTGTGCTTATGATAAAGAATTTAGATATGGTGGAAAAGAAGGACCGGCCCCGGATGTTTGTCCTAAAAAAGCCTGGACTAATAATAGAGAAAAATGTAAAGAACTGCGTGAAAAAGCCATCTGTGCTAATATAAAGAGTTGTGGCGATTTATATGGAGAAGCAGCTGATATTTGTGGATTTTGTCCTACAACTGGAACGGGTATGGTTAAAAAAGAAGTAGGAGGTAAATTATTACCCAAATACAGTGATGATGTATGTGGCGGGGATGGATATGGTTTACTATCAGCTGAAAAATGCGGACAATTTTTAAAAGATCATCCTTGTATAACTCCTTATTATTTGTCTGGACCACATAGTGCTGATTGTGTAAGTAAATTATGGAAAAATTCAAATTGCACTAATAAAGTATTATATGGTAAAACTCCTACACAATTAGGTGAAGCTATTAGAATGTCTTATAAAGAGGTGGGTGAAATTATGAATAATACAAATACAAAAACAAGAGATAATGTATATCAAACAGCAGTAGATAATAGCGACTTATGTTTCGGAAATCATGATAATGTTGACCCATGTGATCCTAAATTTAGTCGCGATGGTGTTCCTCATCCAGTTTGTTTAAAAAAAATCTTTTTAGAAGAAGGTGGTGATCCTAAGGGAACTGGTTATAAAAAGATTTCTCAAGGTGTTAGTAGTGCAAAACAACATGTGCAGAATATCAGTAAATATAGCAAAGCTGCTCCGGCTTGGAATATTCCTGGTTATAACTATCCTAATAGTAATACAACAAATGCAAATGAATATAAATCAACTATTAAAAGAATGATAGGGTTAATGACTGGTGCGGATGATTACAGCACACGTGCCACCACGTCTATGATTTGTCTAGGTACATCTCCTCCTCCTCCACCTGCAATTACATCTGGTTGCACTGTTACTAAGTTAATATTTCCATTACGTTATGAAGGAGTTGTTACAAAAATGCTTGGTGAAAAATGTCTTATTATGTGGACTGCATTCACTAATATAGGAAATAATTCTGTAGTTCAATGGGGACAAACGGTAAATTCTATGGAAAAAGTAGATAGATCTACAAAATCACGAGAAAAACAAGCAGAAGGTTGGGGATGGCCTGGTATTGACCCTACAGGAAACACTAGTTTAAAAACAACATATATGAAAGGTCAATTAGCTATTAAAGAAGCTTGTGGAGATCTAAAATCTGGTTGTAAAAGAACTTGTAAAGAAGCAGTTGCAGATGTTTTATATAGATTTCCTCCACCCAGAGATTGCATTGTTGGAGAATGGGGTGCTTGGAGTGATTGTTCTAAAACATGTGGGGGTGGTAGTCAGTCTAGCACGCGACCTATATTATATCCAGCTAAGTTTGGAGGAAGATCCTGTCCTGCAACAACTAAATATAGAGCTTGCGCCCAAATACCTTGTTTAAATCAAAATTTTGTTGAAGGTTCCGCTATAACCCCAGGTATGTCTATTGGTATATATTTACCACAGGTTTCTAGATGGTTAAGTGCAGAGTCAAATGGTAGAATAGGACATAGAACTTGGAGAAGGTCTTGGGAAACTTTTAAAGTTCTTCAACACCCAGATGGAAAGAATTTATTAATAAAGGACGCTCATGGGGGATATTTGGGATTTTTACCTCCCGGAACAACAAGTCATTATGGTATAAGACCTATTCGACAACCACCATACTTTTCAGTAGTTTTTAGTAAAAGAAAGGGGGGTGCTCCTGCATTATGGTGGACATGGCAGAAAATTCAAATTAATAAAAGCGGAAATTATTGGGGTATTTATAACCCATTTCATAAACGCTATATGAATGGATGCACTAGTCAAAAAGCACTAGGAATGCCTTGGATGAGAGGATGCGAAAAGTTTCAAATATATGAAATAAGAAACGGACAAAATATTCTAATTAATTAAAAAATTTGTAAAATAGATATATCTTAATAAATATATCTATTGAAAAAAAATAACACATTAATATAAGTATGAAAGTAATTGAAATTGGTAAAGGAATTCTGGCTGTAACAATAACAGTATTAGTATTTCACTCAATTGGATTATTACCAAATAGTTTTTGGAATATATTAGCAATGTTAGGTGTTATGGCTATATATGTGAAAAATTATCAAGATGTTGAAGGATTTTTAATTTATTCATTTTTCTTTTTATCTATTTTAGGCTTATTAGGCATATTTGATGCGACATTTAATGGAAATAAAGAAGGATTTTATGTAAATAATATGAAATTTGTAAGTGGTAGTCTTACAGCAAAACAGTGCCAGGATGCGTGTGAAGGAGATAAAGAATGTAAATATTCCATTATGCCTTTAAACAGTAGTGAAAAATTTCCTCCAAAAGAAGATAAATGTTGGAAATCTTATGGATTAACTCAAATTAAAATGGGAGATGAAAACAGTGGTTATGACGTTTGGTATAATAAAAATTATAAAGAACCAATGGTAATTAATAGAACATTTTCATGGCCTGGGTCGAATGCTGGTCGAGGTGGTTATTATTCAGGAACAGTAGTCCAAACTACTCCTAGTCGATGGGACAGTAGATTAATTAGATACGAGCAATTTGCACCAATGTATGCGAAAAAGTTGAATTTCTCTGCTGTAATGAAAGACCAAGGTTGGGGTAATCCAACATGGGGAATATATATAAAACTAGAGGGAATGAATGGTGAAACAGTGTATCAAACAGTTTTAAAAGCTCCTCGTTCTATTAGGAGAGTAACCAGAAGAAGATGTAGTAGATATAGATGTGGAAGTTATTGGAATTGGTCTTTTTGGAGTGGTGGATTTTGGAGAGCAAGATATTGCACCAGATGTAATTATTATACTCAGTCTATTGCAGGACCAATGATACCTGTTTCAACCTATATTCCTAACTTACCTAATAAAAAGGTAAGGGCTGTAAGAATATGGGCTCAAACTAGAGGCCAGGGACATAGTTTAATGGGATCAAAGGTAAGTTATAGTTTAACAGCATACCCTTCATAATTATTGTTTTATATAAAATAAAATAATAATTAAATATATATAAATGAAATTAAATTTAGGCTATATTGTAATAGGTGTTTTTATAGTATTATTAGTTATTAGATGTTTTGCAAAAAAATCTGTTTATGAGGGATTAGATAACGACTCTTTAATTAGAGCAGCAGAGACAAGACAAACAGATTATTTGAATAATCAAGATAAGTATTGGTCTAATAGAAAATTTCCTCAGACAGCACCTGGGTTATCAGATGATGTAAAATTTAAAAAATTAGATGCTTCTAAACAAAATTTATTAGACAGCAATCCTTCGGCAAATGTATCAAAGAGTGAAATTGCTAAAAAAATAGAAAAGTGTCAATTAATTAATAAAACCTTAGATTGCGACCAAATAACAGCTAATAGTGGTTGTGGATATTGTTGGGAAACTAATAAAATTTTATATGGAGATGCTAGTGGTCCAACGGCGGATGTGTGTGGTAAAAATTGGGTAAAACCAGGACCTGATGCTGCATTTCAGTGTAGAAAGAAAAAGGAACAAACAATTTGTAATGGTATGAAGGATTGTGGTGATACAGGAGGAGAAAAAAGTATTTGTGGATGGTGTCCTACAAAAGCTAAAGGCATGGTAAAGAAAAATCTTCCTGGGGGTGGTTTTGGAACCAAATATAACGATGATAAGTGTAATTGGAAAGAAGAAATTTTAGCTGCAGGTGATACTAGGTTTGTTGAAAAGAAAGATTTAAAAACTAAGTTACCTAGTCAATTCGGTGAAAGTCGTAAATGGCACGACAGAGATGGAAAATATTATGATTGTGAAAAATATGCAGAAGGTAGTAATTGTAAGTCTTGGGGAAATGGTTACACTTATCAAAATCTTACGGGTAATAAAGCTTGTGTTGCTTGTGGAGGTGGTTCAACAGAGTTTCCATTTAAAGGTGATTTACTTTATGGACCAGAAGAATGTAAAAAATTTGAAGAGAAATTCCCTTGTTTAACTCCAACTTGGAAAACAGGTCCACATTCTCAAGCTTGTCTAGATAGTTTATGGGGTCGTTCAGGTTGTAATGGAAATTTAGAAGAGAGAGTGAACGACCAGGAAGATTATAATTGGTGGAATTCACATTCTTACATATTATCTGGTGAAAATATGAAGCAATATCCAACATATGCAAATACAGGACCGGATTATAAAAAATCAGACCAATATACACAAAAATGTTATGGAAAACCAGTAGATCCGTGTGAAACAAGATTTAATCCTAGACCTACAAAATGTGCCACAAAAATTTTCAAAGAACAAGGATGTAATAGTAGTGGTAAATATTATCCAGAAAATTCACAAAATTGGTTATCCACTGATACTGCTTGGAATAGAGGTATTACCGACTCTAGTTACTGGTCTAACTCTACATTATCTGGTAAAGTAAGAGCCATTAGAGATTATATTAATAGAGCAGCTTCAAATCCAAAATCGAATTTTGATGAATATGTTACAAACCAAGAACTCTGTTATGGTACAAAGCCTTCAATTCCATGGGAAAAGCCTTGTTGGACTGATTTCGTCCAAATGATGACTGTAACCGAATATATTAAATTTGAAAATGGAGCTCTTAATTTTTCTGGAAATAGTGGTGGAGGATTTAAATCTATTTTACCAATTACAAATGTAAATAAGAAATGGAAAGAGGGAATGGCGTGGAAACCAGGATATATTTTAACTAAAGAAATGTATGAAATGGAATATTTTCCTTTCTGGCAGTTTGTAAAAACAAATAAAGAAGTATGGAATTCACGATGGCCTGATTTTAAGAAGGCTTGTTTAGGTGTTCCAGGAACTAAATTAGGTGGTGATAAAGTAAATGCAACTTGGAAAGGTTGGAATGATTGGCTGCGCAATGAACCAGAAGGGCAAGGAGATTGTGATAGAGACAGTGATTGTGCTGGTAATTTAAAATGCGCTCAAAATCCATATTCATTAGCTGGTGTAAATAGCAGTGGTTTATTTGGAGGTGGAAGAGATTTTTGTTATGACCCAACAAAATATGGATTACCAGGTGATGGAGATTATTTACTTTTTACCGAAGGTTCTCCTTTTAGAGTAACTATGCCTACCAAATCTAGCGTTTCTTCTGCTAATAATAGTGGTCGTTTCTATAAAGCTGGTAATAATTTTATTGTTACTAAACAATCTTACATGAATGAAAATTTTCCATACTGGAAATTACTAAGAGTTGCAAAATCAAATTAAATAAATAAAATAATAAAGAAAAATTAATTATTTAAAATAATAAATAATTAATAATGGGAAACACTACATCTACAAGAAAAGTTAATTTTGAAGACGTTCAATATAGTATGAAAAATAAAAATAAATTTTTATTGATTAATACATTAGAAAGTTCTAGACAAGAGTTATTAATTAAAAATACTATTCCTTTTGATAAAGAAGAAGAATTAATTAATAAACTCATAAAGTCAAATCTAAATGTTAATATAATAGTATATGATGAAAATTCAAATGCACCAAATCTTATGAAAAAATATAATCAATTAATAGGTTTAGGGTTTGTAAATGTATTTATATATCCAGGTGGACTATTTGAATGGTTATTATTACAGGATATATATGGATATGATAATTTTCCAACTACAAATCAAGAAAGAGATATATTAAAATTTAAAGGAAAATCAATATTTAATAATTATTATTTAACAAATAGTATTGATTAACCAGTTACCATGGTATATAAATAATCGTCATAAATTTCGATATTACTTTGTTTTTTAATGAATGTTTCTAATGTTATCTGCCACTCTAAAGGTATTGCATTTATAAAATCTTTATTTCCATTTAATTTTAGAACAGGAATGTTACTATGATTTAACCAATTTTCATGATATTGGTGGCACATTTGTAGATAACTTAATGGAATATCTTCACCTTTTCTATTTCTAATTTTTACTCTTTCTAATGATTTACTGGGTTCAGCACCTACATATATTATTCCTGAAAAAGGGAAATCCTTTACAAATTCATCAAACCATTTTTTATAAATTTGTATTTCTATATCATTCATTGTTCCGTTATCATGTAACATTTTTGCAAAAACGTGTTTATCTGTGTATACAGATCGCTCGCAAATAATAATTGTATTATCATCACAAGTTTCCATAATTTCTTTTATTTGATGAACTCTTGAAATATAAGCCATCATTTGAAAAGGAAAAGCGAACTTAACTTGATTTTCATAATAACTTTCAATTACATTTTTACCATTCCTATCTTTTATACTTTCCCAAATATCTACTGGTTCAGGTAGATATACAACTTTTGTATTTTCAAATGCTTTATATTTTTTTTTCATTAGTTTGATAAGTGTGGATTTACCACTTCCTATATTTCCGTCTACAGTAAAGATATACATTTGATATATAATGTTTAATAGGGTTTTATTTAATTCAATTTATTAATATATAAAATTGAATTAAATATATTTTTGTAAATTTATATTATTACAATTATGGATCTTACACAGCAAAAACTTGTTAAAAGCGAATGGGAGTTCCTGGAAGTCCCTGTTGACCTCAAGGAAAAATATATATTAAATATTATTTACAATGCATATGGAAATACGAGTTATTCACAGAATAACTCTATGAGCCTTTTGGGTTTTATGAAAATAGGAAGTGAAGAAGAGTCATTTCACTATTATTTATACGAACAATATTTTAAGTCGTTATGCAAAAAAATAATAAAAAAATTCGATTTACAAATTGTAATATCGAAACAGAGTAAAAAAAAGAAAACAATAAAAAAGGCAGACATTATACGTATAAATAGTTTATCTAGAAAAATAGATGATGTGCGGGAATTAATATTTGAGTTTATATTAATTCAAAATATTTATCAGTTCTTTAATGAAGATTTTAATAGTAAAAATTACTATAGCCTTACTCAACTTATGAAAAATAAAATTGCTTATACAAATAAATATGTTTTATATTTTGTAAATGAAGTATTGATTATTTATAAAAGTGAAGTATCAAAAAGGAAATTAATAAAAAATGCATTAAGTCATATTGAGAAAAATACAGATTTATTTAAATTTGCTGATATGAAGCTATATTCACATCAGGCGGATTTATTTGAAGCCACATATAGAAAAGGTGCAAAACTTCTATTATATCAAGCCCCAACCGGTACTGGTAAAACTATGTCTCCTGTTGGATTGGCTAAAGGAAACAAAATTATATTTACATGTGCTGCTAAACATATTGGTCTTCAATTAGCAAAGGCATTAATTAGCATGGAAATACCAATAGCAATTGCATTTGGTTGTATAGACGCTGGAGATATTAGACTTCATTATTTTGCTGCGAAGGATTATGTAAAAAATAGAAGAACTGGTGGTATTTTCAGGGTGGATAATAGCAATGGTGAAAAAGTGCAAGTTATTATTACGGATATTCAATCTTATTTACCAGCAATGAATTATATGTTGGCGTTTAATGAACCAAGTGATATTATTTGGTATTGGGATGAACCAACTATTACACTTGATTATGACATGCATCCATTTCATGAAATTTTACAAAGAAATTGGAAACAAAATGAAATTCCAAATGTAGTTCTATCTTCAGCTACACTACCCAATAAAGAAGACATAATGCCTATGACTGCTTACTTTAATAATAAATTTAATACAAATAACGTTCAGGAAATAATAAGTTATGAATGTAAGAAATCGATACCAATCTTAGATGCAACGGGAAATATAGTAATGCCTCACTTCTTATTTAAAAAATTCAAGAAACTTAAAAAGTGTGCTAGGCATATAGAGAAAAATAAAACAATATTAAGACACATAGATGTAAATGAAATGATAAGGTTTATATTGTATGTAAATAAAAAGGAATATGTTTCAAGACAGTATTTATTAGAAAACTATTTTGAAAATTTTGAAGATATTGAAATTATTAGTCTAAAAATATATTATTTACGACTTTTATCATTAGTAAAAGATAAATGGGATAACATTTACAAACATTTTCAAGAAAAAAGAAAAAAAATGTATGACTCTGTTATAAAAATAACAACTGATGATGCTTATAGTTTGACTGAAGGGCCAACTATATTCTTAACACAAGATGTAAAAAAGACAGCTATGTTTTATTTGAGGGTAAGTAATATTCCAGAAGCAGAGTTAGATAATATATTACAAATCATGGCTGAAAATGAAGAATATATGTTAGAGTTAGAAGAGGTTGAAAAAGCGGAGGAACAACGTAAAGATAAAATAGGTAGTGAAACCTTAGCCAAAGATCACTCTAAAAATATAAAGTCTGATGAATATAAAATTTATCAAGCTTATTTGAAACGAGTAGCTTATTTAAAGGCTAAAATACAAAGTATAGAATTAAGCAGTAAATATATTCCAAATAGTGAAGCACATATTAGAGAGTGGTCTAAAGAGAAAAACACTAGTAAATCATTTACTAGTGATATTGAAGATGAAATAGTAGAGAAGATTATGTATTTGAATGTAGAAAAAGAATGGAAAATTTTATTACTAATGGGTATAGGTGTATTTGTAAAACATGAAAATAAAGAGTATATGGATATTATGAAAAAGTTGGCGGAAGAACAAAAGTTATATTTGATTATTGCTTCTAGTGATTATATTTACGGAACAAATTATCAGTTCTGCCATGGTTACTTAAGTAAAGATCTAGTAAATATGACTCAAGAAAAAATGATACAAGCATTTGGTCGTGTTGGTCGGAAAGGAGCACAGAGTGATTACACTTTGCGTATTAGAGATGATGCATTAATTCAAAAATTATATACAAAAGAGGAGAATAAACCAGAAGTAAGAAATATGAATAGATTATTCACATAAATTATCTTCCATTATAGTATAATGAATAAAAAACATTTTTTATTTGGAATTTTAGCTATTGTATTCTTATTTATTGTTTTTACATTTATTAGAGCTAGAACAATACCAGCTCACTCACATCATCACCGTCATCATAGAAGACGAAGAATAGGTGGATGTAGAGGAACTCGTTATGGTTGTTGTCCTGGTAGTAGAAAAGCTTGTAATGAAGATTGTAGTAATTGTTAAACAGTATATCCTAGAGATGAATTTGCAAGTGCAAAATAAAGTATTTCTTTAGTTTCTTTTATACGTTCATTTCTTTCCATTTTCTTTTTTGATTTTGGTGATAATGGAACACATATTCTACAATAAGGGCATTTTCTTGGAAACTTTGGATTTAAATTACAATCCATACACCATTTATGTTTACAAGGTGATATATAAAATTTATTTTTTTGTTGAAAGCAAATGAGACATTCTTCCATTATGTATAATATATATTATAGTTTTATATATATTATTTAATTTGTAATATTTTCCATTTTCGAAAATGACCTTTACAATAAGCTAATGCTATTTTTGTTAGTTTAGATTTGTATGGAACTAAATATTGTTTCAAATAATTAACATGAAATGATGTAATTGGTTCTTTGTATTGATATAAAAAAGAAATATGAGGATGTTTTGGATACCAATCCGGTTTATTTTCTATTGGCTTTAAATTATAAAATAAAGCCCAAAAATCTTCTTCTACTGTTATTTGTGGATTATCTAATTCTACTTCAATTGTTTTAGGTTTTATAGCTAAATATAATCTTAATGCGTCTGAGTATGTTAAACTATGTTTAATTGTAACGTGAGGATTAAAGCCATTTGTAAATCTATGCCACGGGCCATTTTCTGGGATATACCAAACACAATATCCAAAATCTTTCATATATTATGCTTTTATTTTCTTCTTTTTCTTGTTTTCTTTCTCTTCTTTCTTTTTTTTCTCTTTTTTTTGGTTTTCTTCCTTTTGCGTTTCTTTTTTGTTTTTTTACCACCACCTAAAATTGCGCAAAAACCGTTATCGGTTAGTGGTTCACATGCCACTACCAAAGAGTTATAAATATCTAACATATTTTGCTTAAACTTTTCCCATCCTACTTTATTTTTCGTAAGTGGAATCTTTGTAATTTCCGGATTTAAAAAAACTTGAGTAAACCAACGTTTGCATTCTTCAGTATAAGCTTTAGTTAATTCTTCTTTATTATATCTATTAAGGATAGTACCATCGACATCTGTTGTACCGCTGGTAACAATATCGCTATGCCGTTGTCGAAGTATATCGGCATATCTTTTATTGTGTAAATAAACAGGCTGAACGCCTAGAACAATATCTATTTCGACGATAAGTCCCATGTCACCCACAATATCTAATGGGGCATTTTTACCTGAAGGGTTAAATGGAAAATCATAAACTTCATGAATATATGCGTGGCGACCAAGACCCTCCGAGGCGGAAAATAACTCTTTAAATTTATAACCTAAATCTAATTTATTAATTAATCCAGTCCTTTGAAATCTCCAGCGCCGCCCAATTGCATCGTAAACATATCTTTTGCTACTGTCTAATTCTCCTGCTTCATCATTTGGAATAACAAACATTATCGTTTTGATGGTCCCATCTTTCAAACGTCTTCTTTTTGGAACAGAATAATAATAATCTTGTATTCCTGCTTTATTCCAAGCATTCATAAAACGACCATCAGCAATATCTTCTACGGTGAACGTTTCTAAAGCATAATTCTTAGCTTCTTGACTTGTTTCAGTTAAAGTTGCTATATCTCCCATATCTAAAAATTTGTGTATAAGGGGATTTCCGCTAGGTATTCCATCTAATAAATGTGTCCATTCATTAGTACGATTTATTTCTTCATTTTGTCTTGCGACATTTTTTGCGACTCTTTTACTTCTTCTTGGTGTTTTTGAACGGTTTGACATATATATTATGCTTTTATTTAAAGTTAAAAAACTTATATTAATTAATGAGTGAGCCAGAATATGTAATGTTGAATCCAGTTTGCAGCGAGATAGATGAAAAAAATGTATGGAGAAGAACATCTGAACCTTATTTAGATTTTAGTCATCAAATAAGATGGAGAACTGTTTTTTATCCAGTTAAATGTTATTTGAAAGATATTGATATAACAAATATAAAAGACTATGCGTTAGATAAGTTTTTGTGTAAATAATATTTAGTTATTATATATGCCTAGAAAGAAAAATCCAAATCCACGTCATTTACCTGAAAATTCACAATTAATAAGTCAAAATCAACTTAGTGATATAGAAAGTCTAGAAAGTGATATAGATTTAAATGAACTACCTGGAGAACAACTATTACAATTGGAAAATATAGTAAGTGAAGGTGAAGATGGAGAATGGGATGATAAAATACCACAACCCGAATCCAAAAAGAAAAAAATAAAAAATGCTTTAAAAAAACTAAAGAGCGATTCATCTGGTATAAGTAAACCACGACCTAAAAGAAGAAGACGAGCACCATTAAAACTCGATCCAACACCATCTAACATATCTGAAAAAAAAGCATTAAGAGCTAGTTTGCCCACAAAAAAATATGATTATGTTGATAATAATAATAATGTTGTTACACCTACTACAACAACAACAACAACGACAACA
>MDTG01357624.1_pt1 | contig 11987 bp, 7 predicted proteins | sample 811421 | NCBI WGS metagenome assembly MDTG01 (sample SAMN05326645, study PRJNA326480) | marine metagenome | isolation source: seawater | place: Pacific Ocean: South East | collected 2011 | reverse complement strand
GAAGTCGGGGCAACCGCCCCCACCACCGCCACCGTCGTCGAATTCGATGATGAAGCTCTTCGCGAGCGAGTCGACCGGGACGTCGTTGAACTGGTCGCTCGGGCCGGTGCCGTTGCTGAAGTGTCGACCGACGGTGCCGTCGCCGCTCGGCTCACCCGGCGCCCAGTTGTCGTACTCGAGCGGATCGCCGGTGATCCAGGTCCACGCGCCACCGAGATTCTCGAGGCCGATGAACGGGCCGCCGTTGCCGATCGCGGTGTCGGGCTGGTCCCAGAGCGACGTGTACGTGCCGAGGTTGAGGTTGACCCAGTACGCCTCGTCCTGCGTCTCGTAGGTCACGAGGTGCCCTCCGGCCTCCTCGGCCATCGCCCGGGCGGTCGCCCAGTCGATTCGCGGCGACACGATCACCCCGCGATAGGTGTGACCGTTCCCGCCTTCGGCCGTCGTCCAGGTGACGCCGTCGTTGATGCCGGGATCGGCGTCGAACTCGACCAGCGCCATGGCGAAGTCGTCGTCGAAGCAGTCGTTCCAGTTCCCCGCCGGGTAGACCTGACCGAAGTCCTCGGGTGCCGGATTGTCGTTCGGCTCGCCGGGCGTCCAGTTGGTCCAGTCGAACGGCTCGCCGGTCACCCAGCCCCAGTCGCCGCCCGGCTCGGAACCGTCGGGATTCTGCACGAGTCCGAATGCACATCGGGTGTAGACGGCCGGGGTGCCGATGCCGACGAAACCGGTGACGAACGCGGTCTCCTCCGGTGAGGTGAGGGTGCCGAGGTGCCCGCCGAGGATTTCCGCCTCGCCGGACGCGGTCGCGAACGAACTGCCCGCCCCGAGCCACTTGACCGCGTAGAAGTTTCCGTTCCCACCGTCGTCGACCGACCATCGGGCGACGACCTCCGTCGGATATTCCGGCGGAAGCTCGCCGTTCTGCACCGAAAGCGTTCCGGTGCCACTGGCACCGTTGTAGCCGCCGACTCGGAGCAGATAGGTCTCTCCGGCGATTCCGTTGAAGGCGAGCCGGGACGTGTAGCCCGTGCAGTCGGCACCATCGTCGTTGCAGCCGATCAGCGCACCGTCGCAGGAGGCGTAGACCGCGAGTCGGGTGTCGAAGGTGGCGTTGTTGCAGGTCGACACCACGATGCCGTCGGTCTCGTCCGGGGTCAGCAGGTACCAGATGTCGGAACCGAAACCGGTGCCGAAGCCTTCGTTGCAGCTTTCCGGGAGTTCGGGGCCGTCATCGGTCGTGTCGAGCGTGGAGAACGGCGTGGTGCCGAATTCGATCACGATCGCGTCGGCACAGTCGTCGTTGGTCGGCGCGGGCGGACCGCAGACGTCGGTCGCGATGGCGGCGCAGGACTCGTCCCACACCACGTCGCAGCAGAAGGGGTCCGAATCGCAGATCGTCGCACAGCACGTCGCGTCGCTGCAGCCGGGGCCGTCCGACGCCTCCTGGCAGGGCTGGGCCGCGGTGCCGCACGCGCCGGGGATCGGCGCGCCGAGCGTGACCACGACGGCACCCTGGAGAATCGTGCCCGCGACGAGATCGGTGGTGTCGTCCCAGGTCGAATACGCACCGACCGCGACTCCGCCGTCCATCGCCACGAAGGCGGTGCCCGGATCGAAGAGCGTGGAGCCGTCGATCGGTCCGAAGGTTCCGCATTCGCCGGGCTTCGCACCACCGGCGTTCTCACCGGCGAACGGCTGGCCGAGGTCGTAGAACTGCTCACCGGCGGTGCCATCCATTCGAACCGCCAGCCGAAGCTCGCTCGCCCAGTTGGTGGCGGTGGCGCCTTCGTTGTAGCACGTCTCGAGGACCAGGCCGCTCCAGTCGGCGGAGACGATTCGTCGCCCCGCTTCGGCCGCGACCTCGATCGCGTTGTAGTTCGAGCTTTCCGGATCGAGCCAGCCGTCGGCCACGACCCCGTAGGACATGCCGACCAGCTCGAAATCGAGTTGGACCGTGTCCCCCGCCTCGACGGCACCGACGAGGAGCGCGGGAATCACGACGACGGCGGCCGTCGAAACGCGAAAGCGGAACGAAGAATCGTGGGTGGGCATCTCTGGAGCTCCTGTCGCGACGGTCGGGAAAGCACGGATCGGTCCTTCAAAGGTACCGGAGACCCCGCGTATTGCCACCGAAGAACCCGGGGCGACGTCGTTTACAACCCGTTGCCCCGACGGGACCGAGAAGTTATCGGATGACGATTGAAAGGCTGTATTTCGCCCCCGATCAGACGTCCCGACGCATCCGGATCCAGACCCTCGCGAACTCTGACACGCGCTTGATACAATCGTTTGATTCTGCGTCGGCCACCACCCGGTACCCCTTCATGACCACCCGTGAGGACATTCTGAACGCCGCCGTCGAGATCTTCGCCGAGAAGGGACTCGAAGGTGCCTCCGTGCGGGAGATCTGCCAGGCCGCCGGCACCAACTCCGCGTCGGTCAACTATCACTTCGAGAGCAAGGCCGCCCTCTACCGGGATGTCGTCGAGCTCGCCTACAGCTCGGCCACGGTCCATCCGATGCCGACGCTCGAGGACCACGACGGGGACCACCATCGGGCGCTCGAGGCCTGGATCGGCTGGTACCTCCACCGGATCCTCGAGCCCGGCGGCGACGCCGCCAACCGACTCCTCCTTCGTGAATCCGCCAGTCCGTCGGGGGTCCTTGACGGGTTCGTCGAGTCCGTGATCTATCCGGTCTACGCAGGGCTCGAGCGGATCGTCGAAACGATGTGCCCGACGGATCTCGACGCCCGGACGAGGCACCTCCAGTGCGTCTCGATCCTCGGACAGTGCCTCGTGCATCGCGTGTGCCGACCGATGCTCGAGAAACTCCCCGTCGAACCACCGATCCACGAGGCCGGCATCTCGGAGATCGCGGCGATCGTCACCGCCAATGCACTCGCCGCGATCGATTCGACGCGACGGTCCGAGGAGGGATCGCGATGAACCCCCGGCGAAGACTTCCGTCCGTCCTCCTCGCCATCGTCGCGTTCGCGGGCTGCAGCCCCCACGCGCTCCGCGACACCGATCTCCCCGACGTGGAGATCCCCGAGCGTTTCGAAGCGCCCGACGGCCCGAAGGTCGCGGCCCCCGACGCGTGGTGGACGAGTTTCGGCGAACCGGCGCTGGACCGAACCATGCAGGCCGCGTTCGCCTCGAACCTCGGACTGCGACAGGCCTGGTCCCGGCTCGAACAGTCGAACGCCCAGGCCAGGATCGCCGGCGCCTTCCTCTACCCCGAGGTCAACCTCGACGCGTCCGCGACACGCACCCGCACCGATCCCGCCGACTTCCCCGCAAACACCTCGGACCGGTTCGCGATCGGCCTGGGTCTCACGTGGGAGCTGGATCTCTGGAGACGAATCGCCAATCGCGCGGACGCCGCGTCACTGCTCGCCCGGGCGAGCCGCGCCGACGCCGAACAGACCGCGCTCCTCCTCTCCGGCTCGATCACCGAACTCTGGTTCTCGATCCAGGAGCAGGAACAGCTCCTGATCCTCTTCCAGAGGCAGATCAAGTTGAGTCGGACGCTGCTCGACCTCACCGAACTTCGTTTCGGCCAGGGCGTGGGCGACGGACTTCAGGTCCTGCAGCAGCGTTCTCAGCTCGAGTCGGTGATCGCGGCCATTCCGGAGGTCCGGTCGACCCTCGAGACCAACCGGAACCAGCTCGCGGTCCTGCTCGCCCGGACGCCCGAGTCCCTCGAGAACGATGATCCCTTCGAAGCGACGCCGACCCTCCCGGAACTCCCCGCGTTTCCGTCGCTCCCTTCGCCGCGTGATCTCCTCGAACGCCGCCCGGATCTGCGGGCCGCCCACGACCGGGTGGCCGCGGCGGATCTCGAAGTCGCGGTCGCGATCGCCGACATGCTCCCGGCGCTGCGTCTCTCCCTCGACGGTCGCTTCTCCGGCGATCAGGTCTCGAGCCTCTTCGACTCGACGATCGCCAGTCTCTCCGGCGCCGTGCTGCAACCCGTCTTCGACGCGGATCGTCGCGGCGCCGAGGCGGATCGTCGTCGGGCGATCCTGCAGGAACGCGTCGACGGGTTCACCGAACGATTCATCATCGCGCTCCGCGAGGTCGAGGACGCGATCGACCGTGAACGCAACCAGGTCGAACTCCTGAAGCAGGTCCGCATCCAGGTCGACCTCGCGAACCGGACGCTGATCGCGAGCAGGATTCGGTTCGCGAACGCCCAGATCGAATACCTCGACGTGATCACCGCGATCGGCGCCCTTCAGGATCTCCAGCGAAGGGAGATCGGCGTGCAGCGCACGGTGCTCGCCAACCGCGCCCGACTCCTGCTCGCGATCGGCGGCGACTGGACCCGCGATCTCGCACCCCCCACCGACGACGCACCCTCCGAATCGAACCAGCAGGTCGCCACCGACCTCGGCGACTCTTCCACCCGGAACTCCGAATCATGAACCAGGGCTCGACCGACCCCTCCACCCCCGCTCCGCCGCCCGCGCCGATCCGCTGGCTGGTCGCCCTGACGCGGGTGCTGATACCGCTGATCCTGCTCGCGGCCTCGATCTACGGCGCGATGCTGCTGCTCGCCGCGAAACCGGAACCCGCGCGGGCCGAGGTCGAATCGACCACGACCCTCGTCGAGACGATCGTCCCCGAAACGCGCGAGGACGTCGCCGAGATCATCGCCTACGGGACGATCGAACCGAACCGGACGCTCACCCTGCAGGCGCAGGTGGGCGGCCTGGTGATCGGTCTCAACGAGGCGCTCCAGCCCGGTGGACTGGTGAAGGCCGGTGAACGGCTTCTCGAGATCGATCCGAGGGACTACGAACTCGCGGTCCGCCAGCGGGAGGCGGACGTGGCCAATGCCACCGTCGCACTCCGGCTCGAAGGGGCCCGGGGCCTCGTCGCCCAGCGGGAGTGGGAACTCCTCGGCGACTCGGTCGAGACCTCGGACGTCGGTCGCGAGCTCGCTCGCCGCGAACCACAGCGGGTCGAGAAGGAGGTCATGCTCGAGGCCGCGGAGAGCCGGCTCGAGGGCGCGCTGCTCGCGCTCGAACGCACCACGGTCGAGGCGCCTTTCAACGGAATGGTCCGGCAGGAGGAGGCCGAGATCGGCCAGGTCATCTCGCCCCAGTCGAGAATCGCGACCATCGTCGGCACCGATCGCTTCGACGTCCTGGTCGCCGTCCCGCTCGACAAGCTGGACTGGATCCGGATCGATCCCAACGATCCCGCGAAGAACTCCTCCGCGCGGATCATCGTCGAACTCGGAGACGGCCGACGCATCGAACGAACCGGCCGCGTGGACCGGCTTCTCGGCGAGGTGGAGCGCGCCGGCCGCCTCGCGCGGGTCCGGATCCTCGTCGAGGACCCGCTCGGACTCCGGATCGACGGCACGTCCGACGATGCCCGGGATCCGCTGCTCCTCGGGATGTACGTCCGGGTGGAGATCGCGGGCCCCCGCGTCGAAGACGTGCTCGAACTGCCGCGGGCCGTGATTCGGAACAACGAGACGATCTGGGTGATGGACGCGGACGGCAAGTTGCGATTCCGCGATCTCGCGGTGATCGTCGGTCGTCCGAAGACCGTCCTGGGCCGGGTCGCGCTCGAGCCCGGTGACGAGATCGTCAGCAGCCCGCTCCCGGTCGCCATTCCCGGCATGCTCCTCGAACGAATCGACGCCGCGGGCGGCGTCGGCGGTTCCGCGGAGACCGATGATCCCGATCCGGGAGTCGACCGATGAGGCGTCGCGCGAAGAACGGCGGCCCGGTCGCCTGGATGGCGGGACATCCCGTCGCCGCGAATCTCCTGATGGTCGCCCTCCTCATCGGCGGCGTGATGTCGGCGCTCCGCGTCCGACAGGAGGTCTTCCCCTCGTTCTCCCTCGACATCATCGGGATCTCGGTGCCGTATCCCGGGGCGAGTCCCGAAGAGGTCGAACGCGGCATCATCTCGGTCGTCGAGGACGCGGTGCGCGGCCTCGACGGCGTGAAGAAGATCACCAGCACCGCCAGCGAGAGTCGCGGCTCGGTCAGCGTCGAACTGCAGTTGAACGCCGCCCCGGACCGGGTGCTCCAGAACGTCAAGAACGCGGTGGACCGGATCACGACGCTCCCCGAGGACGCGGAACGACCGACCGTGAGCCTGCTCGAGAACCGGAACCGGGTGATGAACCTCGCGGTCGCGGGCGAATTCCCCGCGATGGTGCTTCGGGAGACGGCGGAACGGATCCGCGACGAGCTCGCGATCCGCGACGGCATCACGCTCGTCCAGCTGGGGGCCGCGAAGCCGCTCGAGATCTCGGTGGAGATCCCCGAAGCGACGCTTCGCTCCTACGAACTGACCCTCGGCCAGGTCGCGGCCGAGATTCGCCGGGCCGCGATCGACCTGCCCGCCGGAAGCCTGAAGACCGATGCCGGTGAGATCCTGTTCCGGACCACGGAGCGTCGGGATTTCGGTCGGGAGTTCGCCGACGTTCCGATCATCTCCCGCCCGGACGGTTCGACGGTGCGGCTCGGCGACATCGCGGTGATCGTCGACGGATTCGCCGACATCGACCTGCAGCCGACGCTCGACGGACTGCCCGCCGCGACCATCGACGTGTACCGGGTCGGTGACGAGACGCCGATCTCGGTGTCGGACGAGGTGAAGGCCTACCTCGAGGAGCTTCGACCCGAACTGCCCGCGGGCATGGCCCTCGAGATCGTGCGCGACGATTCGGATTCCTACCGACAGCGGGTCGACCTGCTCGTCCGCAACGCGGCGATCGGACTCGGGCTCGTGCTCTTGATGCTCGGCCTCTTCCTCGAACCGAGACTGGCCTTCTGGGTCACCCTCGGCATCCCGATCTCGATCCTCGGCTCGTTCCTCTTCCTGTCGCAGACCGACGCGTCGATCAACATGATCTCGCTGTTCGCGTTCATCGTCACCCTCGGAATCATCGTCGACGACGCGGTGGTGGTCGGCGAGAACATCTTCGAGAAGCGGGAGGCCGGGATGCCGGCCCTGGAGGCGGCGATCGCGGGCGCCCGACAGATCTCGGGCCCCGTGACCTTCGCGGTCCTCACCAACATGGTGGCCTTCGCTCCGATGCTCTTCGTTCCCGGGGCGAGCGGAAAGCTCTTCATGCAGATCCCCGCGGTGGCGATCAGCGTGTTCGCGGTCTCCCTGATCGAGTCGCTCTTCGTCCTTCCCGCCCACCTCTCCCACCCCCCGCGAGCCACGCTCTTCTGGCGGATCCTCTCGATCCCCAGCACCTACTTCGAACGCTGGCTCCATGCCTTCATCCGGGTCGCCTATCGACCGGTCGCGATGCTCGCGACCCGGAACCGGTACGGCACCATCACGATCAGCATCGCGATGCTGGTGATCGCGGTCGCGACGCTGGTGAGCGGACGCATCCCGTTCACCTTCCTTCCGAAGATCGACGCCGACTTCGTGCGGGTGAACGCGGTGCTTCCGGTCGGCGTCCCCGTGGAACGGACCATCGAGGTGCAGGACCGGCTCCTCGCGGGTCTCGCGAAGACGATCGAGGAGTCGGGCGGGGTCGGCGTCGTCGACAACGTGTACGGCGTGCTCGGCGGAAGCGTCGGCGGCTTCGGGCCGGTGCAGCAGGCGGGCTCCAACGGCTCCCACCTGCTCGGCCTCCAGGCGTCACTGGTGACCCAGGATCTTCGAATGGTCTCGGCCGGCGACTTCTCCCGACGATGGCGGGAGAACACCGGCCGGATCGCGGGACTCGAGTCGATCTCCTTCCGAAGCGAGACCGGTCGATCCGGCGGCGCCGCGATCGACGTCCAGCTGAGCCATCGCGACACCGCGGTGCTCGACCTCGCCAGCATGGCCCTCGCCGAACGCCTCGAGGAGTTCGCGGGCGTGAACGACATCGATTCCGGCGTCTCCCTGGGCAAGGCCCAGTTCAATCTCGAGATCACCCCCGAGGCCCGCAGCCTCGGTCTCACCGCCGACGAACTCGCCCGACAGACGCGTGGCTATTTCTACGGCGTCGAAGCCCTCCGGCAGCAGCGGGGCCGGAACGAGGTCCGGGTGATGGTCCGACTCCCCGACATCGAACGAAGCACGCTCGACACCGTCGAGAAGGCGGTCCTTCGAACGCCGTCGGGTGCGGAGATTCCGTTCTCCGAGGCCGCGGTCTCGACCGAGGGTCGCGCCTACACCAGCATCAAGCGCACCGACGGACGACGCGTGAATTCGGTCACCGCCGACATCGATCCCGAAATCGCGAACGGCAACGAGATCACGACCGTTCTCGACGATTCGGTGCTTCCCCGGCTCCGGCGGGAGTTCCCGGGGCTGACCTGGACCTTCGAAGGCGAGCAGAACGCCCAGGCGGAGTCGCTGGAGAGTCTCGGCACCGGATTCGTGGCCGCGCTGTTCGTGATCTACGCCCTGATCGCCATCCCCTTCCGCAGCTGGGTGCAGCCGCTGGTGGTGATGGCCGCGATCCCGTTCGGAATCATCGGCGCGGTGATCGGCCACCTGGTGATGGGCTACGGCTTCAGCATCATCTCCATCTTCGGCATCGTCGCCCTCTCCGGCGTCGTCGTGAACGACTCGCTGGTGCTGGTGGTGACGATCAACGAGATGCGACGCGAACGTCCCGATCGCTCCCTCCGCGAGATGGTGGTGGCCGCCGGTGCCCGACGGTTCCGACCGATCCTCCTCACCAGCGTGACGACGTTCTTCGGACTGATGCCGATGGTCCTCGAGACGTCGATGCAGGCGAGGTTCCTGATTCCGATGGCGATCTCCATCGCGTTCGGAATCATCTTCGCGACCTTCATCATCCTGTTGCTGGTCCCCGCCCTCTATCTCGCGATCGAGGATGGAATCGGTCTCGGATCGTGGTTGGGACGTGAAAAACGCGGCGATGCGTCGACGCCCCCGATCGACGCCGTCGAGACGCTCGGCGCGGATCGATGAAGCCTCTGGGCCCGGGCCCTCGCGACCGGCCCGCCCGCGGGTGAATCACGGAGGCGAAGACGAAGAACGGCCCGGTCATCGAGACCGGGCCGTTTCAAGTGATCCGTGCGACGCGATTCAGGCGACGCTCATCGGCGAACAGGGACTCAGACGTGTCGCTTCCGGCGAATGCCGGCGGCACCGGCGGCAAGCCCGAAGAGGCCGAGCGCTCCCGGCGCGGGAATCGCGCCGGCCGCGATGCCGACGCCGGCGTCCGTCTCGTAGGCGAATCCATCGATCGTGAGTTCGAAGGTCGACGGGTCCCACGCCACGCCGATCCAGCCGTAGCGATACGCGTCCTCGCCAACCCCCTCCATCTCGATCGCGAAACCGAGGTAACCCGAGCCACCCTCGGCGAACGGTCCCTCCACGAACACCTCGTCCTTGCCCGAGACGCCGATACCCGACTTGTTGAGGGATCCTGCCGACCCGATCAGATCGCCGGCGGCGAATCGCTGGAGCTCCAGGACCTTCGATGAGCCGCTGCTGACATCGACCATCATGCCGATCGGCCTTTCGCCGCCCTTGGAATCGCTGACCGCGACGGCTCTGAAGAGGTATTCCGGCCCGGCGGAGTTATGACCCGCCGCAAGCTGGATCGCCCCGTAGTCGCCGATGGAAAGCACGGTGTAGTCGGGTATGGCCCCGAAGCTACCGATGGTCAGCCCTTCGGTGGACTCGTAGACGATGTCGGCGACGACGGACTGCGTGGTGGCCAGCGTGGCGAGCGGGACGGACGCGGCGGCGACTGCGTAGCGATGCAGGCGTGATTCGGTTTGCATGGGTCTTTCTCCTTGAGCCTCGGGAAAGGCGTCGACGGGCATGAACAGGCATGAACAGGCAAGAGCGGTCGGAAACGGTTTCGGTCGAAGCAACGGCGTCGGCTTGCGGTGCCCGGGGAATCCCGACCGAGCCGGGCCGATACGCGCGTCCTCCGTTTGGAACAGTCTGGCCGAAGATCCTGCGAGCGGGGAGGTAATTCACCGGGTTTCGACCCGATCCCCCGCGGCAAGAGGTTATCAGGCCTCCCACCGTCCCGCGGTACCGCGAACGCCCCTTCGAGGGAATCCGGTCCGTCCGCGGACCTCTGCAGACCGCGCGACGCCTGGCGTTCGAACACGACGTGAGCACGACGAGCGACGGCCCGGTCCTGTGGACCGGGCCGTCGCGTCATCCATGCGAGTCTCGACGATCTGGTCGATCGTCCTCAGATGCTTCGCTTGCGACGGATGCCAGCGGCCCCCGCGGCGAGTCCGAAGAGTCCCAGGGCGCCCGGCGCGGGGATCGCACCGGCCTCGATCGCGACCCCGGCGTTCGTCTCGTAGGCGAACCCGCTGATCGTGAGTTCGAAGGTGGACACATTCCAGTCCACACCGACCCAGCCGTAGTTGTACTCGAATCCTCCGAGGCTCTGGGATTCGATCTGGAGCCCGAGGTAGCCGAAACCACCGTCGTCGAACGGACCGAACCCGCCCTTGCCGTCCGATCCCTTGACACCAAGGGCGACCGGGAAGGCCTTGCTGGTGGAACCGATCAGATCGCCGGCCCCGAAACGCTGGAACTCCGGAAGCTTCGAACTCTCGAGATTGACGTGGAACCCGATCGGGCCGAAGCTGGAACCACTCTTGCTCGCAAGCCCCGCGAACAGGAACTCCGGACCAGATGAGTTATGACCCGCGAGAAACCCGATGCTGCCGAAGTCGCCAACCGCGATGTTGACGTAGCCGGGTTCGGCCACGAATCCACCGATGGTGATACCGACTTCTTCGTAGACGATGTCGGCGACGGCCGATTGCGTCGTGGCAATCGTGGCGAGCGGAACGGACGCGGCCGCGAGCGCGTACCGGTGCAGGCGCAATTCTGAAGACATGTTTTTCTCCTCGGGTTGGGTATCGGGAACGGGTGCCGACGGGAAGGCGGGCCGGCCGGCCCCCTTCGGGAACTGCCGGAACGCTTTCCTGACGTGACGCGCGGGAACGCGTGAACCTGATCATGACCGATCCCGGGCCTGAAATGCGCGAGAATCCGGATTATTTGCACCGATGTCCTGAAAACAACGCGGACTCGCACTATCAGACCTTGGTGGCTCTTTCGTCGCGATGCGGCCGCCGCATCCCCCCGGTCAGGCCTGCCGCTTTCGACGAATGCCCGCCGCCCCGGCCGCCAGCCCGAAGAGGCCCATCGCCCCCGGTGCCGGAATCGCGCCGGCCGCGATGCCGACGCCCGCCTCGGTCTCGTAGGCGAACGCCTCGATCGTGAGTTCGAAGGTCGTGACGTCCCAATCAAGGGCGATCCATCCGTAGCGGAACTCGGTTCCGTCGGCATCCTCGACCTTGATCGAGATGCCCATGTAGCCCGGCCCGCCTCCGGCGAACGGCCCGGCGGCGAAGACACCGTCCGACCCCGTCGCCCCGATCGCGGTGACCGAGCGGTCTCCAGCGCCGTCGATCAGTTCACCGGTGTCGAACCGCCGCAGATAACCGGTCGTCATGGTTCCGCCCGCGAGGTCGACCAATGGCTGGATCTGCGCCTTGCCGCTCTTGCTGCCCTTGGGGTCACCTTCGCCAAGGGCGAAGAAGTAGCCCGGCCCCTGGGAGTCATGACCCGCGATGACCCGCATCGCGCCGTATTCGGGAATGGAAAGCAGCTTCGCCTCGGGGAAGGCACCGAATCCACCGACGATCAGCCCGACGTCCGCCTGATGGCAGATGTCCGCCACCACGGAGTTGGTGACGGCGGCCGACGCGAGTGGTGCGACGCTTGCAAAGACGGCGTAACGGCCGAGGCGATTTTCGTATGGCATCCTTCAACTCCAGATTCGTCGTGGTGATCCGGCCGGGATTCGGACGGGATCCGGCCGGGACTGACAGTCTGCCCGATCGGAACGATCGAGCGGGTGAAAAATCCGGGATACGAAAATATCCTCCGCCGTCGTCGAACCACGTTCGCCCGGGTGATCGACCACGCCGGGTCCGATCGGATTCGAATCACGACTCGACGACGGCCGGCATCGATCCCGCGCGT
>MDTG01203890.1_pt1 | contig 11987 bp, 11 predicted proteins | sample 811421 | NCBI WGS metagenome assembly MDTG01 (sample SAMN05326645, study PRJNA326480) | marine metagenome | isolation source: seawater | place: Pacific Ocean: South East | collected 2011 | reverse complement strand
GGACTCGGTTGTCGTCGTCATGAACTCCGAGTCGCACGGGCAGGATCACGCGCTCAAGCAGGGGGCTGAACGGTTACGCGGAAACCGCTATCGTGCGGCTCGTGCTCACGGCGCCGATCCCCACCGACCCGGCGGTCGCCGAGCGCGTCGCCCGGCTCGACCTGCCGTTCAACCGCTACGGCATCGATCCCTACGGCGTCGACCAGGCCGAGCTCGGTCGCTTCTTCACGGCCCTCCAGTGGCTCTCGACGAAGTACTTCCACGTCGACCCCTACGGCCTCGAGCACGTCCCCCCGTCCGGCCCGGCCATGCTCGTCGGCAACCACTCCGGCGGCGTCGCCATCGACGGCGCGATGATCCTCGCCACCTGCTTCTTCCGCCTCGACCCCCCGCGCCTCGCCCAGGGCATGGCGGACAAGTTCATCTCGAAGATCCCCGGCGCCTCCCAGGTCAGCGCCCGCGTCGGCCAGTTCACCGGCCTCCCCGAGCACGCCGAGCGCCTCCTCCGCGACGATCGCCTCCTCATGGTCTTCCCCGAGGGCGCCCGCGGCACCGCGAAGCTCGCCCACGAGGCCGACTCGCTCGTCCGCTTCGGCACGGGCTTCGTCCGCCTCGCTCTGAAGACCGGCGCCCCCATCGTCCCGACCGCCTTCCTCGGCGGCGGCGACGCGCTCCCGACCATCGCCAACCTGCGCGGCCTCGGGAAGCTCCTCGGCATGCCCTACGTGCCCGTCCCGCGTTACCTCCTGCCGGTGCCGCGGCCCACCACCTTCCAGCTCCTCTTCGGCGCGCCCATGCGCCTCGAGGGCACGGGCGACGAGGACGACGCCACCATCGCCGGCCAGGTGCACCGCGTGCGCGAGCGCATCGCCTGGCTCATCGAGCAGGGGCGCGCCCTGCGCGACGGATACCTGCCCGCGGACGAGCTGGAGCTCGGCGCGTGAAGGGAGAAGGACGACGATGAAGGTTCTGGTCACCGGCGTGGCGGGCAAGCTCGGCCGCCTCGTGGGACGCGAGCTCGTGAAGGCCGGGCATGCCGTGCTCGGCGTCGACCGCCGCCCCTGGGCCGACGCGCCCGAGGGCGTGACGATGTTCCAGGCGGACATCCGCAAGCGCCCCGCCGAGGACGTCTTCCGCACCGAGCGCCCGGACGCGGTCGTCCACATGGCCACGGTCACGCACCTGATGCAGCGGAGCCCGGACCGCTTCCGCATCAACCTCCAGGGCACCCGCGCGATCGTCGAGTACTGCGACCGCTACGACGTGAAGCAGATGATCTTCTGCGGCCGTCACACCTACTACGGCGCCCAGCCGGACTCGCCCCTCTACCACTCCGAGGACGAGCCCCCGATGGGCATCCACAACTTCGCCGAGCTCGCCGACCTCGTCGCCGCCGACCTCTTCGCCGGTTCGGCGCTCTGGCGCTACCCGGAGCTCGACACGGCCGTGCTGCGCGTCTGCTACACGCTCGGCCCGAACCGCCACGGCACCCTCGCCGCCTTCCTGAAGGGCCCGCGCGTCCCGACCGTGCTCGGCTTCGACCCGCTCTTCCACTTCATGCACGAGCGCGACGTCGCCCGCGCCATCGTCACCGCCCTCGAGAAGCGCGTGCGCGGCGTCTTCAACGTGAGCGGCCCGCCGCCCGTGCCGCTCAGCGTCATCATCCGCGAGACCGGCCGCGTCGCCTTCCCCGTGCCCGAGCCGCTCATGAACGTGACCCTCGGGCGCTTCGGCCTGCCCAAGCTGCCGCGGGGCGCGATCGATCACCTGAAGTTCCCGATCGTGATCGACTCGAGCGCCTTCCAGAAGGCGACGGGCTTCGTCCACGAGCACGACGAGCAGGAGACGATGCGCGCGTACGTCGAGGCCGTCGACGGGGCGGGCTGAGTGGGCGAGGCGTCTTCGAGCGGGACCGAGCGGGAGACGGAGCGCGACACGGAGCGCGAGACCGTCACGCGGACGCATCGGCTGAAGCGCGCGGCGACGGTGCTGCTCGGCGTCTCGATGATGGCGATCGGGGTCACGCACTTCCTCGACCCCGAGCCCTTCGTGCGCATCGTGCCCGACTACCTGCCGGCGCCGCTCGCGCTGGTGTACGTGAGCGGCGTCTTCGAGGTGCTCGGCGGCGTCGGGGTGCTGCTCCCGCAGACGCGGCGCGCGGCGAGCTGGGGGTTGGTCGCGCTCTTCGTCGCCGTCTTCCCGGCGAACGTGCACATGGCGCTGAACGAGATCCAGCTCGTGCCCGGGGGCGACCTCCCGGTGTGGGCGATGTGGGCGCGGCTGCCCTTCCAGGCGGTGTTCATCGCCTGGGCCGTCTGGGTCGGCAAGGACGCCTGAGGCGCGCTTGCTCCCTACCTTCGGTCGGGAGGCTCTCCGCCGTCCGCTTTCCGCTGTCCGTGCGGGTGTTCGGCTTCGCGGTCCATGCCGGAGCTCCCTCCCTTCGGTCGGGAGGCGATCCGCCGTCCGCTTTCCGCTGTCCGTGCGGGTGCTCGGCTTCGCGGTCCATGCCGCTTCGCGGAGTGGGCGGGCGGCGGCGGCGTCGCGGTCGGAGGCGCCGCCCGAGCGACTCGAGCGCCACGTCCTCGTCCTCGTCCTCGTGCACGTGCACGTCGACGTGACGCGTAGGCTCCCTCCCTCGCGGCCGGGAGGCGTTCCTCGTTCCGCTTTCCGTGCGGGTGTTCGGCTTCGCGGTCCATGCCGCTTCGCGGATTGGGCAGGGCGGCGTCGCAGTGGGAGGCGGCACCCACGCGGTCCGAGCACGACCGCGTCGCGCGAGTTGCGCAGCGGCTTGCGCGCCGTGTGAAGGGGGCGTGGCGCGGGGCGCCGCGTTTTACGAGGGATTCGCGTGGTACGGGCGCTGCACCAGGGCTCTCCGAACCCCACGCTCCGCTCACCACGGCGGAGCTCGACGCGCCACATCGCGCACAGGAGAGACCCATGAAGCGAACGAATCGACGCCGCTGGCTGCGCTCCATCCTCGCCCTCTCGACCGGCCTCGCCGTGGCCACCGCCGCCGGCGCGCCCACGGCCTCCGCCGACCCGCCCCCGGCGCCGACCATCACCGCGCTGCGCATCGTGATCCAGACCGGCGACGACGACCTCCGCACCGACAGCTCGGCGGTCGCGCGGCTCTGGTTCGTCGACGCCTCCGGCCGCCGCCGGAACGCCGGCATGGACCTCAACGGCCGCCAGGCCTGGGGCAACTGGTCCACGAATACGCGCGACATGCCGGTGCCCCCGGGGCTGACGCTCGCGGACCTCGATCGCTTCGAGATCGAGTTCACCTCCGGCCAGCCCGACGTCTTCCACACGGGCGACAACTGGAACATGCAGTCCATCGAGGTCTACGCCGTCCTCGACGACGACGAGGGCACCACGGTGCTCGTCACCTCGGACGCCGGCGACCCGCTGCACCGCTTCCAGAGCGACCGCGAGCGCCTCTGGTTCCAGGACCTCTGACCCTCGCGTCGGACGCCTCGGAGAATGCGCTCGGGCCCGCCCGCGTTCGGCGAGGCGGGCCCGACCCCGCTACCGTGAAGAGCGAGCCATGACCGCCCCCGTCTCCCGCGCCCTCGCGCTCCGCCTCCCGGCCGGCCTCCGCGCCGGGTGGCTCGCGCGGCCGGGCCTGCGCGCCGCCGTGGCCTGCGCGGGGGGCGGGGCGCTCTTCGCCCTCTCGGCGCCCCCGCGCGCGGCGGTCTGGGGGCCCTGGCTCGCCTTCGTGCCCTTCCTCTTCGCCGCCCGCGCGCTCCGCGCCGCGCCGCGGCGCGTCGCCTTCGGCGCGGGCCTGCTCGGCGGCGTCGTCTTCGCGGGCCTCGCCTTCCGCTGGCTCCCCCATCCGCTCGAGCACTTCCACGGCGTCGCCCCCGCCTGGGGCGCGCTCCTGCTCGCGCTCTTCGCGCTCTGGACCGCGCTCCCCTGGGGGCTCTGGCTCCTCCTCGTCGCCCGCGGCCCGCGCGAGGGCGCCCTCTCGATCCTCTGGCCCGCGCTCTGCTGGGCGCCCCTCGGCGCGCTCTGGCCGACCGTCTTCCCACACACGCCGGTCCTCGGCCTGGTCGACATGCCCGCCTTCGCGCAGCTCGCCGAGCTCGGTGGCGTCGCCCTGGTCGAGACGCCCCCCCTGATCGTCGCCGCGCTCCTCGTCGCCGCCGCCCGCGTGCCCTCTCGCCGCGCGCGCGTGGCGCACGTCGGCGGCGCCCTCGCGCTCGTCGCGCTGGTCGGCGGCCTGGGCGCGCTCCGCATCGCCTCTTTGGACGCCCGCCGCGCCGCGGCGCCCACGCTCCGCGTCGGCGTCATCCAGCCGAACGGCGCCGTCCGCCCCGCCTCCTACGCCGCCCACGCCGAGCGCCTCCACCGCGCCTCCGCGCGCGCCGCCGAGCGGGGCGCCGAGCTCCTCCTCTGGCCCGAGGCGGGCGCCTACCCCTTCTCACTCCGCCGCTCCCGCGCCCGTCTCCCCGGGGGCGTGCGCGCCGTACAACGCGACCACGCGCTCCCGACCCTCTTCGGCGCGACCACCTACGAGGACGGCCTCACCTACAACTCCATGCTCTTCGTCGACGCCGCCGGCGCCCTCCGGGGTCGCTTCGACAAGAACGTGCTCTTCCCCTTCGGCGAGCGCGTGCCCTTCGTCGATCGGACCACCGCCCGCGAGCTCCTCCCGGACGTCGCGCACCACGTGCCGGGCACGGCCGTCGCGCGCTTCGCCGTCCGCCCGGGCGCCGCCGCCGGGCCCCTGATCTGCTACGAGGATCTCTTCGCGCCCCTCGCCCGCCGGGTCGCCGCGCAGCCGGGGGGCGTCGACTTCCTCACCGCGTCGACCATCGACACCTGGTTCGGCGACACGGCCGCGCCCTGGCAGCACCTCGCCCTCGCGCGCTTCCGCGCCATCGAGCACCGCGTGCCCCTCGTGCGCTCCGTCGCCGCCGGCCCGAGCTCCGTCGTCGACGCCGCCGGTCGCGTCCGCGCCGCGCGCCCGGTGCGCGCCGCCGCCCCGGAGGAGGCCTCCCCCGAGCTCCTCGTCGTCCCGCTCCGCCTCGCCCGGAACACCGCCGCCGCCCCGACCCTCTACGCCCGCGGCGGCCACCTCTACCCCGAGGCCTGCGCCCTCGCCGCGCTGGCGATCCTCCTCCTGCGCCGCCGCCGCCGCACCTCCGCCGCCGCCCACTGAGAAGCACCGCCCGGCGGCTCCGCGAAGCGGCATGGACCGGGAAGGCGAGCGCCAGCCCGGACAGCGGAACGCGGACCGCCTCCCGACCGCCAGGGAGGGCCCATGCGTCACGTCCTCGTCCTCGTCCTCGTGCTCGTGCACGTGCACGTGCACGATGCGCTCGGGACACTTCGGTCGCTCGGGCGGCGCTTCCGCTCGCGACGCCGCCCACCGCCCGGCGGCTCCGCGAAGCGGCATGGACCGGGAAGGCGAGCGCCAGCCCGGACAGCGGAAAGCGGAACGCGGATCGCCTCCCGACCGAAGGGAGGGAGCTCGAGCGTCACGTCGACGAGCACGAGCACGAGCACGAGCACGAGCACGAGCACGTTGCGCTCGGGACAAGTCGCTTGGGCGGCGCTTCCGACCGCGACGCCGCCCACCGCCCGGCGGCTCCGCGAAGCGGCATGGACCGGGAAGGCGAGCGCCAGCCCGGACAGCGGAGAGCGGAACGCGGATCGCCTCCCGACCGCCAGGGAGGGAGCTCCGACCGCGCTCACCCGCGCCGGTCGCGGATCAGCCCCTCCTGCATCGTCGACGCCACCAGCACTCCGTCCCGCGTGAACCAGCGCCCGCGCGCCAGCCCCCGCGCCCCGCGCGCCGAGGGCGCGTGCAGGTCGTAGAGGAGCCACTCGTCGAAGCGGAAGCCGCGGTGGAACCACATCGCGTGGTCCAGGCTCGCGACCTGCATCCCGGGCGTCATCCAGGTCACCCCGTGCGGGTGCATGGACGTCGCGAGCAGGTGGAAGTCCGAGGCGTAGGCGAGCATGTACTGATGCAGCCGCCGCGAGTCCGGCAGCGTCCCGTTCGCCCGGAACCACACCCGCCGCACGGGCTCGCGCGTCCCCGGGTTCATCGGGTCCACCGGGTCCACCGGGCGGATCTCGATCGGCCGATCGGCGACGACCTTCTCGCGCATGGTCTTCGGGATCCGCTCCCGCATCGCCTCCGGCAGCCGCGCCAGGTAGCGCTTGCCGAGCTCCTGCTCGCTCAGCAGCTCCTCCGGCGGCGTCACCTCGGGCATGGCCGCGTCCTGGTGATCGAGGCCCTCCTCCTCGATCTGGAAGCTCGCCGAGAGGTTGAAGATCGCGCGCCCGTCCTGCACCGCCACCACGCGCCGCGTCGTGAAGCTCCGCCCGTCGCGGATCGGATCGACCAGGAAGGCGATGGGCCTCTCCGCGTCGCCGGGCCGCAGGAAGTAGCCGTGGAGCGAGTGCACGCTCCGCCCCTCGGGGACCGTCTGCTCGGCCGCCGAGAGCGCCTGCCCGAGCACCTGCCCGCCGAAGACGCGGCCCCAGCCGAGGTTCTGGCTGCGGCCCCGGAAGATGTTCTCCTCGATCCGCTCGAGGCTCAGGATGTCGATCAGCTCGCTGAGGACGTCACGCAAGGGCGCCTTCCTTTCACCCCCGCTTCGCCCCGAGAGTCGCGCGAGAGCGTGAAACGTGACGTCCGACGCCGCAATCGCGCGCGCCCTCACACTTCGCGAGCGCGCGCGCCGGAAAGCGCGCTATTAATCCTCCGTGCACCCGTGGCTCCGCGCCCTCCAGAAACACCGGCGCCGCATCGCGACGCTCGTCGTCGTCGTCGGCGTGCTGGTCGTGGGCGGCCGGCTCTTCGACGCCGTGCCGCGCGACGTCCACCTGCGCCTCCGCTTCGGCCCGGATCACGCCGCCGTGCGCGAGGCCTACGTCGCCTACGAGCAGGACGGCGAGGAGGTCGTCGGCGCGCGCTTCCATCGCCCGGACGAGACGGTCGACCACGAGCTCTCCCTCGCCCCCGGGCGCTACGCGATCACCGCCACGCTGCGCACCGAGGAGGGCGGCCGGGTGATCCGCCGCGCGCTCCGCGTCCCGAGTGACGGCGTCGTGCACGTCGACCTGTATGATCGCGTCATGGCCCACCGCATCGAGCCGGAGGCGCGCCCGTGACGGCGACCCGGGTCCGCACCGAGCTCGAAGGCGGCGCGCGCGTCGTCGAGCTCCCGCGCCTCGCCCTCATCGTCCTCAGCGGCGACCTCCGGGGCCGCGAGCACGTCATGGAGGGCGACGCGCTCCGCATCGGCAAGAGCGGCGAGAACGACTTCGTCCTCGCCGACCAGACCGTCTCGCGCATCCACTGCGAGATCGTCCGCGAGGCCCGCGGCTACCTCCTGCGCGACCTCGGCTCGACCAACGGCACGCTCCTCGACGGCGCGGAGATCCGCGAGGTCTACCTGCGCCCGGGCGCCATCCTCACGGTTGGCAAGATCGAGCTGAAGGTGCGCACCTTCGCCGAGCGCATCGAGGTGCTGCCGAGCGAGCGCGAGCTCTTCGGCGGCGCCGTCGGCAAGAGCGCGCCCATGCGCGAGATCTTCGGCCTCCTCGAGAAGCTCGCGCCGAGCGACGCGACCGTGCTCCTCGGCGGCGAGACCGGCACGGGCAAGGACGTGCTCGCGCGCGCCATCCACGAGGCCAGCCCGCGCAAGGAGCGCCCGCTCATCGTCGTCGACTGCGGCGCGGTGGTCGGCTCGTTGATCGAGAGCGAGCTCTTCGGCCACGAGAAGGGCGCCTTCACCGGCGCGACGGCCGCGCGCCAGGGCGCCTTCGAGCTCGCCGACGGCGGCACGCTCTTCCTCGACGAGATCGGCGAGCTCCCGCTCGATCTGCAGCCCAAGCTCCTGCGCGTGCTCGAGCAGCGCGCCTTCCGGCGCGTCGGCGGCAACCGGGAGCAGCGCGTGGACGTGCGCATCGTCGCCGCGTCGAAGCGGAACCTGAAGATGGAGGTCGAGCGCGGGAAGTTCCGCGAGGACCTCTACTTCCGCCTCGCCGTCGTGCCCCTCGAGCTGCCGCCGCTCCGCGAGCGCCTCGAGGATCTGCCGCTCCTCGTCGAGCGGCTCCTGAGGGACCTGAGCCGCGAGGTGCCCGACGCCCCGCCGCTGACGATCGCCAAGAGCGCGCTCGAGGCGCTCTCGGGGCACGACTGGCCGGGCAACGTGCGCGAGCTGCGGAACGTGCTCGCGCGGGCGGCGTACATCACGCGGGCGGCGGGCGAGAGCGAGATCCGCCTCGGGCACGTGCCCATGGGCGCGCCGGCGCTCGGGGCCGCGGGCGGCGAAGGGGAGCTGATCCCGCCCTTCGACCCGGAGCTGAGCTACCGGGACACGAAGTCGCGCTTCGAGGAGATGTTCGAGAAGCGCTACGTGAGCTGGCTGCTCGACCGGCACGAGGGGAACATCTCGGCGGCGGCGCGGGCGGCGGACATGGATCGGAAGTACCTGCACAAGCTCGCGAAGAAGCACGGCGTGCACCCGAGCCAGAAGAAGTGACGCCCGAGCGCGCGGGCGGCGTGGTGCGGCGCCCCGGTGAGCCCGAGCGGCGCCTCGACGCCCGCGACGCGGCCTTCCTCCCCTGAGCCGGGCCCCTCTCCGCGGGCCTCCGCTCCCCCTCCGTTCTCCCTCTGGGCCCGCCTCGCCCGCGGCCGCCCACGCGCCGCGAGAAGGGCTCGCGGCCCCCCGATTCGTGGTACAGATCCGCCGCCTGATGCGCTCCGGCCGCGACGTCTACGCGAACCTCCTCCGCGACACCCGCGGGCTCCGCCGCGAGCAGTCGCGGGCGCGCGAGGGCTGGTACGCCCAGCTCGACTGGGAGCGCAAAGAGGAGACGCTCTTCGAGCTCGAGATGCTCCTCAAGGGCTTCGCCTGCTTCGGCAACCCGCGGAACCACCCCGGCAAGCCGACCCAGGAGCCCCCCGTCGCCCACGACTTCGGCGCCGAGCTCCGCATCGTCCGCGACGCCCTCGAGCAGAGCATCGACCGCATCCGCCAGCTCCTCGGCGAGCGCGACCGCGCCTTCGTCTTCAGCCGCTACCTCGAGACCGTCCTCCCGGAGGACAGCCTCCGCTCGCGCCTCATCCGCGAGCAGCTCTCCCAGGACACGCCCGAGGAGTCGCTCTTCGTCCTCCGGAACACCTTCTCGAGCTTCCTCGAGATGGCCGAGGGCCTGCTTCGCCTCGGCCGCGTCTCCCACCGGCTCTACTTCTCGCTCCTCGGCATGATCACGCGCGAGGTCGGCCGGAACACCTACTTCAACCCGCTCGTCGCCCTCGAGTTCCGCGGTGAGTTCGACCGCATCCGCCACGCCGACGTCCTCGAGGCGCTCCACGACGTCCACGAGGCCGGCCACCGCGTCGTCTCCGTCACCTTCCTCGCCCTCTTCCGCGCGCTCCGCTACGTCGAGCTCGTCGACCAGTACGCCGCCGACCCGGCGACGGCCCAGCGTGCCTACGTGATCCTCAGCGTCTTCCGCAGCGACCTGCGCGCCCTCTGCCGCTACGTGGGGCGGCGCGCCTGCCACGTGATGGCCGACAGCTTCGAGAAGCGCCTGCTCGACGTCCCGGCCCACGAGATCGGCCCGCGCTTCGAGGACCTCGGCCACGAGGCGGCGCGCCTGGTCTCGCTCCGCGCGACCCTCGAGAACCTCGCGAACGTGCTCCGGGTCGAGGTGCGCCGCACCTTCGAGCGCGACGTCCCGAGCCCGGCGCAGGCCGGCGCCGGCGAGGACCTCGGGCCGCAGCTCGTCGTCGCCACGGCCTCGCTCCGCGCGACGATCCACCACGCGATCACCACGCTCTGCGCCGAGATCCGCCCGCGCGCGAGCGTGCCCGAGCTCGCCAGCGCCGAGGTCGCCCGCCGCCGCGCCAGCGAGCGCCTCCGCCGCGACATCTGGATGTTCCTCCAGGTGCTCCGCGCCTTCCTCGCGAAGGCCGAGGCGACCCAGGGCGACGCCGATCGCTGGGCGAGCTACGCGAGCTTCCAGTTCGTCCGCGAGTTCCTCGATCACTTCCGCGCCATCGGCTACCAGCTCGTCCGCACCAGCGACTACGACCGGCTGGACCGTTTCCTCGGCGCCCTCGAGGCGCTGCGCGACGTCGACCTGCTCCGCCCCGAGCGCCTCCGCGCCGCCGTCGCCGAGTGCCGTGACTTCTTCCGCTACCTCGACGACCTCTTCGTGCAGGTCTCGAAGCGCGCGGAGCTGCAGCACAGCCCCTTCGACAAGCGCGCCGCCGCCGAGACGCTCCGCATCTACCTCGGGGCCGCCTGAGAAGAGCCCTGCCCGTGCGCTTGCCCACGCCCCTGCCCGCGGAGCCACGGCGCCGGCCGCACGAGCCCGAAGCCCATCGCCGCCGAGACGCGCCCCATCGACCTCGGCGTGCGTGAAGAGACCCCCGCCCCGTCCGCCGGGAACCGGTCCGAGCCCGACGCAGACCTCCCCGCGTCCGCCCCCGTTCCGGGCAGCCACGGGGCTCCGCGCTCGCCTTCGGGTCCCGGTCAGGGGCTCGCGCGCGACGCGCCGTGCAGCAGCGCGCGGACTCGGAGGCTCCGGCCGATGGCCTCGTGCAGCCCGCCCCGCCCGATCAGCGCGTCGGCGAAGCGCATCTCGTCGTTCGGCCCTCCGATGTCGGACAGACCGATGCTCTCCAGGGTCTCCGCGTAGAGCTGCTCGCCGCGCGCGCGGCCGAACACGTGGACCAAGCGCTCCATGACGTGGTCGCTCATGCGAAGCGCTCCGCTCGCGCGGCCACGGCCGCCGCGCCCTTCGGGGAGATCTTCTCGAGGCTCTCGACCACGTTCCGGTTGGTCATGCCGTACCAGATGAACGTGTGCCGGTAGCACTGGTGGAGCGCCTTCTCGACGGCCTTCTTCGTGGCCGGCTCGAGCGCCACGCCGCGCGCCGCCGCCAGGCTCGCCAGGTCCAGCTCCACCTGCTCGCCGAGCAGGTCGTCGAAGGCGTCCAGGATCCCGAGGTACTCCTCCACCGCCTTGTCGCGCATCTCCTCGCTGGCCATGCACGCGAGCTTGTCGAGCTCGAGCATGTCGATGCGCGCGTGCTGGCTCTCCTCCAGCCAGTGGTGCCGCAGCAGGCTCTTGAAGAAGGGGTCGATCGTGTCGTCCCGGCGGACGCTCTCCGTGTAGTGCTGCTGCGTCATCCACTCGATGTGCAGCGTGATGATCATGACCGCGATCGGGCTGTGGCTCATGATCACGTGCGCGACCTCGGCGGCGCTCTCGAGCACCCCGCAGGGGTGGCCGAAGTCGCGGTCGAAGGAGCGCCGGAAGCGCTTGAAGAGCTCCTGATGCTTGAGCTCCTCGTCCACCATCCGCGTCAGCGCGCGCATGGCTTGGGGGTTGCCGAAGAGCTCCGCCTGGGCGTGCTCGAGCATGGTCGCGAGGATGTACTCCTCGACGAACTGGAAGAGGTTCAGGTAGGCGTTGCCCGCGATCTGGTTGAGGTGGAGCCGGGTCGCGTCATCCAGGCCGGGCACGTCGGCGAGGTGGCCGACCAGCGCAGCCGGGAGGAAGGGCCGCGTGAAGTCGAGGGGCTGACCCTCTTCCATGACGTCGTCGAGCGTCCACTCCACCTGCTCGGAGCGGGCGACGCAGTCGCCGTAGTCGAACTTCAGATCCAACACGAGAAATCCGCCATGAGAGGAAAGGTACACCTTTAGAGGAGCCCGAATCAACCCTCCCAAACGAGGTATTTCCATGGAGAACGGCCCGTGTGGGTGGAGCCGATCATTCCGGGCCGGACGAGTCGCTCTGCGGCATGCTCCCCCGTCCGAGGGAGCGAGCAGGGAGCGACGCCACGGCCCGACCCTCGAGCTGTGTCAGCGTAGCCTCGCGATCGAGGCTGTGGTGACGCGCCACCGCGCCGGGTAGTGCCCAGTCAAGTGGTGTACGAAGCGGTCACCACGCCATCGAAATCTAGGCGGTCATCTTCAGGGGTTCGGGGTTGGGGTCGGCGCCCTCGGG
>MDTG01396543.1_pt1 | contig 11988 bp, 11 predicted proteins | sample 811421 | NCBI WGS metagenome assembly MDTG01 (sample SAMN05326645, study PRJNA326480) | marine metagenome | isolation source: seawater | place: Pacific Ocean: South East | collected 2011 | reverse complement strand
TAGAGAAGAAGATTGCAAAAGTTCATAAACGAAAAATGCTCTCTCTTTGCGTTTTTTCACTGAATCTTTCTTATCTTTTAATTAGTGTCGCAAAAAATACCATTTTTACGCAGGGCTAGCTATATTTAATTTTTCTGTTCCTTCTCTTTTATGTAGTTAAATTTTTGTTATATAGGCCTTTTAATTTTGATAAAAATGAGCGCTATTTAAAATAAAATAAGGTGAAATTTATTTATATAAAGATTGACTCACTTTTTTACTGATGTGACAAACAGAACTTAAGCAAATTCATTATAAGATATGAAATAGCCAGTGCTTTAATATTAGGGACTGTCCAGACGTCACGCCCTAAATAATTTAAAAGAGGTTAACAAATGCGCAAAGCTATTTACGCAGCGCTTTGCTCCAGCCTGGCGACTGGGACATCAATTGCACAAGACTACAATATAAATGAAGAACAAATAATTGGCACAGTGGTTATAGGAGGAAATGCAAGAGGTGTTGAGACTACGGCGGTAGCCCCCCAAACAGTAATTAGTTCCCAAGAAATAGATATGCGTCAAGCGACCACTTTGGGACAGCTTATGGATACCATTCCGAACGTTAAATTAGTAAATGGAATTACTCCTCAAGGAGCCGGTGTCCAAATGCGTGGACTTGGAAGCCAACCTTCGCTTTACGGTTTAGATGGAAAGGTCACCGTAACCGTGGATGGCGTAACGAGTGCTGCAGAAGAAATCTATCGTAACGGTTCATTATTGTCTGTAGAACCTGAATTATTTGATAGATTAAGCGTTACAAGAGGTCCAAGTAAAGGGTTTAGGTTCCAAGGAGGAGCGGTTGCCGGAACCATCGAATTACAAACTAAAAATGGAAGTAGTTTTATTGAAAATGAAGAAACTTTTGCTTTTCGTCAGAAGTTAGCTCAGGACAGTTTGGGAAAAGCTTGGAATGCATCTTCAATTCTCGCCATTGCCCCTACGAGTGAAGTCGATGCTTTATTGTTTTTTGGTCGTCGAGTGTCTGAAGATCGTAAAGACGGCAACGGGCAAATATTAAGTAATACAGCTTTCGATCAAACCGCAATGATGGCGAAATTCAACTATTTTGTAAATGCGAATAAGATGACATTGTCGTACGTAAATAACGAAGTGCCCGAAAATGACACCCCTTATGATGTGTACCTGCCAAGTGTCGGTGCATTGTTTGGAAATGTCGATCGATTAACAAAAGATCAAACTTCTTATTTTGAGTACAATTTTAACCCAATCGACAAAGATATCTTGAACGTCACGCTTCGCATATCACGTAAACACGAGGAATTGCGCCTTAATAGCATATCTGGAAATTCTAGTACTTTGTTGGAAGCTAATCACCTCACAACTACAAATTCGTTTCGAATAGAAAACGCAGCTGATATTTTCACCGGGTCTGTCGGGCACAGTTTTCTTTTGGGTTTTGAGTATGCCCAGCGTAACCGGAGTTCGATCGATGCGACTGGTAGTAATAATTCGTCAGCACCTGGTGGAATGGACTTATCATTTTCGCTTTACGCAATGGACGATATTGAAATAGGTTCCAGACTACTATTATCGCCGCAGTTACGCTACGAAGAGCAAGTCTTAGTGTCTCAAAACAACGGATCTGCTACGACAGATTTCGGAAATGGGACTATTGTAACAAACCCTGCAATTCCAGACGGAGCTAACTTTTTGTTGGCATCCACCACAGGCGCTCTGGGCTTTAAATACCGAATAACTGATGCTTTCAATGGATTTGGCAGTTTAGCCTACAATGAAAACTTACCCCTTCTTGATGATTTAAGAGGCTTGGAAGATGGATCATTTGACAACAAAGCAGAAAAGTCTCGCACATATGAAGCTGGTTTATCGTACGATGCGCAATCTGTTTTTAGTTTGCGAGATGAACTACAAGCCCGCCTAAGCGCATATAAAAACAATATTTGGGATGTGCATACATATAGTGGAATTAACGATATTGACTTGGAAGGAAGTGAAGTTGAAATAACGTACACTAAGAATGATTGGTTTGTCGATTTTAATGCTGCTAAAAGTAGGGGTAAGGTTAATAGTTCGTCTGCTCCATTTAATTTTGCAACTGGAGACTCACTCCAAATTTCTGTGGGTACAAATTTACGGAATGATACTCTAAATCCAACTTTTGAAATATATCACGCCCCCGCATTTAATCGAACAAGCGCAACGTCTGGCGCTCTTGCTCCAAGTAAACCTTACACGCTGTGTAATCTGCGTGTAGGCTATTTACCAAATTCCGGACCTCTCAAGGGTTTTGAAGTTCGTGCTGCGGTTGAAAATATCGCTAATGTAACCTATCGTGCATATGGAAATGAGAGAAATGGCCCAGGTCAAAACATCAAGCTTACAATCGGTAAAACGTTTTAAACTTTAATCTAAAGTAGGTGGTGAAGTAAGTGTTAAATTTAGCAAACTGGATTAATTAAGCATAAGGATTCTATCAAATTTGTGATTGTTTTTTAATCGTAAAATTACTTGATAGCGACTGCTGCTGTTTTTGAAAACTCATGCTTGACTCCAGAGACAATTTAAAAACTTATTTTCGTAGAGCTAAAATAGACTTGGCCTAATGGAGTAAGACAGAACATGAAACGGGTAACCTGGATAGCGATAATGCTAGGATTGTGGGGAGGAACGGCACTTGCGGAATACGATATCTCAATTGAATTAAATTCATTAATGCAAACTGAAAATGCTTGTCGTATGGTTTTTACGGCTCAATCAATGTCAGAGGTGGAAAGTTTAATCCTAGAAACTGTATTGTTTGATGATGAAGGAAGTGTAATCTTATTGACGCTTTTTGACTTTGAAACATTGCCTACTGAGAAACTACGTGTCCGTCAGTTTGATATAGTAGACATGAAATGTAATAATTTAGGTACATTGCTCTTCAATGGAATAAATACTTGTATTGGGCAAGGGTGTGGTAAATTATTGCCCAGTAGTCGCGTTGAATCAATCGGTGTTCTCGGATGATTAATTTGGCTTTAGAGCGACTAAACAACCTACTTGAACTTGGTGGTGTAGTGGTTGGCTTACTTATTTTTATTTCAGTATTGGTCTTTGGCATAACGATTTGGAAGGCTTTAATTTTTGAATTAGAAGGTGTTGGAAGAAATGTTAATCGAGGCTTTCTTTTTCGCACACTTGACGGGTTTAAAGACATTAAAGGTAATCATTATGATGCGCGACATCGCATTTATGCTAAATTAGATTCGGAATTTGGCCGAGTAGCTGTTGGATTACGTTTTGTCGATCTGACGGTGCAAATCGCGCCACTACTTGGTTTGTTTGGCACTGTTCTGGGAATGATAGAAGCCTTCCGTACCTTGCAGGACGCTGGTAGCAGCGCCGACCCTTCTGTTTTGGCCGGCGGCATTTGGGTTGCTTTATTAACAACTGCTGCCGGCCTTTCTGTCGCCATCCCCGCTTCCTTCATCTTGAGTTGGTTAGATGGTCGTTTAGAAACACATCGAAGGACAGCAAACGAGGCTGTTGAGGAGCTATTTTGCCCAGCTGCTTATGAGACTTCAAACGAAAATACTTTTTGACGTGCTGAGCCAACGTATAAGAAGACGGCGCGTAGCACTGACGTCGCTAATTGATGTCATATTCTTGTTACTGCTTTTCTTTATGTTGTCTTCTACGTTTTCAAAGTTTGGAGAAATAAAACTAGATCTTGGCGGTAGAGATATTGCGGCAAAGCCAGATGCTAGTCCAAACCTGATATTTGTTCGTCTTACTGATCTAGGAGTAACAGTAAACGGTTCCAAAATTTCTGGGGAGGATTTAATTCAGAGAGTTATGAAGTATGGTTTTGAGGAGCCTAAGTTAATTCTCAGCGTAGCAAAAGGAGCGAATTCGCAATCCTTTTTAACAATGCTTCATTCCTTAAAAAAAATTAACAATTTAAATATTACGGTCGTCCGGTGAGCGTGAAAAGCTCAATAAAAAACCGGGGTGAGCCTACACTACCTTTAATAAACATTGTGTTTTTAATGTTAATTTTTTTCTTAGCTGCGGCTCAGTTAGCTCGCCCGATAGATCCCTCTTTAGAATTATCATCCGTTGATGATTTAAAACTTATTTCCCAACCGGACGCTTTGATACTGAAGGCTGATGGAACTCTTTGGTTTCGTGGCCAAAGGGAGCAGCCGGAGATGATAATCTCTAAAATTATTGCAGAAAATGAAAGTTCTTTAAACGTCAGGATCATACCGGATCGTCGAAGTGAAGCACAAGACCTCATTGATATAGCCTATCGATTGAGGGAGGCCGGCGCTCACGCAATTTACCTAGTAAGTGAACGAGAAATTCAATGAGATCTCTAGCGTATTTTTTGGCAGCTATTCTTATTTCCGCTTGCGTGCATTTTGCCTTTGCAGGGCTTTTTTTTATTTCCGAAACCAAGCCAGGCAGCAAAAAAAATACTGTTAGTATTGCACTAGGCGGTAACTTTGAAAATTTGGTAGAAGGGCCGCCGCTAACAGTAAGCAAAAGCGATTTTCAGAAGCCAAAGAAATCTAATTCAACACTTAAGCCAACAAGCGGGGCGGTGATAAAAAAAAAGGTTATAACAGGAAATGGGAATTCGACTCCTATTAGAACTTTAACTGTTAAAATGGCTCCCGCTACCACTAATTTGAAAACTTTCGATGAGCAAAATAATTTGTCTGAGCAAAATAGGCCGCTCGTGGTTATCAAAACTTCTAGACCAATCACAGGTTCTTCGATTTCATCTGGTTGGCGCGCCGAAGGAAAAATTGGAGAAAAATTACTGCCGACTGTAACTCAAGATCTACTAGCTTTTCGTGCTCCTTCCACTGTTGTACAACCAAAAAAAATTGATCAAACTTTAGTCCATGCGAATATTCAAAATGGCTCTAGAACGGGAATCCAAAAATCGTTTGTTGGCACCGCTAAATCAAATAGAAAAGCCAAGCAGGAACCGAACCTGCACATATTACCCGCTGAAGTTGAGCAAAGCTTTCGAACCGTTAATCCACAAAGATTAGAAAAATCATTACAAGCTATGTCAAAAGCAAAAACAATTTTGGCTCGAACACCAAGCACGCAATTAGTCAAACGAAAAAAAGATTTAGAGCAAGTTCCCTCCATCCAAGTGTTGAGTCCACTTGCCCCAAAGATATTGGCTCAGGCCCCGGTAAAGCGTGAAAGTACACGTGAAGAAAATGAAGAAGTTCCTAAATTGTTTGTTTCGCTTCGGCCAAGGGCTCGCCCAGACCCAGACGAAACGAAAAAGGTCTCGGATACAGATATAGAAAATTCCTCAAAAAAAAGTAACTCTTTTAAAACCGCTCGACTGGGGAGCGCTGCAGGTCAACAAACTGAAACATTTACAGAGGAAATTGTACCCACAAATGCAAACAATAGGAGTAGCTCCAGAAATTTACGGGAAAATGACTATTGGGAGAAAGTCCTTCGCAAAATTGATCGCACCAAAGGTGGTTCTGCTGGGCGGAGCGGAACAGTGCTAATAGATTTGAAGATTGGCAGCGATGGACGCATTCTTTCCGTATCAGTTAAAAAGAGTAGTGGCATCAGTAGGGTAGATAATGTTGCAGTGCGCAAAGTTAAACGAGCAAGATTCTTTGCACCAACACTGTCTGGTAAGAAAGAAAGCGCGACCTTAAGAGTAATTGTTAAGGGCTAGTTCAGGTCAAAAATCAATTAACATATTTAGCGGCGCGCTCCAATTGTAGGCTAACGTGGCTTTTAAATTTATGAAATATTCTCACGTGTAGTAGGGTTAGAAATCGATTTCCTATTTTCTAAAAATGCATTTATAACATCGTCTTTAACGCATTTGGTTATAGAAAAACGATGTCACAAATTTTATAATTATTTTATTTCAGAGGGAAATTTCATACAGAGTATGTGGTTAGTACGAATTATGTCACTTGAAGTTTGCGGTATATTAAGATTTGATCTCCAAGCAATCCAGTTGAAACGCACTAAGAAGGAATGTATCCATTATGTCTGAAACAACCGATGACAATAATGTTGACACCAATGAAGCAGAGCAATCAGATGAGGCTTCGATTAACGTAGATAACAATAGTTATAAACTAAGCGAATTAGATGAAAAGACGCGTTCAATAGTGTTGTTTTTACGAAAACTCGATGGCGAAATCCAAGAAACGCGGTACAACCTGAATAAAGGTATGTTGGCTAGAAAACAGGCTGTTTCTGATCTAAAAGCAGAGCTTGCAAAGAAGTAGGTTACTTTTGACGATCAATACTTTAAATGATTAAAGCTCTTTGGTGCAGCATCTAAAATGGACAAAAAAGAACCATTAAACGTGGAAAGCGCTGCAGTCGGCCTGGACGATAAAACGTTTTTGCGCTTGGAAGTTGCAGTACGAAGAGTTTGTGAGGCAAATAACAGAAGAAGATCTTTGGCCTCAATAAGACGCTCGGTAGGCATTCCACATGAAGAATTTGGGGTTAAAGAGGCCTGCATGGCCTTTGAAAATCTCGGTTTTATATCAAGGTTTAGAGAGTGTACCTTAAGCGAGCTGGATGAGACTGCATTACCTGCAATTATCTTTGACAAAGATAGAAATCCAGTGGTTCTTATCAGCATCCGGTCGGATGGAATATATTCAATTGCAAGAGATAGAAAAGCAAAAAAAATTGAGAGACTCGATACATCGAGTTTTTCTGAACTATTCTCAGGATTTGTAATTTCTGCGAGAAAGCTTTCTCAGTACGAAGTGACGCAGAAGCGCGGCCATTGGTTTTTTGGAGCTTTCCGAAAAAGTAAATGGCTGTACTTCCAAGTAATCATAGCCTCAATTATTTCGAATTTTTTGGCTTTGACTACGTCAATCTTCACCATGACCGTTTACGACCGCATTATTCCAAATACCGCTATTGATAGTTTGATTGGCTTGAGTTTGGGCGTTGTGGTGGCGCTAGGTTTCGATTTTATAATTAGGACAGTCAGGGGCAGGTTCATAGATAATGCCAGTAAAGCCGCAGATTTGGAGGTTTCGAACACTCTTTTCGATCGGGTTCTCGCGTTAAAGGCGGGAGAGCAAACCGAAAAGACGGGTGCGATGGCCGGCATTATTAAAGAATTTGAAACTTTACGAGAGTTTTTCACATCATCTACATTAGTGATTTTAGTAGACTTGCCATTCGCGTTTTTTTTCATCTATGTGATTTCACTAATAGCTGGTCCGATGGCCTACGTACCATTGGCTGCAGTGCCTTTGGTGATTGTCGTTGGCCTCTTAATCCAGCCTATTCTTGCTAAGTTGACCAAGACTAGCCAAGAAACAGGCATGAACAAACAGTCGGTTTTGGTGGAAACATTATCTGGATTGGAGACGGTTAGCGCAACGGGATCTGGTAACTTGATGAAAAATCGTTACGTAGATGCTTTGATTACGCAGTCACAGACTGGTGTAAAATCTAGAAATACCAGCCAGTTTTTAGTTAATTTCTCTGCATCGGTTCAGCAGTATGCACAAGTAGGTGCAATTTTCTTTGGCGTTTATCTTATAAGAGATGGAGTAATTACACAGGGGGCCTTGATCGCGGCAGTCATTCTGGGTGGTCGAACTTTGGCGCCGTTGGCGCAGTTGGCGAATGCTTTGACGCGAGTAAATGGCGCGATAGCAGCCTATAAGGCTTTGAATAATTTGTTGAAAGACTTTAAAGATCAAAAAATAAACGATCAGTATATAAGTCGCCAAGATTTGTCAGGTGAAATTGAGTTCAAAAATGTGACATTTAGCTTTCCTGGCGCATCACAGCCACTAATAAACGACTTGTCGTTTAAAATACCTGCTGGCCAAAAAGTAGCTGTAGTAGGGAAGATGGGATCAGGAAAGTCGACAATAATCAAGCTCGTTGCAGGGCTCATTGCACCGTCTTCAGGAAGTGTGTTGGTTGATGGTATTGATGTAAATCAACTCGATAAAGATGATCTTAGATCCAATATTGGGATCATGCTGCAGGACTCATGGTTATTCTCAGGATCTATCAAAGAGAATATTCAAATGGGTTTTTTAGAGTACGATGATGATCATATTCTGGAGGTGTCAAAAATTACTGGTGTAGACGATTTTGTTGCAGGAAATCCGAGCGGATATGACTTTGTCTTGCAAGAAAAAGGGGTAGGTTTATCAGGTGGGCAAAGGCAGTCAATAAATTTCGCTCGTTCATTAATTCACGATCCATCAATTCTGCTTCTTGATGAACCAACTAGCTCAATGGATCAGGCAACAGAAAAAAAAGTTATCGAAAATTTGCAGGCATATGGCGCACAAAAAACCTTGATTTTAGTTACACACAGGAATCCAATATTTGCCATCGTAGACCGCGTCCTTGTTATTGAGGGTGGCAAAGTTTTAGCGGATAAAACTCCTCAAGAACTTGGATTAAAACAATGAGCGTCGCATATAATGAGTGATGATCTTAAAAGACTTATTGCGCTGAACTCTAAGGCAGATAATCGGCCTAGCTCGATCCTTCTTTTTATAATTTTGCTCTTGTTATTAACCATATTTTATTGGGCATCTGTTACTGAACTCGACAAAGTTGTTCGAGGGGATGGCAAAACAATTTCAGAAATTGAAAATCAACTTATACAGAGCTCTGAGTCCGGAGTGATCACAAAGCGCTATGTTGAAGAAGGGGATTACGTTAAAAAAGGCGATATTTTGTTTGAAATCGATCCAATCGATTCCCGGACAGAATACGAGCAGGCGTTGGAGAAACAAATAAGACTAGAAATTCAACAACACAGGCTTCTTTCGGTATCACAAAAATTGGCTCCAGATTTTGCAAAGTACGAAAATTATAATTTAAAAACTTTTGTCGAAAGCCAGGCCAATTTGTATGAGGCAGAAAGACTGGAGCTAGAGAACAAAATATCAATTTTAGAGCAACGTCGTTTGCAGAGGCTTAAGCAAATTGAAGAACTCGATGCCCAGTCGAGTAGTTCTGTGAAAATTGGAGAACTTCTTGGTAAAGAGATTGACACTTTGGAGCCACTCGTAAAAAGCGGCTCTTCTCCGGAAACGAATTTGTTGGTTTTGCTGAGACAAAAAGAAGAAAATGCATCGATTGTAGTTTCGTCTCAACTAAAAATAGAACGGTTAAACGCAGAGCTTGATGAAATAACGGAGCAAATTATTGCCGAAAATCAGCAATATTTAACGGCGGCTCTTTCTGAACTGCCTGGCGTCAACGATCAACTTAGGGAAGTGAAACTGGCTCTTCCTAGCCTCGCGGCAAGATTGGCTCGTAATTCTGTGAACTCCACTATAGATGGGGTAATTAATCAAATTAATTTCCAAACGGATGAGGCATACATCCGCTCTGGAGAAGTTCTGGTTGAAATTGTCCCAACTGGCGAAGCGCTGATTGTCGAAGGACAGATAGATCCAAAAGACATTGCGGATGTTTTGGTAGGGGATCAGGTGAAAATTTCTTTGACCGCGTATGACCCTACCCGCTACGGCCGGTTAGATGGTATTGTTCAAAAAATATCAGCTGATGCGATAACGGATCAACAAGATGGTCGAACATATTACTCTGTAAAGATTTCGATATCATCAACACTCTTTGAAAAAGACACTTCTGAAGTGATATTACTTCCTGGAATGGTCGCAACTATTGACATCTTAGCGGGCAAGAGAACGGTCTTGGATTACATTTGGCAGCCGATAGCAAGAACGAAAGATCGCGCGCTAAGAGATTGATGAAAAGGAGCCTTATTTTTGGACAAAATTAACATCGGTGATAAGACTTATACAGCAGCTGATTTGGATGATAATGGAAAAGCACACCTTGCTTCATTAAAATTTGTTGAGGGTAAACTTAGCGAATTAAGTAACATGATTGCAGCCTTAAACATGGCCAAAAATGGTTATATTGGCGAAATAAAAAAAGAAATAATCGCATCGAAGGCCGGATTATAATTTAGGCTACCTAAAGGAGCAATATAATGCCTAAAATCACGCTAGACGATATAGAGTTTAACAGTGAAGACCTGTCGGAATCGGGGCAAAAATTGTTTTTATCTCTTCAATTTACTGAAGCCAAAATTAAGCAGCTTCAAAATGAACAAAACATTTTTCGTATGTCCAAAGCTATGCACGAAAATGCAATTAAAAAATCCCTGCAACCCGATTAATATCAAAATTACAGAAATTCCAATTCAATGTTTAAAACATCATGTATTTCATAGTCTGCGAATTTAATTGATCCGTACTGACCAAAGTGTAGCGTGTCGGCATCGTTGGTCATTAATGAATTGTTTAGATTATGTATCTCAATTTTATTGTTACCCTCATTCCAATCTTGAATCACATCATCCCCAAAATGCCCGGCAAATGAAAATATATTAGTTCCAGGCCCTCCTATCAATACATCGTTGCCTAAACCGCCATTTATTCTATCAGAACCGGTGCCGCCGTTCAGTGTATCGTCTGATATGCCACCCCATAGTACGTCATCGCCAGACTGTCCATCGATGTGAACAGGTTGATGTTTCAAATAGGAACTTGAAAAATCTATGATATCGTTCCCTTCACCGGCGTAGACAAACTCTGTTTCAAAAATGCGCGCGGTTACATGACCTAAATTCGTGCCCTCGGGGGCGGTCTCAAAGGTTTTCTCGTGGATGTGGGAAAATTTATCTTCCAGGAAATATGCGTCATCTCCGCCAGTTAGGATGATCATGTCATTTCCTTTTCCAGAAAAGACGTGGTCATTGAATTTTGTATACCCAGACAGATTTACGGTTTCCAAAGTAGCGTCTAGAAAGTTGATGCTCACATTTTTGGCGTAATAGTTTTCGTCCCAGATGTCATCGCTGGTCAAATAAATTGTGTCATTGCCTTTACCCAGAAGCACCAGGTCATGACCTGTGCGCGGCTCAATGATGTTGTTCCCGCCTGAAGAAAGAATAAAATTGTTTAATGCATTGCCTATAATTTGATCATCGCCACTTCCTGATTTGGCATTTTCAATCTCGACACTTTCACCTAAAATGAATCCACCGTAATTGTCACGACTAAGAAGCTTTGAAATTCCTCCCAAATTGATTGCTTCGGTTTGCTCTATTAGGATGGCTGGTGATAAATCAATAATTGCAGATATATCCGGGGTGCTTTGAATTTCGATTGTATCGTTGCCCCCAGAATCCCAAATAGTTTTCCAGGGAAGTTTGCCACTGTTTTCTGCAATTAGATAAAATTCATCGCCGTCATTTGTCGCGGTATCCTCTCCATAAAGTACTTGTAGGTATGCTTGATCTATTACCCCTAAAGAGCTCAGCCCGTAATCTAATTCATCTGAGAGCCGCGGCGGTCCCGTAATTAGGCCATTTTCAGCTGTCGTTCCAATTTCATTGTATGAAGTGACTGTGTAAATATTCTGATTGGCGGAATTAGCACCTAAATCCTCAGCCTCAATAACGCCGGGAAAATTTTTGTAACCATCAAACGGGTGCGTTAAGCCTAGATTATGTAGAATTTCATGAGCAATAGTCACATAATCAAATGAGTTCTGGGGGATTTCAGTATTCATTATGTTTGCGGCATTTATGAAGATACCTGAACCACTTATACCGTATGAATAGCCATAAACATTGTCCTCTTCATGGTATAGCCAAAAGTTAATATCGGCATCCTGAGTTGTGTCTAGCTCTTCAAAACTCAGGTTGGTAACGCTGGAAACTTGAAAGAATATATCCGATGCCGCTATTGAGATATTTTCGTTCCAAATGTGCGCGAATTTATGGTCTGGGCTCTTCGTTTCTTTCTGAAAAGCATAGGTTAGGTTAGATGAATCCCATTTTTTAAAATTCACGAGATCTTCAGAAGAAAATAGTGTCGCAACACCTGACAAATACACAGAATTTAAAATTTTTTCTGTTTGTACTCTTGATGTA
>MDTG01389210.1_pt1 | contig 11989 bp, 4 predicted proteins | sample 811421 | NCBI WGS metagenome assembly MDTG01 (sample SAMN05326645, study PRJNA326480) | marine metagenome | isolation source: seawater | place: Pacific Ocean: South East | collected 2011 | reverse complement strand
CGTTTACACTGATGTTAAAACGGTAGACAGCCCGTTCATTATCACCTAAAATTTCGACAAACCCACCTTCGCAATCTTCCATATAATTATATTGTATAAAGGTGTCAACATTGCGATGGTCTACATGAATGCCGTGAGAATCTAAAATCCCTTTTGCATTTAAACACTGATTGTTTTGAACAACGGTATTGATACAATACCAATTCCAAACTGCACTGCCACGCCCTATCATTTTAGCGTTTGTCTTTGCACCCGGCTGATCGAAGATGTTATTTTCAATTAAGCAATTTTCGGCGCGAGTAGGCAATACACAAGTTCCACCAATTTGATAAAATTCATTTTGCCTGACAATAATGTTGGTATTGCGGTAGTTTGAGTTTCCTGGGGCAATGTTGCTGATATGAACTCCGAGACGCTGCAAATCTGTGAAATAACAATCTTCAATTAATATATTATTAATATGGTTTTGAAGATTACTATTATTATTTTTATTCCCTCTGGGCGATGAGAAAGTTACACCCGAAACCTTAAATTGATTGAATTCATCTTGATTTGAAGGATCTACCCAATACAAAGCATATACATTTCTAAAAGTCATATTTCTTAAAGTAAAGTTATGCATCACTTGATAATTTGAGTCATTGATTACATGGATACCAAAACTCACCAGATCGTCAACATTATTTCTTGAGACAGAGCGATGGTTTTGAACTTCTAATCCGTCAAAAATTATATTATCGTTATTGTTGATTAAAATGGCCTCCTGGAAGTCACCCCCGCCAGATTGTCCTACTGCCCCACTAATGATGGGTTTGTCTCCACTTCCGTAAGAGGTGATTGTAATTGGATTTCCTTCTACTCCCGAACCATTGACCACAAAATGCCCGTAAAAGGAATCTCCTTTTAAAAAATACACACTATCTCCAGGACCTAGATCTGTATTGCTAATTTTTTCTAAGGTTTGCCAAGGCTGTGATGCACTGCCATCATTGGAGTCATTTCCATTAGAGCTGCTAAGGTAAAATTGGTTTTGCGCTTGTAGAAAACTTAGGGTCAATAAAAATAATAAAGAAGTTTTTTTTAATAACATAAACATAGTATGTAGTACTACCACCACTCGTCTTTGGCAAGGCTTGGAAAAATACAATCAATTAATTCTGCATTCCATAGGTCCCATTCTAACTGCATGGATTTTGATTGGGCGTTATTTTTTTCTATCAAATTGTAGGTTTCGCTGAGGTCAGAGCTTAAATTGAACATTTCTTTGAAATCATTTCTTTTATTTTTTACCAATTTTTGGTCGCCTTTCATTACCGCCATGGCATTATATTTAATTTTTCGCCAAAATAAATAATCGTGAGGTTCTGAATCATTTTCACCATTTAGAAATGGGATTAAATTCACTCCATCAAGTGTCCGTTTTTTATCAATAGAAATCTTATTTTGTGCCACAATTGTTGCCATGATATCTAAAGATGATACGTTTTTTTCATAGGTCATTCCCGCTGGTATTGTACCTTTCCATTGCATTGCAAAAGGGACTCGAATACCACCTTCAAACAAGTCGCTTTTTCGACCTCGTAGCGGTCTGTTGTTAGAACCATTATTTTTGGCACCCCCATTATCAGAGAGAAATACAACAATTGTATTTTCCTCAATACCACTTTTCTTTAAGGTTTTTAAAATTTGCCCGACACCATCATCCACAGCACTGACCATGGCGGCATAGGTTTTTCTTTTAGGATCTTTAATGTGGTCAAATCTTGACAAGTATTTGGGCGTGGCTTGTAATGGGGTGTGAGGTGCATTGTAGGCCAAATATAGCATGAAATGTTGATCGTTTGAAACTTGCTTCTCAATATATTTAACAGCCGATTGACTCAACTCATCTGTGAGATAGTCTTCAATTTCGACAACAGTTCTATTTTCTTTAATTTTAGTAGCATACCATTGCCATTTTCTTTTGACTTCGCTTAAGTCATTAATGTTTAATTTTTTGGGAAAGTAATTATGTCCTCCAGACAAAAATCCAAAAAAGTAATCAAATCCCCTTTCCAAAGGATGGAATCTTGGGTGGGTTCCCATGTGCCATTTTCCAATGACAGCATTATTGTAGTTAGATTTCTTTAATACTTCAGCGATGGTTTCTTCTTCAACTGGAAGGCCTGCACTGGGGTCGTTGGGATTGATAGAGGGATTGTCAGAAAAACCAAATCTTCCTTGGTAACGTCCTGTCAAAAATCCTGCGCGACTGGGACCACAAACAGGGTAGGTAACATAGCCTCTTGTAAACTTAACACCATTTTTTGCGATGGCATCTATGTTGGGTGTAGGGATGTCTTCACATCCATTAAAGCCCACATCAGCATAACCTTGATCGTCTGTCATGATTACAATGAGGTTGGGGGGGGTGTTTTGAGATTGACTCAGCGCCATGTTGCATAGAAGAAGCGCGAAAGCTATTTTTTTTAAATACATTATCTAATAATTACTTACAAATGGCAATCGAAAAAAAACGATTGCCTTAGATTGTCAATTTTTTATCAATTTTAATATCCAGGATTTTGTATAAGATTTTGATTGATTAATAACTCTGAAGATGGAATAGGCCATCTAATTTCAAAATCTGAATATTGGGTCTGAGGATTTCCTGAGTTTGACCATGAGGGTTGTGTAACACTGATTGCTTGTTGGTATTTACCGTGACGAATCAAATCGTTGCGTCTCCAGCCTTCAAGACATAATTCTTTTCTGCGTTCACTCAAAATTTCATTGGCATTAGATGCCTGATCCGCAATCACCATGTTGGCAGCTATGGTTTCAGGCATCAAGACACCATCAGGGTATTGTCGCGCTCTTGCTCTGAGCAGATTTACAGAATTATCAATATCAGTTTGTGTTAACGTGCCTTGTCCATTTTTGGCCTCAGCATGCATTAAGAGTACATCAGCATAGCGAAGATAGGGCTGATCAAAGGGGGTGTCTGTGCCCCAATTACTGGGTCTGATGTTGTGCCATTTCCAGGGTTTCCAAGTTGGACGTCTCCAGGCAATGTTTGACTTTCTAGCGCTCGGGTTGTACAAGCCGTCTTCTGCGGTCCAATTTTGTGGTTCGTTGACTCTATGTTTTGCTACGTTGTTACGACATCTGATGTCGTCTTCTTGGTAGCCTTGTGCAAAATCATAATTATTTCTTGCACCCCATGTACCACTACCGCCATTCGCGTTTGATTGACTGTCACCTGCCAATTCCCAATTGATAAACCAATTATTACCGGCTTGACCTCCATTTTCTGTACGGCCTTGAGGTCCGTAAAAAGTTCCAAGTTTTCCTCCTTGATTTAAACCTGGACCATCAAATCCAATCGCAAAAATCATCTCGTTATTTTGTTCATTTTCAATACTAAATACTTCAGGGTATAGAGTTTCCAATTGGTATATACCACTGTTTATAACGGCCTCAAGTTTTGCCTCAGCAAACGCAAATTTATCCGTTTCAAAGAGCGGAAATCCAGTCATCTGTAGATATACCTTGCCCAACAGCGTTTGTGCGGCCCCTTTGGTCGCCCTTCCTCCACCTTGACCTTCCTCCAAGACAGATTCCGAATACAACAGATCTTCTATAATGAGGTCGTAAACCATTTTGGTGTCTGCGCTGTCTATGGTTCCATCACTGTTGTTGTCTTGGGATACCAATAAATTATCAAAACTTAAAGTTTCTGAGCTGACTAAAGGAATATTTTCCCAAGCGGATACTAGGGCGAAGTAAAGGGTTGCTCTTAAAAATTTTGCTTCACCAACTAATTTATTTTTTTTATCCTCAGAAATTTGATCTTCGGTCATGGCCGATACACGATCAATTACACTGTTAGTTTTATTGACAGAGATGTAAAGGTTCTCCCAAATGGTTCTTATAGTGGAATTTGAGGGAGATATTGTTTGAAGGTAAATTTGCTTGGGATCAGCACCCCAATTAGGCACCACAATTTCATCGGCTCCAAGGGTCCCCCATATGCTCAACCAACCGTCATAACCCGTGGCCAGTACGCGAATGGCATCGTAAGCACCAATGACGTATATTTCTGCACCCTCCTCAGTTTCTAATAGCACGTTTGTATCTACAAAACTTGTAGTTGTCTCGTCCAAAAATTCTTCTTCACAACTCGTATTTAAGCCTGTAAAAAGTACCATTGCTAATAATATTAATAATTTTTTATTTTTCATAATTTGCTTAATTTATGATTAAAGTCTTGCGTTAATTCCCAATCTAAATGTTCTTGATCTTGGATAAGAGTCAGTGTCTAACCCTGGGGTTAATTGATTTCTACCAACACTCACATCTGGATCCCAACCGCTGTATTTCGTCCATACAAACACGTTGTCTATAGCAGCGTAAATACGCAGTGATTTTAAACCGATGGACTTCGCTGATTTACCGGGAAGCTTATAACCCATCGTTATATTACTCAGACGCAGGTAAGAGCCATCTTCAATAAACCTTGAGTAAGCCGCAGAATTAAAATTACCACTGGCCCCTGTATTGAAAGATGTCAAGGAGTTATTTGGGTTTTCCGGAGACCATCTTTCATTGACAATCGCAAGTTTATTACTCCAAGGGTTTGCGGTATTTGAACCTTTTTTAATATTCTTGTTATAAATGTCATTTCCGTAAGACCATTGCGTCAGTACGGATAAATCAAAATTCTTGTAATTAAAATTATTTGAAAACCCACCTACGTGAACTGGTAATGTGTTTCCAATGATATGTCGGTCTTCATCATTAATGATCCCATCCCCATTCTTGTCCACAAATTTCGTCATTCCTGGGCGGTAGGTGCCATCTTGAACCAATGAATTTCTGACTACACCTTCTTTGAGATTGTATATATTTACAGAATACCAATTTTCAGTTCCACTTACATTGGAATACAATAGATCTGCAGCTTCGGCATCTGTTAACCCATCAAATTCTACAAAATCACTGTAATTGTAAACGCCGTCATCTTGAAGGCCATATACAGCCCCAAGCGATTCACCAACTCTTACAACATAGTCATTTTGGATTTGGCTTCCTCCAATGGCGGTCACAAAAAACTCTTGGGCACCTCCAAGGTCCAATATTTTATTTTTATTAAAACTGATGTTGAAATTTGTATTCCAAGTAAAATCCTTGGATTCAATCAACGCTGCATCAATCGCGAATTCAAAGCCTCTATTTCGAACCGATCCAATATTAGTGAAAAATGTTTCATAGCCAGAAGTCACCGGCTGCGGAACGTTTAAAAGTAAATCATCTGTTATTTTATTGTAATAATCGGCTTCAATATTGATTCTATTTTTGTACATGGATAACGATAATCCTAAGTCTGATTGTGTAGTAGTTTCCCAAGTTAAATTAGGGTTTGGAATGCGGTCAATAGAAGCCCCAGTTTGTAAATCATCTCCATTAAAAATATAACTTGAAAAACCTGCTCTGGATAGTGAAAGGTAAGATCCGATGGCCGTGTTTCCGGTTTCTCCATAACTTCCTCTTAGCTTTATGACATTAAAAAAGTTACTGAATAAAATATTTTTTCTGGACAAGTTGATTGCAGCTCCAATTGAGGGGAAGAACCCCCATTTATTTCCTGAGGCAAATCTAGAAGAACCATCATAACGGGCACTTGCAGTTAAAAGTAATAGATTGTCAAATCCATTAAACTGAACCCGTGCAAGATAAGACTCCAAGGATGAGTCAACAGCATCTGAAACCGTAGGTTGGGTTTCCAGTGCGGTTTCTAAAGCATCCAAATTTAAGCCATAAATGTCAAAGCCCGAAGATCTCGTCTGTAAGTACTCTGATTTGTTTTGTTGATACTCCGCGACCAAATTCGCATTTACAGAATGCTTTCCAAAGGTTTTTCTGTAGTTCAAATTGTGTTCAGTTACAATACTTGTAGCATTTCTGAAGTTTGTAATGGCTTGCCCACCAACTGCTCTTGCAGAACCAAACCTGCTGGAATAGTAGGCTTTATTTTTGGTATTACTTGCGAAGCCTCTCAGAGAAGATTTAAAAGTTAAATATTTTGACAATTTGTATTCAAAAAAAGTATTAAATCTACCTTGTAGTGTGGTTCCGGTATTGCTATTTTCGTTTAACATCAATAATGGATTGCTTATGTCTCCATTTTGATTGGCAATCATTCTGCCATCCTCGTCGTATTCAATCCCCTGTGCAATTTCTTCATCAATAATCTCTGGATCTGAACTTCGAATGGGCATGACTGGGCTAAACAACGCGGCGCTTGTGACGATACCCGCTCTTCCTTGGTTGTTGTTGGTGGCTGCTGTAACAACGCCTGCTCGAGATGTAAATCCAATATTTGAATTGATACCAACACGAATTCTTTCATTGATCTTTTGAGTGATATTAAGATTCAAAGTATAGCGTTCAATTTCTGAAGTCTTGATAATTCCTTCACTATTCAAATAGGAGAAGGACGCCAAATAATTAGTGGTGTCACTACCCCCATTGGCAGATAATCTATAATTCTTAGTCAAGGCCGAACGCGTGATGTTTTCCTGCCAATCGTCAATAAAAAGTCTTGGGTCGTCTATTGAGACCGCGACATAGTCTGTGTCTAGTACACCATCCCCATCTGAATCTACTGTTGGAACTCTGTAGGTTTGCGCTAAATATTTTTTTTGTGAGGTCAATTCTGGTGACCAAGGCTGAAAATCATTTCTGTAATTTATAAATTCTTGAGGTGTCAAAACATCTAATTTATTGGACAGTTTTGAATAACTGGAAAACGTTTCAAAACTAAGACGAGTTCGACCTTTTTTACCTTTTTTTGTGGTTATGATGATAACACCATTGGCACCTCTGGAACCGTAAATAGCAGTGGCTGATGCATCTTTTAATACATCAATAGATTCAATATTACTAGGATCCATTGTAGCCAGAGGACTGGTGGTGCTGTTTCCTAATCCAGTGGACGTTGTGATTCCTCCCCCCGAAATTGGGAACCCATCAACCACATAAAGTGGATCATTGCTTGCATTGATAGACGTACCCCCTCTAATTCTAATTTTAAAGGCAGCATCTGGACCTCCTTCTGAGGATACGACCTGAACTCCAGACATTCTCCCCGCTAAAGCGCCTTCAAAAGAGAGTGTTTTAACTTTGTCTATCTCTTCAGCCTTTACAGATGAAATGGCACCTGTTAAGTCTTTACGTTTGGAAGTTCCATAGCCTATTACAACCACTTCATCAAGTTTCGCAGCGTCTTCAATTAATTGAAGATCAATTACTTTTTGACCATTTACTGCAACTTCAATGGATTTGTATCCAACGTATGAAACAACAATAACATCATCATTATTTACATTGATTTCGTAAAAACCATCAAAATCTGTTACCGTACCATTGGCAGTGCCTTTGACAACAATACTAGCACCAGGAAGTGGCATACCATTATCTGAGACGGTACCCTTAAGCTTGATTTGTTGTGCAGAAACTGATAAAACGCACACACAAAATAACAACAAAGAAAAAATATCCTTTGCGTACGATTTTTGTTTATTTATCATAATTTTTTTAATTAATTAGTAAGCAGATTGTATTATATTGCTATTTAGGTAAAATAGTCCACTCAAAATTATCATATTGACAAAGTGAAATTTGTTTTTAAATTAACCTATTTCGTTCAGAAATTAACCAAATTTTAGATAACAATGTTAATTTAAGTTTGTTTATTGATAACTAATGAATATTAAACTTTTTTATTAATCAAGAACTTTGATATACTCTAAAATCAATTTATGAAGAATTGTTCACATATTTTATTTTTTATACTACAAATTTTCATAATAAACTGTGTTTTTTCTCAATCGGGTGAAGGTGTTGAAACTTTAAGTTTAGACGGCGATTGGGAAGTTATTTTTGACGACAATGACCAGGGAATTTTAAACAAATGGTATACGAACGACAACTTCAATATCCATCCCTCAAAACAAACTGTAGAAGTTCCAAGTGCGCTTGAAAGTCTAATACAAAATTATGAAGGTGTTGCCTTTTATCGCAAGCAGTTCAAGGTTCCGATAAACTGGAATAATCAAGTAGTAGAAGTTCATTTTGAAGCCGCAAATTATAAAACTGAGGTTTGGTTGAATGACGAAGTAGTTGGTTTTCATGAGGGGGGCTATACACCTTTCCGTTTCAGAATTGATAAACTGCTCAAAGTTGGAGAAAACAACAGTCTTGTGGTTCGTATTGTAACTCCCATCATCTTAACGGATAAAAACGTTGATGGACTTGGGCGTCAGGAAGTTCCAATGTGGCGGGGCGCTATAAATGGCGGTTTATGGCAGTCGGTATCATTGGTTAAAAAAAATTGGGCCCAACTCAATGACGTTTTTTTAGAAACAGATCTTCTGAAAAAGGCGGTTGATTTCAGTTTTGAAATTTTTAATTCCAAAATTATTAATGCTGATGCTTCCCTTGAAATTGAAGTTTTCAATAAAGACAATACCAAAGTTGTATCTCAAAGACATACACTTTCTTTAGATCCTGGGAATACCAATTTTAAAACCGCTTTAAAAATTCCAAATATGCAAACTTGGGATACGGAAAACCCTTATTTATATAAAGCAAAAGTGCGTTTAATTAGCCAAGAGGGTGTTTCCGACCAGTGGGTGCATAAATTTGGATTTAGAGAATTTACAGTTCAGAACGATGAATTTTATTTGAATGGCAAGCCCTTATATTTAAAAGCGGCCTTTTTTGAAGGGCTTTATCCTGTTGGTCTGGGGTATCCTGATTCTAAGGAAATGGCCATCAAGGAAATTAAGCTGGCAAAAGAGGCTGGATTTAACATGATTCGCCCTTGGCGAAAACCACCGCCTAAAATGTGGTTAGAACTCTGTGATGAGTTGGGTATTTTAGTTGTTGGAAGTCTTGTTGTGGAGTGTATGTACCGACCGATTTCAACACCACGTCTTCCTTTTGTTGTTGAAAATGAACTTAGAAAAACCATATTATCCAACCGCAATAGAACTTCTATCGTTCAATGGGAACTTTTCAATGAAATTAATAGGCCAATTTTGGCTCAAATGCTACAAGAAATGTCTGTTTTGGCACGCGAATTAGACCCCTCCCGTATGATTCTGGATGAGTCCGGTGGTTGGGGAGAAGGGGCCAATATTTATTTACCCTATGATAAGCTGCCAACAAAATTTAATGACATCCATCACTACAGCGGATCGCAGGTTGATCAGGAAGAGTTTGATGGCTATCTTGCCACTGCAAAAACCAAAGCGGAGATAAAAGCACTCGATTTATTAAAAAACAAAGGCTATGGTAAAAATGTGGTTCCAGGAATCATGTCCTACATCTCTGAACTTGGATATGGCAGCACTCCTAATTTAGTTCAAAATAACATCACATTTTCTACAAAGGGTAATCCAATAGTAGCTCCAACAATTTACCATAAATCACTAGATGAGGGTTACCGAAACGCTCTAAAAAAAGTAGGATTTGATAACATTTATCCTTCCACAGAAACCTTTTATTTGGAACAACAAAAAATGCATGGTATCGCCAATAAACGCATGATCGAAGCCTCGCGGCTTAACAACACAATTAAGGGCTACTGTGTTCACGCATTGGTAGGAGGCGACTGGGTGATCGGTGCTGGTCTTCTTGATTTGTGGCGAAACCCCAAGACACTAACATACAAGCTAACAAAAGCCGCCAATCAGCCCCTGACGACTCCGGTAAGAATTCTGCCAAGAAATGTCTACAGCGATCAAGGGTTTGATTTGAAAATATATGCTGTTAATGAGATGCGTCTTGATGATATTAATATTTTAATTGAAATTAAAGACAGTTCCCAAAACACAATTTTCAGTGAGACTTTATATAGAAATTTTAAAAGAGGCATTTCAACAATTTTAGATAAAAAAATATCCAGTTCAAATATGCTTGGTTCTTACAGTGTAGAAGTAACTCTTTTTGATAGCAATCAAAAACAATTGAGTTCTAACGTTGAAAATTTTGACATCTTCAAATCCGAAGATTTTACACCCCCAACAAAACCATTTGCTTTACACGACCCTGAAGGCTCATTATCCGAGTTTTTAAAATCTAAAAATATAGATTTTATGCCTTTTGACAGCACTTTGGATTCCAACACACCTCTACTTGTAGGACTGTCCAAAAACAAAAAGCAATATGATAAGGATGCAAATCTGATAAGAGACTATGTAAAAAATGGAGGTTATGCTGTATTTTTTGAAGTTAAAGGGAAAACGGCAAAAAATACCGACCGAGTTTTGAAAGAAATTTCAAAAAATGGTTTGCCATCAGACGCACACATGTTATCCAAATGGCCTACACTTGGGGGTTGGGCTGCAAAATCGCATATTGTAACAGATCACCCTATTTTCAATGGTTTGCCAACAAATCAAATTATGCATGGGGTTTATGAAAATATTCATCCCATTTCTTCCATGGCAAAACAAGAAGGAGATTACATTGCAGGCCTTATTGGTTACGATCATTTCCCAAATAATGACATCATGGTACGTCACTATAACGGTCCTGGGGAGGTCTGGTGGGCTGCAGATGTTTTGGAAGCTGAACTGGGCAAAGGAAAGATGCTGCTGTCCACACTGCAGATAATCAATTATTTAGGGAAGGACCCCGTAGCAGATAAACTACTTTTCAATATCATTAATTATTTAACCAACATACCTTAAACCTCTTAATAATGTCAATAAAACAACTGACTATTTTTTTAGGGCTTTCTTTTTTTCAGTTTTTTGAAGCCCAAATTCGTCTCCCAAAACTTATAAGTGATGGCATGGTGTTACAAAGAGAAACCCCTATTAAAATATGGGGTTGGGCAGCGCATGAGGAGGCCATTACCCTAGAGTTCATTGGTAAAACCTACCAAACCCAAGCAAATGCAGATGGAGAGTGGCAGATTACCCTGCCATCTTTGCCCTTTGGAGGACCTTACAAGATGATTTTAAAAGCTTCAAATAGTATCGAGCTTAAAAACATCCTTGTCGGGGATGTTTGGGTGGCTTCTGGGCAGTCCAATATGGCTTATGAAATATTTAGATCAAAGCGCTTGTACAGTCGTGATATTCAAAACGCAAACAATCCATACATCAGGCATTTTAAAGTTTCCAAAGGGGTTACTTTTAATGAGGATAAAAAGGACTTTAAATCTGGTAATTGGAAGTCTTTGAATCCCAATAGCATTGGAAAATTTTCTGCTGTAGCTCATTTTTTTACGGAAAAGATTTATGAAGAAAATCAAATTCCTATTGGTATTATAAATTCTAGTGTTGGAGGCTCTCCTGCACAAGCTTGGATGACTGAAAGTGCATTAAAATCATTTCCTGAATATTTTGCGGAATCTCAAAAGATTAAAAATAAAGCTTTTGTGGATTCTATTGAATACAATGATAACAATCTCAGAAAAGTTTGGAGAGAAAATGCAAACACTAACGATTTGGGGCTTCAAAATAATTGGCAGTCAGCTGATTTTGATGACTCTAGCTGGTCTAATTTTAAAGTTCCAGGGTTGTGGGTTTCTAAACTTGGAGATAAACAGGGCGTTTTTTGGTTCAGAAAAAAAATATTTATCGAAAGTTTGGATAACAATGATACTTCTGTTTTAAATATTGGCCGTATTTCAGACGCAGATCAAACCTATATTAATGGCCAACTTATTGGTAGCACTGCTCATAAATATCTTGAACGCAGTTATGATATTCCAAAGCACTTACTCAAAGAGGGTGATAATACCATTGTGGTAAGGATGTTCTCTTACCGTTTAAACGGGGGGTTTTTAAAGGGAATGCATCGAAACTTGACTGTTGGGAATAAACTTTACGAGCTTAATAGTGAGTGGAAATTCAAAGCGGGTACTGTCCTAAAGATGCTACCAAGACCTTATCAGCTGCATTGGGCTCCCTCTGGGCTTTATAAAAATATG
>MDTG01207068.1_pt1 | contig 11990 bp, 9 predicted proteins | sample 811421 | NCBI WGS metagenome assembly MDTG01 (sample SAMN05326645, study PRJNA326480) | marine metagenome | isolation source: seawater | place: Pacific Ocean: South East | collected 2011 | reverse complement strand
TTAAGTCTAATGAGAGAAAGAGAGGTTGGGGAATTTTATTAATAAAAGAATTAATGGACTCTGTTGATTTCGAGTCCTCTAACGACGGAACAACATTAACCATGGTAAAAAATAAAATTAACAATGAGTAAAATTATTGGCACTGAGGAAAAAGGAGGCGTTGTTATTATTTCAACTGAGGGGTACCTAAACAAAGATCTTGCTCTAGCTGTAATGGACGAAGCCTCTAAACATATTGAAAATGGTACGATTAATATTTTGATTAATCTCAGCAAATCAAATATTGTAAATAGTATTGGAGCTTCAATAATTATTGAACTTATTGAGAAACTTCAAGAGGTTAATGGAAGCTTATCATTTTGTGAACTACCCACTATCATTGAAAAAACTTTCAAAATCATGGGACTCACTAAATACTGTGATACTTTTGAAAATCAGGAGGCTGCGCTTGAACAACTTACTTAAATGTCAAGCTATATTGCCAAGTTTAGTGATCTAACAAAACTAAACAACTTAAGCAAAAAACTTGAATTTATTCGGCAGCAACCTGGATTAGAAAGTCTTGGTATCTCTTATTACGCTAAAAAGACTTTATTAAAGTATATTGGAGGGTCTGAATTCATTTCTCCAAAACCAATTCAGGTAAAAATTAGTCTTGAGGACTTATTTGAGCTTAGTATTAGCCAGTTTAATAAGCTAGGTTTAAATCAGTCTCATAAAAACAACAAAAAATTTAAAGTAATAATTAAAAACCTCTATTTAGGAGAGGAACCTGTAGGCTATATTTATTTAAAGACAGAGCGTGAATTTCAAAAAAACCATGAGAATAAAATTGAATCTATTCTTTACCTAGCTGAACATTTTGACAGCTTTTTAAGCTCTAAGTACTCTGCATTTAAATCAAAACAACAGGGTAGAGTATTGAGTAATAAATTACTTGAAATTGAATCATTAATTGACCTGACTGAAATAATTTATAATCAAAATGATAACGTTGAAGGTCTTTTTGAAAACATACTATTTACCTTCATCTCAACACTTAACGCCTCTAGTGGAATGATCGTTTTAAAGGATGCGAAATCAGGTTTTTTTAATGTAATCTCAATATTTAATATCTCCGAGCAAGATTCTTCTCGTAAGATTATAAGGGCTAGTAAGGGAATTTTAAAAGAACTCAATACAAATATGAATTCTGTTTTGGTCGAAGAGTTAAAGAAATATGAACTTTTGAAGTTTGCTGAAAAAAACTCCCTAGTAGGGCCCTTGGTTTCAAATAATGATCTCGTGGGAGCAATTATAATAGCAAATAAAGAAAGTATTTCAGGAATTACACGATTTACAAAAGAGGATTTAAGACTATTTGATAGCCTTACCAAAAAGGTCAGTTTGGCATATGATAATATTAAGCTGATAGATTCCTTAAAAAACTCTACCAAATTAGTAGATAATATTATGTCATCAATCACAACGGGGATTGTTAAGATTGATGTATTGGGTGAAATTGAATATGTAAATGACTCAGCTGAAAAAGTTTTTGGATTTACTAGTGAGGAAGTTTTACATAATCACTACATGGCAATTTTTATAGAGAATAACGACTTAATTTCTTTAATCGAAAAAATTGAAACCGATCCAAAAGTCATCTATGAAAATAATTTTAAAATAAAAGACCTCAATGGCGGAGAGCGAGAAATTAATTTAACCCTCTCCCCTGTTTTTGATGAAAATAATGAATTCTCAGGCCTTGTACTTGCTTTTGAAGACTTATCGAATGTCAATAAGATAAAGTCAACTTTTAAAAAATACGTTTCTGAGAATATTGTTGACGAGTTATTGAATACTGAACAATCTTTAGAATTGGGAGGTGGAAAGAATAAAGTTTGTATGCTTTTTTGCGACATAAGAGGTTTTACGGCTATGTCAGAAACGATGAATCCTGAAGATGTTGTAAGTCTATTAAATAATTATTTTCAAGCAATGATTGATGTAGTCTTTGAAAACAATGGAACACTTGACAAAATTATAGGAGATGAATTAATGGTGCTTTACGGAGTCCCTATTGAGTCAGAAAATGATCCTCAAAAAGCAGTAAACACTGCAAAAGAGATGTTTATAAGACTTAAGGAGTTCAATAGAGATAATTCTTCAAAAGGTTATCCTGAAATTAAAGTTGGAATTGGAATTAATTACGGAGAGGTAATCTCGGGAAATATTGGTTCTGATAGACAAATGAATTATACTGTTATAGGCGATAATGTTAATTTAGCGGCACGATTGTGCTCTCATGCAAAGCCCGGTCAAATTGTAATTTCTAAGAGTGTATTTGAAAACCTTGATGATCACAAAGGATTTAAAAATATGAATCCTATAGAGCTTAAAGGAAAATCACAAAAAGTGCAGAATTGGATTTTTGATGCAAAAAACTAGGAAGCTTTCTTTATTACAACAATAGTTATGTCATCTGGATTCATTAGCCCATCAGCCCAAGAATCAGACATTCTTACAAGCGCATCTTTAATTTCATCAGCACTTTCATTACAATTTTTTTTAATGCATTCAAATACTTTTGGGTAATCTAAAAGAACATCTTCTTTATTAGGAAGCTCAGGTAGACCGTCTGAAATCATAACAACAACATCACCTTTTTTAAAGTCTTTTTTAACTCCATCGAATTTTTCACCCTCTATGCCGCCAAGTGGTAAATTAGGAACTAATATTTCTTCCACATTGTCGTTTTTAGCATTATAATAATAAGTTGGTGGCATAGCAGCAGATGACAGCTCAATTGAACCATTATTAATTTTTGCCACGCTAAGGCTCATTCTTAGTCTACCAAAATTGACTCTTTTGACAATTGAATTAAGGTTATTAAGAATTTTACTAGGATTATCCATATTGATTCCATTTAATCCTGCCTTAGTAACTGAAACCATTATACCTGATACTACTCCATGGCCGGTTGCATCTCCGCAAATAGCATAGAGATCTTTATTTTCATTTTCAATAAAATCGTAATAATCCCCGCCTACTTCAGTTGCAGATTTCAAATAAACACTAATATCGTATTCTTTTCTGGAGGGAATTTTCTTGGGTAACAAGCTATTTTGTAATTTTCTAGCCTCCTCTAGTTCTTGATTTCTTCGTTCATCCTCAAGTTTTTTAGATGTAGCCTTCTCTCTCCATTTAGAGTATAGAAAAATAGAGATCAACAGCACAATTATATATGCTATAATTGACTCCACTCTTTGATATAATGGTGGTGTTTTATTAATCACGAAACTTATTACGTTAGAACTTTCTAAGCTGCTTTTATTGACTGCTTTAATCCTTACTTCAGATTTATAGTTAGGAATTGATTGAATCCTTATTGAATTATTGTATCCATTTGAAACAAATTGATTATTAGTTGCACTTGAACTAAAAAAATACTCAACTTGATCTCTTTTGTTTTTATTATTTGTGAACATTTGCAGTTCTATAAAATCAATCTGACTGTCAATATTTAGTTCTTCATCAACAATATTTTTGTAATAAAATTCACGGGAAAAATTAAATAATTTTAAATTTAAAAGATTAATATCATAGGATTGATCATCATCAATAATCTTATTTTTCTGAAAACTAAAGATATTTCTAGCTCCAACTACCTCAATTAAAACCTCATCTTCATAATCAGAAAAACCAAACTCATTATCATCTACTGATTCTTCAATAGTTATTGATAATGGCTCTTCATTAAATACTAAAACGTTTAATCCGTTATTTTGATCAACTACATACATAAATTTTTCGTTTAGATCAAAATAGTTTAAACCCTTATTAGTTAATACCCATATAAACTTGTCACCAAACTTGGAGTCAATTATATTGTTTGAAAGAAGACCTTCTTTCTGTGTAAAATGTCCAGTAAATTTATTTTCAATATTGGAGTAGATAAAAAGACCATCGCCGCTAGTAGATAAAAGTGTTTGCTGTTTGTTTTTATCATAAAAGATTTTATTTACTGAAAAGGATTGAATTTTTGTGCTATCTAAAATATCAGAAGACAAATAATTTGATTCTGAATTAAAAGAGGCATCAAAAGAATGTAAGCCTGACTCAAAATTTGAAACCCATATTTCATCATCTATAATTTCAATATCGGAGAACCCCCTAGGAAATTGTTTATTGAATAAATCATCATGTTCAAATTTTTCGAATGTATTATCAGAAAGATTCAATTCAACTATGCCATTTGAAAATGAAAAATATACTTTTTCACTAAGAATTTTAATTCTATTATAACTTAAATTGTAATTAGGTATTGGGATGCTTCTCAAACTCCAATCATTAATATTTATAATTTTCAAAATATTTGAAACCAGAATAAATATTTCATCATTTTGTAGGCTAATGTTAGCATTTGAAATACTCAATATTGATTTTTCATCAATAAAGTCAACAAGTTTTTTTGTAATTTTCTGACCGTTTTTTGATAAATAAATAAACTTCTTATCAATTAGAATAGACTTACTGTCGCCTAAAACTTTGTAAAATCTAATTTGTTTCTCCTCGGCAGTTTGACCATCAAGGGTGTTTTTATTTGATACATAAACAGGATTTTTTAGAGTAGTATAAAGTCCATTAATTGATGAAAAGAATAAATCTTCATTCTTATTAATACACAAGTAGTTTATGGGGTAATCAGAAGAATATTCCTCTATTTGATTACCAAAAAAATCAAATTTTACAACTTCAGCTCTATTTGAACCCCACAAAAAGAAACTTTTATCGCTAACGGAAAGCCTATCTAATTTTTTAAGTTCATTTGAATAAATCTTTTTTACAGAAATTATTTCAAAGTAATAGTCAATTGAAACTTTAAATAATCCCTTTTCCGTCAAAACAAATGAAAAATATGCTGCCTCGGAGTCCAAGTCATAAGAGTCATCAGCTTCAAATTCACTATCAACTGAAATTGAATGAGTATATATGTCAATGATATTAATATTCTCAAATTCATCAAAACTTTGGAATGACTTTTCAGAATAATTAAATAATGTAAGGCCAGAATTTGACCCTATAAAAAACCTATCTTCATTAACAACTGATAAAACATTAAGTTCATCTCCAACTCCAGTTTGACTAAGAAATCTCTCAAAATTATTTTTTTTGGAGGAATAAATATTTAAACCATTGGAAACTCCAAATACAACATCTCCATTATCATTAATTAGCTTAAGAGATTTTTGTCTGTTTCTTCTTTCAAATGAATTTGTTGAAATTGAAAAAAGATTTAATGGATCACTTTTAAAATTATTTATGATATTAAAATCATAATCTAAAATATAAACACCACTAAAAGAGGTAGTAACGAATATTTTTTTATTATCATCATCAGCCAATACTGATATAGGGACTGGAATTCTTACTCTCTTGAAATTAAATAACTCTCTATTGAAAACACTTAAACCGTCTTTACTAACAAATAGTAGCTCTTTATTTTTTAACTCTATTATATTTTGAACTGAGTTATTAATTAGTGTTTTATTATTGGCTAGAATAGATTCAAAATTATGGACTATATTTCCATCAAACATGTTAAGACCCTCCTCAGTTGCGATCCATGTTAATCCATAAGAATCCTGAATTGTTGTATTAATTTTTTTTGAAGAGAGTTCGGATGTAAACTCACTCAATTGAGAATGTGAAAAATTAACAATCCCAATTAGGAATGTGAAAATCTGAATATTAAAAAAAATATTTTTTAAGATCAATTTTACAGACAATAATTTTAATTTACATAGATTCATAAAGCTTAGCAGCCCTGTATTTTACAAACGCTGCATCAAAATTTATATAAGGCATGTAACGAAGGTAATTGAGGGTGCTTTTTGCTTCATCTATTCTGCCTAATCCGATTAAAGCTTGAGCCCGAAAATATCTATTAAATTGAGATGAATTGAATTGATTTCCACTTTTTGATAAAATTTCAATTCCTCTTTCATAATTACCTTTCATGACATTGTATATACCTTTTAAAACTGAGCCATTAGTTATATTTTTTATTATAAGATTGTATCTTTCATCGTTACCAGTTAAAACTGCCACCCAAGCTTCATAAAAAGATAAAGCTTGAGGGTGAATTGTATTCCATTTTACATTAGCCTTAGGTAAATCATTTTGCGTATAATATTTTTGAAAATCATTTATATTTTTAATTTCAAAATACTCAATTGTTTTAAATGCATAATCCTTATAATCTTTTAGGGAATTATTTGCTCGATCATATTGGTTGGCATGAGCATATATTATTGCTTTATATAGATTTAGACTCACCTTACTTTTAAGCCAAAGTGATTCTATAATTTCATTTCCATCAGAGTCAAAAAAACCATCATCTAACTTTTGATCGAATGTATTTATCTCTTTAATCGCATCAATATAATCTCCACCTGCTATGTACAAAACGAATAACTGAAAATAAGATTCTATTTTTTGAGCTACTGAAGAAGATGAATCAATAGCTAATTTCATTGTCGAATAAGATTGAATTTTTTGTCCTACATTTAATAATAGATCTGCCTTAAATTTTAATACTGGACCATAAAATGAGCTGTTTTTAGCCTCTAAAATACTTAGAAGTTTGTCATATAAATCAAGTGATTTTTTGTACCTATTTTGATCTATATAATCATATGAGTTTCGGTAAATATTAGCAGCTTTTCTTAAAATTAATGGAGAATTAGGAAATTTGGATAAAAAATCTTCAGCTTTTGATTCAAATAATTGGTAAAAACCAGGATCACTTCTAAATTTACTTGAGTATCCAGCACCGCCAAAATCCAGCGAAAGTAATGCTTCGTAAGCAACATGGCTTTTAGGAAATAACTCTATAGCTTTTAAAATTGTATTTCTTTTAATAATCAAGAAATCTTTATTCGAATCACTCAAAGAGGGAGACAATTGTGCCTGTAAAATATTTAATGGAGCAACTAAATTAGGATATAAATCAACAAGCTTTTGCGCTAATTTTAAACGTTTATTTGTTAAAACTGAATCAGAAGCTCTATATGGAATTTTATACATTTCAAATAGTATTTTTTCGTAATCAGTTCCCTGAGAAATAATAGTTTCAAGAAAATCAGTGTTTTTATTAGAAAGATCAATAGTCCTATAGTTGATGATTCCATTGTCTTCCTTGTTAATTAATGCTAGAATGAAATTTGGATCTAAATCTAATGCTAGTCGATAATTTTTGTTAGCTTCATCAAACTCAAGATTTTCTCTATGTATTTCTGCTTTATTAAAAAAACTAATTGCTTCACTATTTAGAGAGGAAATTGGAAGTTCAATTGGCTTTACTTTTTCTTCAGAACATGAATTAAAGAAAACAAGAAGAATAGCAACAATATGATATTGTTTCATTTTAATGGATTGATAAGTTAATTGAGGTAAAAAAAATTTTTATAGTTAAATGTATACTAAAATAAAAAAAATGAGGAAGAAAACAACTGACCTTACTAAATTTCTTATTCCACTGCCAACATATTTAAACTTTGTATCCGCGATAGTTCCAGTGACAAAAGCCATTTGGGACAAATGAACTTTATATTTATCATCATCATCCATTAATTTAATAAGCTCATCTGAGTAATTTTCAATTGATGGCCAGTTTTTTTGAACATCCCCGAAAAAAAGAGGAGATGGTTTTACTGATAATTTTAATCTCGGCAGGAAACAACTTATACATGAAATAAAAGATTTAATGGTAAAAAAAATTCCAGGTAAAACAGCCAATATTTTTAGGTAAATAACCTTATCATCAAAGCTAAAGGTGTATACATTCTCTTCATCCAATATATCAATAGTGTATGCAACAGTAAAGAAAATACTGTAAATAGAAACTATAATACTCGCTTTTAGTTCAGCATGGCGGATTTGGTCATAATTATAGTTTATTAACTGCCAATAATCGTCGGTTATAAACTTATCAGACTCTAACAAATCAACTAATTATTTATTTAGTTTATTAAAGTAAACAATTCGTAGATTACCACTATCTAAATTGCTCTCAGGGTGGGTAACAATCATATTGTTATTTCGACGTTTAAACATTCTAATATGCTTATTTTGACGAATTCTTCGACTTAAATTTTTGTCTTGGTTTGATGTGTTAACTATATAATTTTCACTAAAAATTGAATCATTAATTTTATCAAGCTTTGCCACATACGCAACCCCAGGGAAACGATCTTTGCCATCTGAATCTAAATTAACTCTGTTGTATAGTAAAACTTCATAATCACTTACGAATAATCTATCACCAAAAGTTGTTTGATTTTCTTGGCTATAAATAGTAGAGTCACTCAAAATATTATTTTTATAAAAGTAGTGCTTACCTGAGGCAGTATAAGCTCCGTTGAGATTAAACTTATCATCTCCAGAAGACACTCGAACCCATATTTCCCCTCTTGCATCAGGTGATTCTGTTTTTCTCTGAATAAAAGTATTTTCGTCAATCATATTTATTTTAGCAACATATTTAGACCCAATACCTCCATTTTTTTTAATAAAATTATTAGTTCCATCAGTTCCCCTGTATAGAAATTCTGTCAAAGTATCATTTTTTAAACTGTATTTGGCTAATAATGCACCACCTTTATCAACATTTCCTTTAGCTGTTGAATCTCCTGCATTTCTTCTTCCAATCCATATCAAATGATTATCAACAAAAAACTTGAGAAATTTACCACCAACCTTTTTACCTTTAAAAGTAAATCTTGGAACTGTATCTTGTGGAATGTTATTTTTATAATTTATGGTTTGGGTCCATTCCCAAACTCCTTCAATACTTATTGATTTTTGTTCGCTAGAACAGGAAATAAATAAAAATGTTAGACTAGTTAAAAAAAAATTTTTCATGGTTAAAGTTTTAACAAATATATATAATTTTAAAGATGGATCAATCTATTTAGAATTTACTGTTTTAATTTGTCAATGATTATCATCTTGATATGAATAAAAAAACAATATTAACAATATTATTTATTATTTCAACAAATTACGTTTCAGCCCAATCCTCAATTGTTGACACTGAGGTCCATCTACATAAAATCGACTCTGTTTTTCACGTATTTGCAAATTTTATGGGTGATATTAAAAAAGGTAATGTAGATATGCTAATTATTAGATCGAGTCTTACAATAGGTTCAAGGTTTGGAAATAATCTTTTTAGATTGACAGGGAGATATAATTCAAATGATTTAGACGGAAGAAGAGTTTTAAAAACTAGTACTTTTCAATTCCGCTTCAATAAAATAATAAAAAATAACAGTATTTTCCTTTTTTATCAAAAAGGTAATGACTTTAGGTCATTTATGGACGATAGGGAGCTTATAGGTGGGGGTTATAGAATGAACCTAGTGAAGAAAAAAAAGGGTTATTTTGACATTGCAGTAGGTGCAATGCATGAATCTGAAAAATATCCTGCTTATAAATTTAGTGGAGAAAATTATAATGCTAGATCAGCAGACAGAATTAGGCTAACTGCTAATATATTCTCAAAAATTGATTTGGCTAAAAATATAAAATCATTCACAACTATATATAGCCAATGGAATTCAAAGGATATTTCTGGAGACTACAGGCTCTTTTTTAATCAAAATATTCGATTTGTAGTAAACAAAAATATATCAACTTTTGTAAGATACTTTATAAATGAACCATTAGTAAAATATGTTAAAAAAGTAAAGTATAACTCAGATATAGTGTTTGGATTTACAGTAAATATTTAAATGAAAGCATGCCCTAAGTATGTTTTAGGGTTTAAAAAACTCCTCCTCCGTAATCCTAAAAAAATTTCCTGCTTTAGAAGCGTCAAAGAAAAATGAAAATGTGTGACGTTCACCAAAGTTAATTACCGTAAAAGTTTTGTCCTCAAAGAAAAACTCTTTTGACTTGTACTGAACATAAATTCTTGATATTGGTAGATCAGTGAATACATATTCATCTTTATTACGAATGTAAACATGATTTAAGTATTTTTTGTTTTGATCTCTAATGCATACAATAATATCATGATCAACAGTATTTTCAACTTTTAAGTAGGTACTAGTTGTCTGATTATTTACATCAGGCGGATATCTATCAGCAAAAGTCTTGTCCCCTGTCTGCCCCCTTTGGGCAATTAAACTAAAACTGAAAAGAAAAAACAGTACTAAACAAAAAAACTTAATATTGAATTTCATCTTCATAATCAATATTATAAAATTATGAAAAAAAAAATTACTTGAAATTATTTAAACCCCTTTAGAATTAAATGTGGTTCTGTGAATTTAAATTCATGAAATATCAAAATTATACTTATTTGCAAATAATTATTTTGGATATAGATCTAAATAACTAGGCTTAATAGTCTAATTTGTTTTTTATATTTTAGAATAATTTTAAAAAACTTACTATAAAAACAAATCTTGGATTAACCTTGAATAGTACTTGAAACTGATGTATCCCAGTAAATTAATAATCAAAATATTTTTATTATGAAAACAATTAAATATTTAATAATTCTATTTCCACTGATTTTGCATGCACAATTTGGTCAAAATCAAAACAATAACAATTGGCCTCCAGAAATTGATAGTGACACTACATTTACATATAAAACAATAGATGAAACTAAATTAAACCTGTGGGTTTTCAATCCATCAAAACGCTATAAGTCTAACGAAAAGCCTGCAATTATTTTTTTCTTTGGAGGTGGATTTAGAGCTGGATCCCCCAAACAATTTTTAGAGCATTCAAAATATCTAAGTGCCAGAGGAATAGTTTCAATAGTGGCTGATTACAGAGTGTCTTCAAGGAACAAAACACGACCAATTAAATGTCTAAATGATGCAAAATCTGCAATCAGATGGGTTAGAAAACATTCAAAAAGCTTAGGGATTGATCCAAACAGAATTATAGCAGGTGGAGGATCTGCAGGTGGAGCATTGGCAGCCTTGACAGGCACGGTATCAATGTTTGACGAAGAAAATGAGGATTTAAATATTAGTTCAAAACCAAATGCAATGGTATTGTTCAATCCAGGAGTAATTATGTCGCCTGTTAAAGAATACCCACTAAGTATAATGAGTGAAAGAAGAAAAAAAAGTGCATCAAAATTGAATATAGGTGTTGAACCTAAATTTTTTTCACCGTATAACTATATAAATGATAAAACACCACCAACAATTATTTTTCATGGAAAAAATGACACTACAATTGATCCGAAAACAGTTATTCTATTCAACCAAAAAATGAAAAAATTTGGAAATAATTCGGAATTATATTTATATGAAGGTAAAACTCACGGATTCTTTAATTATGGTCTAGAGCATAATGGTCCTTTTGTTGATACTATGAGAAAGGTAGATGACTTTTTAGTAAATCTTGGATATATTCAATCATTACCTGAATCAGTTGGTATGTAATTCTAATTTTTTATTAAAAATTCGACATTTTTATAACTTCAGGAATTGAAAATCATCAAACTAAGCTTATAAATTTTATGATTACATTTTTTAGATATTTAACTAAAAAAAAATATTTGTTTTTATTCAAGTATGTATTCTTGATTTATTTTGGAACTTATATTATTGCATGTAATGATAATCTAATTGATGTTTCAAAACCTAATATCATCATTTACCTAGCTGATGATCTTGGATGGAAAGATATTGGTTTCAATGACGCTAAAGTTGTAAAAACTCCACATCTAGATAAACTTGCATCTGAGGGAATTTTTTTTAAAAATGCCTTTGTAGCATCGCCAGCATGTGCTCCAAGTCGTGCAGCTTTTCTTACTGGGCTTATGCCTGCAAGAAATGGAGCAGAAAATAATCATACCTATCCAAAAGAGGGAATTAATTTATTAACCAAGAAACTTCAAGAAAACGGATATAAGATCTATGCATTTGGAAAGGTTGCACATGGTAAGATGAATGGTGAGTGTGGATTTGATTTTTACC
>MDTG01198094.1_pt1 | contig 11990 bp, 8 predicted proteins | sample 811421 | NCBI WGS metagenome assembly MDTG01 (sample SAMN05326645, study PRJNA326480) | marine metagenome | isolation source: seawater | place: Pacific Ocean: South East | collected 2011 | reverse complement strand
ACTTGTGGTTCTGTCATCAAAAAAGCAGAACGAATTTCACCATTCATAAGAGGTTTTAACCATTGCTCTTTTTGTGCTTCACTTCCATATTTTGCTAAAACTTCCATATTCCCTGTATCTGGTGCACTACAGTTAAAAATTTCCGAAATCCAAATACGTTTTCCCATAATCTCAGCTAAAGGCGCATACTCTAGATTTGTTAAGCCAGGACTTAAGTAACCATAATCTTTGGGAAGAAATAAATTCCACAATCCTGCTTGTTTGGCTTTTTGTTTGAGCTCTTCTGTTTTTGACCAACGTTTCCATAAGTTTGCTGGATTACGATGAAAATCATGGAACTCAGCTTCTACAGGAATAATATGTTCCTCAATAAAAGCATTGAGTTTCTCTTGAATGTCTTTTGATTTTTGTGAATATTCGAAGTTCATAAATTGATTTCGTTTTTAACCAGCGATCATATAGCCTCCGTCTGCTGTATAGACTCCTCCAGTCATATAGGATCCTGCTTCGGATGCCAACAAGCAAGCAATTCCTATCATTTCTTCAGGTTGACCCATTCGTCCGCTAGGAATCGTTTTTTCTACTTTATTCAATAGTTTTTCATTGGTCCATAGTGCAGCACTAAATTTTGTTTGAATCAATCCTGGACAAATTGCATTGGCTCTAATTCCATAGTGTCCCCATTCTTTTGCTTGGTTTTTCGTCAGCATTAAAATGGCGGCTTTACTAGTACTGTATAAGCCTAATCCAAGACCTGGAGTAAGGGCCTCAACCGAAGCGATATTGATAATACTTCCTTTTTTATGGTGACGCATATGAGGCAACACCAAATTGGACAATGCCCAAGGTGCTTTGACATTTACATCCATAATCTTATCAAAAATTACAGAATCAACATCTTCAATAGGTCCAAAAACTGGATTAATTGCGGCATTATTTACTAAAATATCAATACGCCCTAGTTGTCGTATCGTTTCATCAACCAAAGCTTTCCTTTGATCTTCTTTACCAATATGACAGGCAATTCCAATGGCTTTTAATCCTTTATCTGTAAATTCTTTTACAACCTCATTACACGCTTCTTGATTTCTGCTACTAATCACAACATGAGCTCCTTTTTCAGCCAATCCCTTGGCAATGGCTTTTCCGATTCCTTTGCTAGAACCAGTGATAATTGCAACTTTACCTTCTAAATTAAATTGTTTATTTACATCCATTACATAATTGGTTCAGTCTCTTTTTTTATGGTAATTGAATCCGTATTCAGTAGGATTTCTGCTAAGCCGGATGTTTTTGGTAATTCATAGGTAAAGTAATATTTCATTGTGTGGATTTTACTTTGATAAAATTCTTTTGAATAGTTACCACCATGTGTAATGGCATTTTTTGCATTCACTCCAATGTCTAGCCAGGTCCAACTTACAAGAATTAGACTTAAAAACTCCATAAATATAGAAGCATCTGCCAAATATCGTTCGAAGTCCCCCTTGAGAGCATGCGGCATTAAATGTCCTAATACTTTCTGGGTTAAGTGCAATTTTACTTCTAAAGATTTGGCATAAGGCTTTAATTCATCTAAGGAAGAAGCGCCTTGAATCGTTTTTATGATTTCTGCAGAAAGTAACTGCAATGCTTTTCCATTACTCATGGTAACTTTTCTTCCCAATAAATCTTGAGATTGTATTCCTGTTGTTCCTTCATAAATAGAGGATATTCGAATATCTCTGTAGTATTGTTGTAAAGTAAAATCTGCACAAAATCCATAACCCCCAAGAACTTGCAAACCATTGTTTACAGCGACAATTCCTGCCTCAGATGGATATGTTTTTACAATGGGTATAATCATTTCCAACAATAAATTATATTTCTCTTTTTCTTCAGGGGATGTTGCAGTTGCGATGATATCGTAATATTTTGATGCCAAAAGAACTAAACTAAGAGACCCTTCTACCACAGACTTCTGCATCAATAACATTCTTCTAACATCTGGATGCTCTATGATAAGTGCTTGTTTTTCTGCTGGATTTTTCTTTCCATCAGCTGATAATTTTCTTCCTTGTGGACGTTCATTTGCATATTGTAAGGATGCTTGATAAGCTGCAGAGGCAATTGCAGAAGCGCCTCTTCCTACAGCAATCCTAGCAGAATTCATCATCAAAAACATATATTTTAATCCTTGATTGGGCTCACCAACAATCCATCCTTTACAATCATCGGCATCTCCAAAACCTAGGTGAGTAGTACAATAGCCTCGTTGACCCATCTTTTGAAAATCTGCAACTGTAGTTACATCATTAAACTCTAATGTTCCTTTTTCACTTAAACGATTCTTTGGAACCACAAATAAAGAAATCCCTTTGGTTCCTTTTGGAGCACCTTCAATCCTGGCTAGTACAAGATGAACAACATTTTTAGTGAAATTATTATCTCCTCCAGAAATAAATATTTTTTGTCCAGAAATTTTATAAAAACCCTCATTTGTTGGTGTTGCTTTAGTGACAATATCTGACAAAGAACTTCCTGCCTGAGGTTCTGTTAAACACATGGTGCCTCCCCATTGCCCTGACAACATATTTGGAACATAGGTTTGATTTAATTCCTTATTTGCAAAATGAATAATGAGTTCTGCTGCCCCTTGGGTTAATCCGGCATAACCAGGTAAATGATTGTTTGCAGCATCTAGTATGTAAGTTGCTGCAGTAAGTGTTAAAAAAGGAATTTGCATTCCTCCATCTTCATAATCAAAAGGAGCTGAAATAATTCCCATTTCTCCTCCTTTATACATCATTGTTTTCACTTGGTCATGAACCATTACTTGTCCGTCTTTATGATATGCTGGATGTTCATCCATCTCCTTAAAATAGGGGAATAATTCTCTATCAGCAAATTCTTTTACTGAGTCTAAAAACATATCAAGCGATTCTTTATCGTGATCTATAAAACGTTCTCTGGAGAGTAATTGCTCTAGATGATGTACATCGTAAAGCATGTATTTTAACGTATCTATATCTACATACTTTTCTGCCATTATGGGAGGAGTTTATAATTGATTTTTAATATTGGTTAATTCAAGTTTTATTGCTTCCAATCTACTTATAATTTGATGATTATTCATAACATCATCTGGGTTTTCCTTGAGTTTTTGTTTTGCCCCTTCTAGAGTATAGCCGTTCTCTTTCACAAGTCGATAAATTAGCTGAAAATTAGAAATATCATTGGACGTAAATAAACGATTTCCTTTGGCATTTTTTTTCGGCTTAATGATATCAAATTCTTTTTCCCAGAACCGAATTAATGAGGTGTTTACAGAAAATGCTTTTGCCACCTCTCCTATCTTATAATATCTTTTCTCTGGAATGTCTATATGCATACTTTAATATTAATCATAGGATTGACCCTCCTCTTCTGAAGCAATTTGCATTGCCAAGAATTCTTCAGGAGTTAAATCTCCGTAATAATAGTTAATTGGATTCACAGCTCTCCCATTTTTATGAACTTCGTAATGTAAATGAGACCCTACTGATCTTCCAGTATTTCCAACATAACCAATGATATCTCCTCGTTTTACTTTTCTTCCTCTTTTAGTATTAATTTTGCTCATATGTGCATAAATGGTTCGATATCCAAATCCATGATCTATGTATACAACTTTACCAAAAGTTGCACTTCGTCTAGCTAAAACTACCTTACCATTCCCGGAGGCATAAATTGGAGTTCCTGATGCCGCTTTAAAATCCATTCCTTTATGAAATTTTCGAATCTTTAAAATTGGATGCATTCTGTATTTAAAACCAGAAGCAACATAAGACAAATCTTCTTTTTTAATTGGCATAATTGCTGGAATAGAAGCCAACATTGTTTCTTTTTCTTTGGCTAAAGAAATAATTTCATCCAGGGATTTAGATTGAACAACAATCTGTTTGGATAAAATATCCAATTTTTTTGTTGCACTCTTTACCAATTCAGAATTATCATAACCATTAAGATAACTGTATCTGTTGACACCGCCAAAACCTGCTTTTCTTTGTTCATCTGGAATAGGATTTGCCTCAAAATAAGCCCTGTAGATATTATTATCTCTTTGTTGTAACTGAGTTAATATAGAAGCACTTTCATCCAGTCGTTTGTTTAGTAATTCGTAATTGAATTTTAGGTTTTCCAATTCTCTCTCCTGAGCTAATTGATCTGGTGTCTTTAAAAATTGACTTAAAACTATAAATCCTAAAAACATAACGATTAGAAAACTTATAGCCATTAGAAAAACTATCAAAGATATGCCTCTTTTACTTTGTTCTATTCGTCGATAACTTAAGGTATCTGAGTCGTAATAATATTTTACTTTTGCCATACAACTAAATGTGCTACTTTTGTTTGATATATTATTACTAAGCGATATGAATCGCTGCAATAATAAGAAACAAATTTACAAAAATGTTTGACTAACTGTAATTTTGATACCTGTTAAATAAAAATTTACCATTTTAAGGGTATAAAATTCAACTTTTGATTTATGAAGTCTCAAGAAATTCGTTCAAAATTTTTAGATTTTTTTAAAGAAAAATCACATCAGATTGTTCCTTCATCTCCAATGGTTTTAAAGGATGATCCTACGTTGATGTTTACAAATTCTGGAATGGCTCCTTTTAAAGAGTTTTTTTTGGGAAACGGGATTCCAACTAGTAATCGAATTTCAGATAGTCAAAAATGTTTGCGTGTCTCTGGAAAACATAATGACTTGGAAGAAGTTGGATATGACACATATCATCATACAATGTTTGAGATGCTGGGAAACTGGAGTTTTGGTGATTACTTTAAGAAGGAAACAATTTATTGGGCTTGGGAATTATTAACAGAAGTTTACGGAATTCCAGAAGATATTTTATATGTTACTGTTTTTGAGGGAAGTGATGATCAAGACAATTTACCTATTGATCAAGAAGCGTATGATTTATGGAAACAAATCATTCCAGAAAATAGAATCTTGATGGGAAATAAGAAAGATAATTTCTGGGAAATGGGAGATCAAGGTCCTTGTGGTCCGTGTTCTGAAATTCATGTCGATATTCGTTCTGAAGAGGAAAAAAAGGAAATAGATGGTAGGAGTTTGGTAAATAAGGACCATCCTCAGGTTATTGAAATATGGAACTTAGTTTTCATGCAATACAATAGAAAAGCAACAGGTAGTTTGGTAGAATTACCTTCAAAACATATCGATACAGGAATGGGGTTTGAGCGTTTGTGCATGGTTTTACAAAACGTAAAATCAAGTTACGATACGGATCTTTTCACTCCTTTAATTAGTGAGATAGAAGCAATTTCGAATGTAAAATATGGGCATAATAAACAAGTTGACATTGCTATTCGTGTGATTGTAGATCATATACGTGCTGTTGCTTTTTCTATAGCTGATGGTCAGTTACCAAGTAATACAGGAGCTGGTTATGTGATTCGAAGAATCTTACGAAGAGCCGTTCGCTATGGTTTTACATTTTTAGATAAAAAAGAAGCTTTTATCTTCAGGTTGGTTAATGTTCTCTCCAATAAAATGGGTAAAGCATTCCCTGAGTTGAAAGTTGAAAAGCAATTGATTGAAAATGTCATAAAGGAAGAAGAAGCTTCTTTTTTAAAAACATTAGATCAAGGATTAATCTTATTAAATAGAATTATTGAGACTGCCGATTCTAACATAATTTCAGGCAAGAAAGCCTTTGAATTATATGATACTTTTGGGTTTCCAGCAGACTTGACTTCTCTTATTCTTCGCGAAAAAGGATTGACTTTGGACGAGGCTGAATTTCAATCCGAAATGACAAAACAAAAAGAGCGTTCTCGTACTGCAAGTGAGTCTTCTACTGAAGATTGGATTACGCTACTAGAGGATACTGAAGAAGAGTTTGTTGGGTATGACACCTTAGAGACCAATGTTAAAATTACTCGTTACAGAAAGGTTTTTTCTAAAAAAGAAGGCGATCAATATCAGCTTGTTTTCAATCTGACTCCCTTCTATCCTGAAGGTGGTGGTCAAGTTGGAGACAAAGGATATTTAGAAGACATTCATGGGGATGTGATTTATATACTTGACACCAAAAAAGAAAACAATGTAATCATTCACTTAACCAAGAATTTACCCAAACACCTAAACGAGTCTTTAAAAGCTATCGTTGATAAAAAACAGCGTCAAAGAACAGCTGCAAACCATACAGCTACTCATTTATTACACCAAGCTCTTCGGGAAGTTTTAGGAACACATGTTGAACAAAAAGGAAGTGCTGTTCATTCTAAATACCTACGTTTTGACTTTTCTCATTTTTCAAAATTAACCGTTGAGCAATTACGTGATGTAGAAAACTTTGTGAACGCTAGAATCGAAGGAAAACTTCCATTAGAAGAGAAAAGAAACATTCCAAAAGAAGAAGCGATTGCTGAGGGAGCGATCAGCTTATTTGGTGAAAAATACGGCGATACCGTTCGCTCCATTCGGTTTGGTCAATCCATTGAGTTATGCGGTGGAACTCACGTTGAAAATACAGGAGATATTTGGCACTTTAAAATCAAATCTGAGGGAGCAGTTGCTTCCGGGATTCGTCGCATTGAAGGGATTACCATGGATGCGACAAAAGATTATTATTTTGAAAATAATCGTATTTTCCATGATATGAAAGGTTTGCTAAACAACACCAAAGAACCTGTTAAATCGCTCAAATCAATTCTGGACGAAAATACCAAATTAAAAAAGCAAATTGAGCTATTATTAAAAGACAAGGTCAAAAATTTAAAAAGGGATTATAAAAATCAACTTGAAGTGGTCAATGGGATCCAGTTTTTAGCAACTCAAGTAGATTTGGATGCTAATGGTATTAAAAATTTAGCTTTTGAATTGGGTGGAGAATTCAAAAATTTATTTTTGATCTTTGGAGCAAACATCAATGGAAAAGCAATTTTAACTTGTTATATCTCTAAAGAACTTGTTTCTGATAGACTAAATGCAGGAACGATCGTGCATGAACTTGGTAAGTATATTCAAGGAGGAGGAGGAGGACAACCTTTCTTTGCGACCGCTGGAGGTAAAAATCCAGAGGGGATTACCGAAGCACTTTCAAAAGCCAAAAAATATTTGACATAGATCCTCTTTTTTTATTGTCTAAATCAATGGATTGAAGCAATAAAAACGAAGAACCTAGAAAATAAATATTTATTAGAAGAATAGACTTAAACAAAAACGATTGAATCTTCAAACTCGCATACCTCTTTCACAACAAACAAGTTGCCCTATTGATTACCATTCAAAAATATTCCTGCTAGGTTCATGTTTTTCAGAAAATATTGAGGAAAAATTTGCTTATTTAAAATTTCAATCAGCTAAAAACCCATTCGGTATTTTATTTCATCCAAAAGCAATTGAAAGATTGATTTCAGAAGCTATTAATCAAAAAACATATACTGAAAAGGAGCTGTTTTTTTCCAATGAGCGCTGGCATTGTTTTGATGCACATTCTCAATTAAGTACTCCTTTAAAACATGAATTATTAGACAAACTCAATAATGCTATAACATCAACAAAAGATCTATTAAAAAAGAGTACACATATTGTCATTACACTTGGAACTTCATGGGTCTATCGTTTTACAGAGTCAAATTTAATTGTTGCTAACTGTCACAAAGTTCCTCAACACAAATTTGTAAAAGAGTTGTTATCAGTGGATCAAATCACCAAAAGTTTAGACATAATTATTTCCTTGATCAAAAGAGTTAATCCGTCTGCAAATTTCATTTTTACCGTTTCTCCCGTTCGTCATCTAAAAGACGGATTCGTAGAAAACCAGTTGAGTAAATCAAATTTGATTTCAGCCCTGCATCACGTGAAAATGATATATGATAAAACATTCTATTTCCCTAGTTATGAAATTATGATGGATGAATTGCGCGACTATCGTTTTTACAAGGAAGATATGATTCATCCAAACACGATAGCACTTGATTACATTTGGGAAAAATTTTCTGAAAGCTGGATTTCCAATGAATCACTGGTTATTACTCAGCAAATCATGAAGATTCAAAAAAGCTTAGAACACAAACCTTTCAATCCAGAATCTAAAGAACACCTCAAGTTTGTAGAATCAGTTCAAAAACAAATTAAAAAAGTTCAAGAAAAATATCCGGAAATTTCTTTTTAGAAGAAATATATAACTGTGATTACTCAATTAATTGCGCAACGTTCTCCCAAGGGCCTCCATTGATAATATCCAATCCATTTTGAGATAAAAAGTCCGTTGCGCTCTGGCTTCTTCCACCACTTTTACAAACAGCGATGATGGGTTTTTGAAAACCTTTGATCATGTCAATATGATCGGGGATGGTGTTTAAAACAATATGCTTAGCTCCTTCAATATGTCCTTCATCCCATTCTGCTTTTGTTCTTACATCCATAATCACAGCGTCTTTATTTAAATATTTCTGTATTTCATCGATGATTTCTTGTTGACTAAAAAATCCAAATATTCCCATGATTACCCTTCTATATAGTATTGCGAATCAATTCCAATCCGTCACTTATTAATTTAGTAAACTTATCATTATCCTTCAAGATTTGCAAATGTCTCAACAACACTTTTTGAGTTAAAAAATCTTTTTGAAAAGCCAATTCATACAATTCCAAAGTAAGCAACCAATCATTCTTGTATTTTTTTTGTATAACAGCAAAAACCTCCTTTAATTGATCCTCATTGATCAAATCATTTTCTCTAAAATCTCTCACCTTTTCATAGAGTTGATATAACTCTTTTTCAGATTCGGAATATCTAATTTTCTGTGTTTTTGTCTCTGAAACCTTTCCTAAATCTTCAAAAGAATTGTTATCGGCTGGTCCTGCGTAGGCTGAAACAACTTCTTTTCCTACTGCCATATCATAAATCCCCCATGATGGTTCAAATAAAACCTGATTTTTATAAGTAACGGTACAATTTTTGAATGAAATTAAGAGGATTCTTCCCCTTAAATCTCTTGTTCCTGTAATCACCTCTCCGCTAACAATGACCCCGCCTTCAAATTCTAATGTTATTTGTTTCCCCTCATAAATCTGATACGCTTCTAAATCTCTTGGACTCATGTTTTCAATTGAAATGTTGATTCCTTTCAAGGCCCCTATTGGGCTACCAAAACCATCGGCATGATAATGAGTCCCGTGTCCAATCAATTCTTTATCTCTTGTGGCTAAAATTGTTGGACCGTTGGTTTGTACATAAATTGGATTTCCTTCATCTGAAATAACATTCGTAAAAATTCCAGATACCTGAAGACCTGTACTTAATTCTATAGTTCCTAAATTTTTAGAATCAATTAGTTTATAAATTCCCTGTAAGCCCCCTTTTCTGAGACCCATTGTATTGGCAAACTTTTCTAAAACCATACTTAGATGGGCAAAGTCAGGAGTTACAAATAATTGTGGTTGAGGTTTGGTGATATCAAAATTCTGCTTTGCCGCTTGAATGGTATAAGGTAATTTTTTAACGTTAGATTGAAGACAACTTTTACTTTCACCAATGGATGATAATAATCCTGCTCCATAAATTTTGGGAGTTTTTAAATCTCCAATAAGTCCATATTCAACTGTCCACCAATGAAGATTTCGTATTTGAGCCATTTCAGAGAGTTCACCCATATTTTGTTGCAAAAACTCTACTTTATTTTGTGCTTCCTTAATATCTTTTTGAGTTGAATTTGGATCCTCCTTTAAAATAGAAAGCAAACGGATAGCCTCATACATTTCATCATCTTTTGAGGAGGAAATCGCTTTACTTCCAATCTCTCCAAACCTTCGTAAATATTCTGAATATTCTGGGTTTGCGATAATTGGGGCATGACCAGCGGCCTCATGAATGATATCTGGAGCCGGTGTATATGTAATATGATCTATCGTTCTGATCTCAGATGCAATTACTAAAACATTGTATGCTTGAAATTCCATAAAAGCATTTGGTGGTATAAAACCGTCTACTGAAACAGCTGCCCAACCAATATCTTTAAGGATACGATTCATCCCTTCCATTCTTGGGATAGCGTTGATAGAAATACCTGCTTTCTTTAGGCCTTGATAATAAGAAGAATGGGCAACCTTACTCAAATAATCAACATTAATTCGCATTATATAACGCCATACTGCTTGATTTTGAGCGGTATAATCATCATAGGGTTGTTTCACAACAAACTTGTGCAAATGCTTCGGAAGTTTTTTTGTGACTTCGTTGAGTTCAAAATGAGAATTCATTAAAAAAAGTGCTTTTTTGCACTATAAAATTACGAATTTCTTATGAGAACTTGATTTCCCTTATAGCATTTTTTGATGAACGACTTCTAACTAGGATATAACTTGAAAATAACTATGTGTGGTGGGGGGTTCTATAGCGGAGATGATGTTTAAGTATCAAAAATAATCAAAGAACTAGTAAAAGTGATAATGCAATATTGGTTTACTGCATCGGTTTCGCAAAATTTTAATAAACACCTAAAAATCTTTCTTACTTTTACAGAATCAATCATAGTAAATGAATAAGAAAGTAATCTTGATGATTTTGGATGGCTGGGGTATTACTCAAAACCCATCAGTTTCTGCAATTTTTAAGGCAAAGACTCCCTACATAAATTCTTTATACAATAAATATCCATCAGCAAAATTAAGAACAGATGGTGAGCATGTTGGTTTACCGAAAGGTCAAATGGGAAATTCTGAGGTTGGTCATATGAACATAGGAGCTGGAAGAATAGTATATCAAAATCTAGCAAAAATTAATATTGCCCTTAGACAAGGAACGCTTTCTAAAGAAAAAGAATTGGTAAAAGCTTTTCAATACGCGAGAGAAAATAATAAAAATATTCACTTATTGGGCTTGGTTTCTGATGGAGGTGTTCACTCGCATATTAACCATCTTAAAGGAGTATTAGACACAGCAAAGGAAAATAAATTAGAGAATGTTTTCTTACATGCTTTTACTGACGGAAGAGATTGTGATCCATCATCCGGAAAGTATTTTATCAGTGATGTACAAGAGCATATGAAAAATACTACCGGTGAATTAGCGACAATTACTGGTAGATATTATGCAATGGATAGAGACAAGCGTTGGGAAAGAATTAAATTAGCATACGATGCTTTAGTCAACGGAATTGGAGAAAGGTCTACAAATGCTCAAGATAGTATAGAAAAAAATTACAAAAATACAATAACGGACGAATTCATTAAACCTATTATTATGGTTGATGAAAATGGAAATCCGAAAGCAACTATTCAAGAAGATGATGTTGTCATTTTCTTTAATTTTAGAACGGACAGAGGAAGACAATTGACTGAAGTATTGAGTCAAAACAATAATGAGGAATTTGGGATGCATAAACTACCATTGTACTTTGTAACTCTAACAAACTATAATGAAAAATTTAAAAATATTCACGTAGTATATAATAATGATTGTATAGAAAATACCTTAGGAGAGGTTCTAGAAAAAGAAAACAAAAAGCAAATCAGAATCGCTGAAACTGAGAAATACCCTCATGTTACATTCTTTTTTTCAGGAGGAAGAGAAAAGAAATTTATTGGAGAAAAAAGAATATTATGTGCTTCTCCAAAGGTAGCTACCTATGATTTGAAACCTGAAATGAGTGCTTATGAAATTAGAGATGCTATTATTCCTGAACTGCAAAAAGGAGATGTAGATTTTGTGTGTTTAAATTTCGCCAATGGAGACATGGTTGGTCATACTGGAGTTTTTGAAGCAGCTGTGAAAGCTTGCGAAACAGTAGATACATGCTCAAAAGATATCATTAGTGCCGGTTTAGAGAATCATTACACAATTATTTTAATTGCAGATCATGGGAATTGTGAAACAATGATGAATCCAGACGGAAGCCCGCATACGGCTCACACAACAAACCCAGTTCCAGTCATCCTTATTGATAAAGAAATAAAATCTATAAAAAATGGTATACTGGGGGATATT
>MDTG01101374.1_pt1 | contig 11990 bp, 14 predicted proteins | sample 811421 | NCBI WGS metagenome assembly MDTG01 (sample SAMN05326645, study PRJNA326480) | marine metagenome | isolation source: seawater | place: Pacific Ocean: South East | collected 2011 | reverse complement strand
CCAATAAATTTATCAATTGATTCAATACCGTTGTGTCCAGCGCTACTCCCTCCAAATTTTACTTTTATTTTTCCAAAATCAATGTCTAAATCGTCGTGAAAAACTATTACATCTTTAGCGTCAATTTTAAAATAATCGATAAGTTCTTTAATTGCAGTTCCAGAATTATTCATAAAAGTTAAAGGTTTGATTGCGTAAACTTTTTTTGATTCAATATTACCTGTTGTTAAAAGACCTTTAAATTTTGGTTTTTGTTTTGAAAGCTTAAAATGAAGATTAATCGCATCAATAATTTTAAAACCAATATTGTGACGGTTGTTTGAACTATTAGGGCCTGGGTTGCCTAATCCGACTAGTAAGAGCATATTTAATTATTTTTTTTCAGCAGATTTTTTTTCAGCAGTTGGTTTTTTCTCTCCGGTTGCATCTTTTCCTTTTTCATCTTTTTTTCCAGCTTCACCTTCCTTAGCTGGTGCTGCAGCATCACCACCTTCGGCAGCTCCTTCAGCTCCCTCAGCTCCTTCAGCCGTTTCAGCTTCTGCTGGTTTTTCTGGTTCTTTAATAACTGTAGGCGCTGCAACAGTTGCAATAACAAAATCTCTGTCTGTAATAGTAGGCTTAACACCTTCTGGCAAAGATACAGAAGAAATTTTAATGCTAGTACCTATATCAGTGCCTTCAAGATCTATAATTATATCTTCAGGAATATTATTGGCAGGACATTTTAATTCTACTTTTCTTCTTACAATATTAAGCACTCCTCCTCTTTTTAATCCTGGGGACTCTTCGTGATTTTTAAACTGAACTGGTATTTCAAGAATAATTTTTGCACCATCGACAATTCTCATAAAATCAATATGTATTGGTTCGTCAGAAACAACATTGTAAGAAACTTCTCTTGGTATAACTTTTACTTTTTTACCCTCTAAATCAAGTTCAATTACTTTTGAAAGAAATGATTCAGATTTTACGAAACTTGCCACAGATTTTTTTTCTATAGAAATTTTTGAATTAGGATTTTTGCCCCCATATAAAACTGCTGGTATGAATCCATCTGTTCTGAGTTTTTTTGTAAAACCAGAAGAAGATTTCTCTCTTATTTTTGCTTTTAAATTATTCATCTTATTATTTGGATGAGCTATATAACTCTACTTTGGCAATAAAACAAGTATTAATTGAATAGATCTGATACAGAATTAGAGTTAGATATTCTTTTAATTGCCTCAGCCATTAAGGATGAGATTGATAAAACCTCAATTTTATTGTTATTTTTTATTTTTTTACTGTTGTCGATAGTATCTGTAATGATTAATTTTTTAATTTTTGATTTTTTAATTTTTTCTACTGCTTCACCACTTAAAACAGCATGAGTAATAAAAACATAAACGTCTATGGCGCCACTTTTTTTTAATGCTTCAACCGCATTTACTATTGTTCCACCGCTATCAATTATGTCATCAACAATTATGCATGTCTTTCCTTTTACATTACCAATTATGTTCATAACTTGAGATTTTCCAGGCGCAGGTCTTCTTTTGTCTATAATCGCCAAATCTGCTTTAATTCTAGTTGCCAATCCTCTAGTCCTTTGAACACCTCCAACATCAGGAGAAACGCAAATTAAATTTTTATTTTTAAATTTTCTTTTTATATATTTTGCAAATAAAGGTGTTGTAAATAAATTGTCTACTGGCATATCAAAAAATCCCTGAATTTGACCAGCGTGAAGATCAACAGTAACCACTCTACTTGCACCAGCATTAGTTAATAAGTTTGCAACTACTTTCGCAGATATAGATGTTCTAGGTGCAACTTTTCTGTCTTGTCTTGCATAGCCATAGTATGGAATTACTGCCGTAATATTCTTTGCAGAAGATCTCTTTAGAGCATCTATTACTAATAATAGTTCCATTAAATTATCATTGGCGGGATTAGACGTTGATTGAATTACAAAAACACTATTGCCTCTTATATTTTCATTAATTTCTATATAAATTTCACCATCAGAAAATCTTTTGATGTTTGTATTTACTAGTTTGAGCTTTAACTGCTTTGAAATATCTTTACTAAGCTTTAGGTTGCTAGTTCCAGATAATATTTTCATGAGGCAGAATATTTATACATTTATTTATTTAAGTTTTCAAACATATTGTTGAAATACATCTTCCATAGTCTTTCGCACCTGATTTTTGAGATCTTCTGTAGCTAAAAAAGTTATCGTAGTCTTGAAAAGTGTCTAAATCGATATTATCTATTAATTTAACACCTTGATGTTTGAGCTCTTTATTTACGTAACCTCTTAAATCAAACAGAAATTTCTCATTTCTTTTCTTAAAAAAAATTAGGTTATTTTTTGACTTCTTTTTAAATTTATTTAAAAAATCTTTATTTACCTCATAGCTTTTTTTTCCTATACAAGGACCCACACTTGCATATATTTCATTAATTTTTTCTAATTTTTTAAATTTCGAAATCGTATTATTAATTATTCCTGAAATAGATCCTTTCCAACCTGCATGTATGCATCCAATAATTTCATTTTTTTTATCATATAACAATATTGGAACACAGTCTGCCGTAAGAACACCGAGGGCAATTCCTTTTACTTTAGTTATTAGGGCATCAGAATTAAATTTTTTATTTTTTTTATTTTTATTATTAATTACTATTACTTTATTGCTATGTGTTTGATTCATTAAAATTAGATTTGTTTTTTTTATACCCATATAATTTGAAATAAACTTTAAATTTTTCTTAATTTTTTCCTTGTTGTCATTAGATCCTATTCCACAGTTCAAACTTTTGTAGATCCCTTTAGAAAAACCCTTTTTTTTGGAAAAAAAACAATGATGAATTTTTTTAAATTTTTTAAGATAAGTTGAAAAAAACATTAATTAAATCCTGCTATATTTTTATTTTTAGATTTGTGTGCTAAAAGTACTTTGAATAATTCACCCATCAAACTAGAATCTAAAAGTCTTTTTATTCTAATATATAAATCAGATTTATCTCTAAAACTCATTTTTGTGCTAATTATTTCCGCTCTTTCTAAAATACCCATTTTTTTCAGAAAAAAGCTTTGAGAAACTATATTATTAACTTTTAAATTTTTGTTAGTTATATGGTTTTTTAAAAGTGAAAAATTGACTAAAGAAGTAATATCTGCATTACCTAAATTTTTAAATAATTCATTTTTTTTATGGTTTTTTACTGATTGTAATGTGTCTAAGTTTTTTTGCTTCAAATAGCCATAATCAATTAATAAAATACCACCATCAAGTTTTTTAATTTTCTTAATAATTGAGTCAATAAATTCAAAGCCAAGTTTAGGAAACTCTATGAATTTGGAATTTTTCAGTATTTTGTAACTATTAATTTTTTTTTTGTTCGAGACCGAAGTTTTATGAAAAATTTTTTCAATATTTCCTTCATTGTTAATTTTAATAAAACATTCAAGAATATTTTTTTTTGTCCTTTTAAATTGTTTTATTGGTATTGCATCAAAAAATTCATTGCCAAAAAAAAGGACTGGACCGTTTGTTAAATTATTAAAATTTTTTATCCATTTAATTTTATATTGTTTTAGATTTTTTTTTTGAATTTTTATTAAATATTCGCTTTTTTCATACAAATAAAAATTACAATTATTATAAAATTCAGGAAAATTTTTTAAAGTTTTTTGAATAATTTTTGTTAATCCTCCATTGCCTGGTCCTAATTCTATTATATTAAATTTTTTTGATTTTTTGAAATTTTTGTAAAACATCAAAATCCAAATTGATAACATTTCTCCAAATAAAGAAGATATAAATGGAGAAGTTACAAAATCACCTTTTTTTTCAAAAGGGTATTTTTTTGAATAGTAGCCAAAATTCTTATTATACAAAATTTCGTACAAGAATTTATCTAAAGGAATTTTTTTATTTTTCTTAAAATATCTACTTATTGAATTCATTTTTATCACTTTTAATAAAGAGTATAATTCCAACAAATATCATAATAATACTTAAAAAGGTCCCCATACTTAAATAATTAAAAATATATCCTATCTGAACATCTGGCTCTCTAAAAAATTCTGAGAAAATTCTAAAGATTCCATATAAAGTTAAAAATAATATTGAGCATAGGCCTATTCGATATTTTTTTTTGAAAATGAATAAATTTAATATAACAAAGAGCACTAACCCCTCCAATAGAGCCTCGTAAATTTGAGAAGGATGTCTAGGAAGGTTATCTTGCTCAGGAAAAATTACTGACCAATAAATATTTGTTGGTTTTCCAAAAAGTTCTCCGTTTATGAAATTCGCAATTCTACCAAAAAATAAACCTATTGGTGCTACGCACGCTATTACATCTAAAAAAAAGAAAGGTTTTAATCTCTTTTTTATACTGAAATAATAGGTAGTAACTATCACAGCTATTAAAGCCCCATGAAATGACATACCACCTTGCCAAATCTTTAAAATTTCAAGAGGAGACTCTCTATAATAATCAAAATTGTAAAATAGGATATATCCAATTCTACCACCTATAATAATTGATAATATTATCCAGGTGACTAAATCATCAAATTCTTTGTCTTCAAAAGAAATGTTAGAATTATTCTTTCTAAAGTAAATAATTTTTCTTCCTAACCACCATCCTGATAAAATTCCAAAAATATATGCTAGAGAGTACCACCTAATAGATATAATTCCCAATTCTACAAAAACAGGATCTAAATTATGAATGAACATAAAAGACTTTATAACACAATTGATATTACTTTCCTTATCAAATAAGATTAATTATGGCAAAGTCTGAAAAATTGTTAAAATTGCTGGCAAGTTTTGTAGAAAGTGGAATTCTTACTAGCCAAGACATAAAAAAAGAAATGTTCACAAATTTACAGTTTAAAAAAGATATAATAGCAAATAAACTTGATTTAGTTTCTAGACAAGAATTTGAAATTTTAAAAAAAATTGTAAATAAACAAAACAAAGAAATTATAAGACTTTCAAAAAAAACTAAAAAGGCAAAGTAATTTTTACTTGCAGCCCATTTAGTTTACTATCTAATAATTGAATATTTCCTCCGTGAGAATTAATTATATCTTCAGATATGGCTAAACCTAAACCAACACCAAGATTGTTTAAACTTCTACTTTTATCTAATCTAAAAAAAGGTTTAAAGACATTAGCTCTATGTTCTACGGAAATGCCAGGTCCGTTATCATCAAAAGTAATTATACATCTATTTTTAGATTTATGGACAGATACAAAAACTTTAGTACCATATGTTAAGCCATTTTGTATTATATTATTAAAACATCTTTTTAAAGCACTTTTACGAGCTCTTAAAATAATTCCCTTTTCTACATTAAACTCTAGATTTTTATTATTTATATCTTCTTCCAACTCTTTAAAAAAATTGAAAATATCGATTGAACCTAAAACATCCTGAGCTTGAGATTTTGCATATTGCAAATAGTCGTTAAGCATTTTCTCCATCTCATCAATATCTTTAGACATTTTTTTTGATATATCTTTTTGGTTTAAAAAAGTAAGCTGAAGTTTTAATCTTGTTAAAGGAGTTCGTAAATCATGACTAATGCCAGACAACATCTCAGATCTTTGATTTAAATGTCTATTAATTCTTTTTGCCATTCTATCAAATTCATATGAAGCTTTTCTTATTTCAGAAGCTCCCGAAGCTCTAAACTCGTTAACATAGTCTCCTTTGCCGAATTTTTCAGCAGCTTTCGCTAAGTTCACTATGGGTTTAGTTTGATTTTTTAAAAAAATAATAGCTATTAAAATCAAGAAGAAGGAAGGCAATGTTAACCATAAAATGAAGAGTCTAACAGAAGATGTAGCCAATTTTTCCTTAGGAAAAAAAAATTGTATGACATCTTTTCCGGTTCTTATTCTCACTTCTACCAATTCTAAATGTCTGACTGTGCTAAACCAATAGTTTTCACTTCCAAAACTAGATTTAAGTTCTCTTCTTAACGATCTATCCATCGGACTAAATTTTCTTTCAGACAACTCTGGCAAGTTTTCATTATTTAAGAAATTAATTACATAGTCAAAATTTTCTTTATAGCTTTTAGTTAAAAAATCAATTTGATCTTGATCTTTATAATTGTAGACATTTGTCAAAGTTTTTATTTCCCCAACTAATGATCTCGTCATACCTTTGTTAGCTTTAATCCATATGCTATCAAAAAAAACAATAGTGACTATTATTTGTAAAATTATTATCGGAGCAGCAACAATTAATAAAGATCTATAAAACAATCCTTTTGGTAATATTATTTTTAAAGTTTTATTCAATCCAGAGAACATAACCAGCACCTCTTATTGTTTGTAAATATTTTGGATTTTTAGGAGTCTTTTCAATTTTTTGCCTCAACCTTGTTATCATTACATCGATAGATCTTTCTTGAGTAATACCAGAGATAAGTCCTATTTGAGATCTTGAAAAAGTTTTTCCAGGATTAGAAAGCATATCTATTAAAACTTTTTTTTCAGAAACATTAATTTTACTTACCTTATCTTCTTTTTGTATTAGCATCTTATTTAAATCAATTTTAGTTATTCCTACAGAATATATTTTTTTTGTATCTATTTTTTTATTTTTTGAGATTATATTTTTTATTCGTAATAAAAGTTCTTTAGGCTCAAAAGGTTTTCCAATGTAATCATCTGCTCCAAGTTCTAATCCTTTAATTCTGTTTTCTACTTCACCTTTAGCTGTTAAAAGAATTATAGGAATATTTATTTTACTTTTAATTTGTTTTGTAATCTCGTATCCATTTAAACCTGGCATCATCACATCTAATACAATTAAATCATATTTAAAGTGTTTTAATTTTATTTTTGCATTCTCACCATTTTCAGCAGTTGAAACTATAAAATCATTATCTTTAAGGTAGTCTTTGAGTAAATCTCTTATTCGATCATCATCGTCTACTACTAAAATGTGTAATATATTATTTTCCATTTATAATTTTTTTTAAGACTTCTTTAAATTTTATAACAGAGTCTGCTTCAGAACTTTTTAGTGCATGAAAAATTCTTTTTTTTTGCACCTCATAAACTATATCAAAAAATGACTTACCTTCTTTATCTAAATATAAATTTTTTTTTCTCGTATCATTTTCATCTTTAATTTGTTTTACCATTTTTGAGTTTATTAAATCTCTTAAAACTCTATTAATACTCTGTTTTGTTATTCTTAGTTTAAATATCAGTTCACTCAAACTTATTCCTGGATTTCTCTCAATTAAATTCAATGCCCTTAAATGAGCTGGGCCAAAATATTTTTTAGCTAAAATGTCTTTTGTATCAAAAAAGGTTTCTCTATATGCATAAAATAGCAATTGGATAAAATCTTTAATCTGCTCGTCTTTTAAATAAAGAAGTTCTTTCATAATTGGTAAGTTATATTGACTTATTGTAATAAGAAATATACTTTTTTGTAAGTAAAAAATCGTTATATTAATTAATTATGGAATCCATACCCTACGACAAAAGATCAGGAAAGCTTTGGTTTAATGGAAAAACAATTGACTGGGCTGATGCTAAAATCCATGTATTAAATCATGGATTGCACTACGCTAGTTGTGTATTTGAGGGTGAAAGAGTTTATGATGGAGAAATTTTTAAATTAGAGGAACATACTGAGAGGTTATTTTACTCAGCCAAAAGAATGAATATCGAAGTTCCATTTTCTCAAAATGAAATAAATGAGGCCTGTAAGAATATTGTTAACATTCAAAAAGTAAAAAATGGCTATGTCAGACCTGTAATTTGGAGAGGAAGCGAAATGATGGCAATATCTGCTCAAAAAAGTAAAATTCATACTGCTATCGCCACGTGGGAGTGGGGGTCTTACTTTGATCCAAAATTGAAATTAAATGGAATTAAATTAAATATTTCATCTTGGAGAAGACCTTCTCCTAATTCTATACCTTGGGATACTAAAGCTGCGGGACTTTATATGATATGCACACTTTCTAAGCATGAAGCAGAAAGCAAAGGATTTACTGACTCTCTGATGCTTGATCACGAAGGAAATATTGCAGAGGCTACTGGCGCTAATGTTTTTTTTAAAAATGATAAAGAAGAAATTCATACTCCTGTTCCGGATTCTTTTTTAGACGGAATAACAAGAAGATCAGTAATATCAATTGCTAAATCTAAAGGCATTAAAGTTATTGAAAGAAAAATTGCTCCAGAAGAAATGCTAGATTTTGTTGGTTGCTTTTTAACCGGCACAGCTGCAGAGATAACTCCAGTTTCTCAAATTGATAAATATAATTTTAAAGTTTGTAAAGTGATTAAAGATTTAAATGAAAGTTATCAAGCTCTTGTTAGAAAAAAAACGGCTGCTTAATTTTTTTTACTTATAATCATCACAGACCAAGCTAACGGTCTTATAAATTTTATTTTAAAAAACATTTGATCAATATATGCTAAAAAATTAAATATCTTAGATTTTTGAGGAGATTTATAAAAAGGAAAAAAAACTAAAGTAAATAATCCATAGTATTTAACTTTTACCTCGCTATATTTTTTTTTTAAAAAATCAAAATCTTTTTTTGTTAAAGGATGTTCGTCTTTTGATCTAGATCTAGGTGTTAATTTTCTATAAATATTTATTAACGGGTTAGTTCCTAGAGGTTCTAGAAAAACCATTTTACCGTTTTTTCTTAAAAGTCTATGTATTTCGCTGATACTTTTTTCCATATTTAAATGATGTAAGATCCCTGATCCATATATAATGTCGTAACTTTCAGACTCTAAACTAGAATTTTCACAATTATCTACCCTGTATTCTATTTCTGTATTTAAATTTTTAGACGCTTTTCTTGCTTTTTCAATAGAGACTTCTGAAATGTCAATTCCGGTGATTTTTTTAGGTTTATATTCTGATATTTTTTTTATCGTGTTCCCGACACCGCAGCCATAATCTAAAACATTTTTATTTTCACAATTTTTTTTGAGATAAGAATAATAATCATTACTTAAGTTATAAATTGCTTTATAAAATATATTTTCAAATCTACCCTTGTCAGTCGACTGAAGCTGGTTATGAAACTCTTTTTCCCTAATATTTATATCTGATAAACTCATTTATTTATTTTTTTGTCTTCATTTAATGCATGGTCTATACCTTTAGCAAGATAATCATATCCAGTGTATAATGTTAAAAATGCAGATAGCCACAAAAGAATAATCCCAATTGTCTGAGCATTATAATCTTGAAAATTAATTATTTTATTTCCACTTTCTCCTAGCAGCAATATAGATATTGATAACATTTGAAGAAAGGTTTTTAGTTTGCTTAAACTATTTACTGGCATTGAAATGCTTACTTTTGCTAAAAACTCTCTTAAGCCAGATATTAATATTTCACGTGTTAAAATTATTATTGCAGCTATCACTTCGTAGTTTTTTATTGTTCCATTCATAACTAACAAAATCAGAGCCGCTGCTACTATAATTTTATCAGCTATGGGATCTAACAGTTCTCCTAGTTTGGACTCCTCTTTAAATAGTCTTGCTAATAAACCATCTAGATAGTCAGTAAAACTTGCTAAAATAAATAGAAAAAAAGGGATAAGATCTCCAAAAAAACCTGGAAGAAAAAAAGACAACACAAATATTGGAACAATGATAATCCTACCTATTGTAAGAATATTTGGAATTTTTAGATTAATAAGTTTCATATTTATTCGTGAAAATAATCATATATTTTCTTTGCAATATTGTCTTCAATTCCTTCAATAGTTTTTAAATCATCCAGACTGGCTGACTCAACTGCTCGTGCAGAGCCGAAATGATTTAACAGAGCCCTTTTTCGTTGTTTTCCTATACCTTGTATTTGATCTAGAAGAGATTTGCTTAAACCTTTCTTTCTTTTAGCTCTATGTGTGCTGATAGCAAATCTGTGAGCCTCATCTCTTAATCTCTGAATAAAAAATAAAAGGGGATCATTTTTACTTAAAATATATTCTTTTCCTTTATGATAAATTTTTTCTTCCCCTGCATTTCTTTTTTTCCCTTTTGCTATAGCTAATATTGGTAAGTCATGTAAACCAAGTTCATTTAAAATATCTCTACTCACTGAATACTGTCCTTTTCCACCATCTACTAAAATTAAATCAGGAAGAGATAATGATCCAGATTTTTCTTTAATAGTTTTAGAAAATCTTCTAAAAAGCACTTCTTTCATCATTCCATAATCATTATTAGTAATTTTATCATCTTTTATATTAAACTTTCGATATCTTTTTTTAACAAAACCTTCATTTCCAAAACATATTAATGCACCAATCGAGTCAGTTCCTTGAATATGGCTGTTATCATAAACTTCAATAAGATCAATATTATTGTTCAAATCGAACTTAATAGACAATTTATCAATCAAATTATTATTAGTATCTGATTGTATTAGTTTTTGAGTTAAAGATTGTTTTGCATTTTTTTCAGCAAGCTTTGATAAACTAACCTCATTTTTTGATTTTGCAATTTTAATTATAACTTCTTTGCCTTCTTTTTCAGAAAACGTTTTTTCTAATAGTGTTTTATCGCTAGTCTCAAAATTTGTTATTATTAAACAAGGTATAGTTTTATTTTCGTAAAATTGAGAAATAAATGAAGAAAGAATATCTTTTACCGATTCATCAGCATCGTGTTTTGGATAAAAAGCTTGATTACCCCAATTTTGTTTAGATCTAAAAAAGAAAACTTGCACACAAGTTTTTCCTGTTTCTTTATGAACGCTTATAACATCGGCTTCGTTTAAATTTGTTTGATTAATTTTTTGTGAAGTTTGGATTTGAGTTAGAGCTTTTATTCTATCTCTAGCTATTGCAGCCTTTTCATAATTTAGGTCTTTACTTGCTTTTTCCATTTCTTTAGAAAGATTTTTTTGTATTCTTCTAGATTTTCCAGAAATAAATTCAATAGCATCATTTACTGTAGACATATAATCTTGCTTGCCAATGTGTCCAACGCAAGGGGCTGAGCATCTTTTAATTTGATAAAGTATACAAGGTCTTTCTCTGTTTTTAAATACCGTATCATCACAGACTCTTAAAAGAAAAATTTTTTGTAAAATTTTAATTGTCCAATTGGCTGAACCAATAGATGAAAATGGCCCAAAGTAGTGACCTGATTTTGATTTTTTTCCTCTAAGCTTTGTTAATTGTGGCCACTTATCTTTATTACCGATATAAATGTAAGGAAAAGACTTATCGTCTCGTAACAAAATGTTGAATCTTGGTTTATGTTTTTTAATTAAATTCGCCTCCAAAAGTAAAGCTTCACTTTCATTATTTGTAGTAGTTGTTTCTAGAGAATGAGTTAGAGATAACATTCTTTCTGTTCTAATAGGTAAATTAGAATCAGAGACGTAACTTTTAAGTCTATTAGGGATATTTTTTGCTTTGCCAATATATAAAATTTCACCAGAGGAGCTTATCATTTTATATACTCCAGCATTTCTTGAAATCAAAGGAATTTTATCTTTTATTATTTTTTTTCCAAGTTCTAAACTATTAATCATATTTTACTTTTTGAAAACTCTATGCCCACTGACTCTGAATTTTTAATAATATCTAATTTCTCAATTTTAATATTTATTGTTTTTACCAACCTATTTTGAAAAATTATTTCAAATATATTTTCCGCTAAATCTTCAATAAGTTCATGATGTTGTTTTTTTACTAATAATCTAATTTTGTTAACTACTTCTTCATAGTTTAAAATTGTTGACAAATCTTTACTATTTGGTTTTACATTAGGATTTGTGATTACTTCGATATTGAATCTTACTCTTTGTTTCTTTTTTTTCTCAAATTTATGAATTCCAATAAATATATTTAAAACTAAGTTTTTAATATTCACTTTTCTTTTATATTTATACTTATCTTTTAATTTTAATTTAATTATTTTCATTCTTTTGTATTTATTATATCAGGAGTATTCCATGCTAGCCTT
>MDTG01022211.1_pt1 | contig 11990 bp, 14 predicted proteins | sample 811421 | NCBI WGS metagenome assembly MDTG01 (sample SAMN05326645, study PRJNA326480) | marine metagenome | isolation source: seawater | place: Pacific Ocean: South East | collected 2011 | reverse complement strand
TTGTAATGCCTGGGGAACGGGAAATAATCATTGGGAAAGTTGGTCGCAAATTTACGTGAAATGTGATAGACTATACCTTGATGATCCTGTAACCGGAGAAGCAATGTGTATTAAGGTAATGCATCAAGCAGGTGGTGGTGCTGCCATAGAACATAATAAATCATTGGGATTTAGAAATTGGTTGTCATCGGTTGTGTCTAATGAAGTCAATGAATACTTGAATGAGGTTCAAAATGGTTGATATTGAATCACTTTTAGAGGGTGTAAAACCTCGTTACTTTGCTAATAGTGAGTGGAAACCAGGTAATCCGGTATATTATTCTGGTCCTTATTGGGACAACCAGGAGTTAGGAGCAGCTGTCAATGGACTTCTCAATGGTAAGTGGTTGGCATCTGGTGAGAAAGTATATGAGTTTGAGAAAAAGTTCTCTAAGCAATTCAACAAGGGATATTCTTTGATGGTGAACTCTGGTAGTTCTGCTAATCTTGTTATGATTGCCGCACTTAAAAAACGATTTGGTTGGCAAGATGGTGATGAAATCATCGTGTCATGTGTTGGTTTTCCTACCACCATTGCACCTATTGTTCAGAACGGTTTAAAACCAGTATTCGTTGATATTAATTTCTCTGACCTGAACTGGAACCTGGAAGAGATTGAAGAAAAGATCTCTACGAAGACTCGTGGCATCTTCTCCTCACCTGTTCTTGGTAATCCATACGATGTAGATGAGATCCTGGACATCTGTGATCGCAATAAGATCATGTTGATTTCTGACAATTGCGATAGTCTTGGTAGCAAGTGGAATGGTCGTTTCCTTACTGACCACTCTATCGCTGCATCTTGTTCTTTCTACCCTGCTCATCACATCTGTACTGGTGAGGGTGGTATGATCTCCTCTGATGATGAGGAACTTATTAATATTGCCCGTAGTTTGGCATGGTGGGGACGTGATTGCTACTGTGTTGGTACACAGAATCTCCTTGCCTGTGGAACATGTGGTAAGAGATTTGATAAGTGGATTGAAAATTACGATGGTATTATTGACCACAAGTATGTGTACTCTCAGATGGGTTATAATCTGAAGCCCATGGATTTCCAGGGTGCTATCGGGACTGTTCAGTTGACTAAACAGGATGAGATTCATCGTCTGCGTCGTAAGAACAAGGTTCTGATGCAGAAGATCTTTGAACGTATTCCTGGTGTCCGTAGTGTGAATGAACTGCCTAAAGCAGAGACCAGTTGGTTTGGTGTCCCTATCATCTGTGATAGTGTAGAAACTAAGACTAAACTGACTAAGCACTTGGAAGATAATAAGGTTCAGACTCGTAACTACTTTGCTGGCAACATTCTGATGCACCCTGGTTATCGTCACCTTGATTATTATCGAAACTATCCAAATGCATGTAAGGTGCTTGATTTGGTGTTCTTTGTTGGTTGTTCTCCCACGATTACTGAGGAGATGATTGATTATGTTGGAACTGTAGTTGATTCTTTTGAGAAATGAGAGTTGCAGATTATGTAATCGACCAGATCTACAAGGCAGGTTGTGAACATATCTTCCTTGTAACTGGTGGTGGTGCCATGCATCTTAACGATGCTGTTGCAGCACATGGTAAAATCAAACCTGTGTGTAATCATCATGAACAAGCATCTGCCATGGCTGCTGTAGCATATGCCAAATACAATAATAGTCTGGCAGCAGTTAATGTAACCACGGGATGTGGTGGTACGAATGCTATTACAGGACTTTTAGATGCATGGCAGGATAGTGTTCCTGTCATCTTTGTGTCTGGCAATGTCAATCGACCTCACATGGCACCAGAGGGAAGTAGAAATCTTGGTGTACAGGAAGCAAACATCATTGATATTGTGAAACCAATCACAAAATATGCAAAGGTTGTTACTGATTCCCAGGATATTGATGAGGTAATGAAAGATGCGATTCGGATTGCTACTCACGGTCGTCCTGGTCCTGTATGGATTGACATTCCTATGGATGTACAGGGGGCTCAGTTTACTACCATAGAAGAACTTATATGGAAGTCTGAACGTCCACTGATTCTTGCTGGTAATGGTATCAATTGTGCTGATGCAAGAAAAGAATTTGTTGACTTTGTTCAGCATACAAACATTCCTGTGGTCACCACATATAATGCAGTTGATATATTTCCGTCTTGTTATGATAATTTTGTAGGTAGAGTAGGAATTAAAGGCACAAGAGCTGGTAATTTTGCTATGCAAAATTGTGATCTATTGCTTGTTATTGGTTCTCGTCTTCCTGTTCCTGTCACTGGATATAATTATAAAACATTTGCTAGAGATGCAACAGTTGTTGTAGTTGATATTGACAAAGATGAACACTCCAAGAATACAGTTGAGATCGATTGGTTTATTCACCGAGATGTAAAAGATTTTCTCATACTTAATAATTTTGATCGTCCAAAGTATGGTTGGAATAAAACATGTGCTAGATGGAGAGATCAGTGGCCTGTTTGTCCTAATGAAAATTTATCAAAAAAGGTTGATCTCTACTATTTCATGAAGGTTCTGAACGATAGTAAACGCAACAATGACGTTGTAATTTCAGATGCAGGTTCAGCATTTTATGTGTGTTCTCAGGCAACTGAGATCAAATCTAATCAAAGATATATAACCTCTAGTTCCCAAGCAGAAATGGGATTTACAATTCCCGCATGCATTGGTGCAGCATTTGCCAAGAATGGTGATGTCATTGGAGTAACGGGTGATGGTTCTTTTATGATGAATCTACAAGAACTTCAAACTATCAAACACTACAATCTTCCTATTAAGTTGTTTGTGTGGAATAATGATGGATATCTTTCTATTCGCACCACACAGAAAAAATTCTTTGAAGGGAGAGAGATTGGTACAGATGCAGAAAGTGGTGTATCTCTTCCAAACATTCGTAAGGTAGTTGAAAGTTTTGGAATCGAATATGCTATTGCTGATGCTGATGGACTAAAGGGTGCCATCAAATATACTTTAGACTATGATGGACCTATTGTTTGTGAAGTATTTTGTGAGAGATGGCAAGAGGTCGTACCTACGATGCAAGGTAGAAAAAACCCAGACGGAACCATTAGCGCACCACCCCTTGAAGATATGTACCCTTTCTTGTCGAGAAAGGAATTTTATGATAACATGATTGTTAAACCCTTAGACTAATATGCCTGCCGATAACAAAGATAAGGTAACTATTCTAAAGTTACGCAAACAAAAACAGAACAATGTGAAGACTGTTGGTGTTACTGCCTATGATTATCCTCAGGCGTTAATGGCAGATAATGCTGGTGTTGATTGGATTTTGGTTGGTGATTCTCTTGGTATGACCACTCTGGGATACAAAAGCACTATTCCTGTGACCATGGATGATATGTTGCGGTCTGCTAAAGCAGTAGCACGAGGTGCAACCCGTGCATTTACCGTAGGTGACCTACCATATATGTCCTACCAGGTCTCTAATGAAGAGGCAGTAAGAAATGCTGGTGATTTTATTCAAGCTGGTATGGATGCTGTCAAGGTCGAGGGTTGTATGGTAGAAAGGGTTAAGGCAATCTGTGATGCAGGTATCATGGTAATGAGCCATCTTGGACTGACTCCACATACTAGGGCAAAACTGGGTGGATATCGTGTTCAAGGAAAGACTGCAGATCAGGCAAAGGTAATTCTTGACCAGGCGTTGCGTCTGCAGGATGCTGGATGCACGTTCCTTCTACTTGAAGGTATGCCTAGGGAGTCCGCTGAAATGATTGCCACTAATCTTCAAATACCTGTGTATGGCATTGGTGCTGGAGATAAAGTTGATGGTCAATTGGTTATCATGCACGACTTAGTTGGACTCTTCTGGGAGTTCAAATCTAAGTTTGTAAAGAGGTATTGTGAGGCAGGTCAGATGATCCAATCTGCTTTAACTGAATATGTGAATGAAGTTCGTGATCTTCAGTTCCCATCACAAGATAACTTCTATGAGATCAAGGACGAAGAACTTGAGAAACTGTTGGGTCAAGGTGCGGGATGGAAACATGACAAATAAAAAGATTTTATTTACTGGTGGTAATGGTTTTATTGGACGACAAATCATTCCATTTATTCAAGAGGCAGGATATGAAGTAGTTCGACCTAAATCAACTCAGGTTCGTCTTGAGGTTGATAATGAAGTTGCTACACTGTTCAATAATGGTCAGCACTATGATGCCATCATTCATGCTGCTATCGTTGGTGGTCGTAGAGACCATGATGATGACAATCGGGTTCTACGTACAAATCTCAACATGTTTGAGACATTGTTTAAATATGTTGACCAGACAGATATGTTTATCAATCTGGATAGTGGTGCATCATATGGCCGTCCTGCTGCTGTTGAGGAACCATCACCAGATGACTTTGGTAAAGTAATCCCAGATGACCCATATGGGTTCTCAAAATATATTATTACAAAACGAGTTCTTGGTGATCCAAGGGGTGTAAACCTTCGCATCTTTGGATGCTTTGGTCATCATGAGGAGAATACTCGATTCTTTAGTACAAACATCAATAAGTACATTAATAAAGAACCAATTCAATTGATTAAAGATAGGAAGATGGATTTCATTTTTGCTGATGATCTATATAAAATCATTCAGTATTATCTTGATGGTAATGATGGACCAAGAGATATAAACTGTGTGTATAATCGTAAGTATATGCTCAGTGATATTGCTGAGATTATCAATCATTTAGGTCCCTACAAAGTTGAAATTCAATCTGAAGGACAATATCCCATGTTTCCATACATTGGAAAGGCAAATAATTTGCCTATTAAATACGATGGTTTAGCTAAAGGTATACAAAAAGTTTATGAAAAATATCTTTGTCAACGGAACTTTTGACATTCTACATCCGGGTCACGTTCAACTTCTTAACTATGCAAAGTCTCTTGGAGACACTCTTACAGTTGGCATAGATAGTGATCGGAGAGTAAAAGAAAATAAAGGATATGCTCGACCAGTTTATAATGTAGGTGACAGAGCATACATGCTTCAGAATCTTAAAGCTGTCGATTATGTTGTAATCTTTGATAGTGATGAGGAACTGGAGAGATGTATCAAAACTGTAAAACCTGATATAATGGTTGTAGGATCTGACTGGAAAGGAAAGTCAGTTATTGGGTCTATGTATTCTGCTGAGTTGAGGTTTTTTGATAGGATAGAAGAGTATGCAACAACAAAAACAATTCAAAGTATTATTAATCGGTGATAGTTGTACTGATGAATATGTGTATGGTGTATGTGAAAGGTTAAATCCTGAAGCACCTGTGCCTATTCTTAAGAAGACCAGAGTTGACACCCAGAGTGGTATGGTGCTAAATGTGCAACAAAATCTTCTAGCATTTAATATTCAGGTTACTCTTATTACACAAGGAAAGTTAATTGTTAAACGCAGATTTATTGATGAAAGATACAATCAACAAATACTTAGAGTTGATATTGAAGACAAGATAGAACCTTTTAAAGGCAATGTGCCAGATGAAGATTATGATGCACTTGTTATATCAGACTATGATAAAGGGTTTCTTACAACAGAAAAAATTTTTGAGTTGGTAAAATGGTTTGATGGACCAGTATTCATTGATAGTAAAAAAACTACTCTTCCAGTAAATGATGCATTCATCAAAATTAATGAAGATGAATATAACAAACTAAATGATAAGACTGGTAACTTAATCGTCACCAAAGGACCTAGAGGTGCTGATTATCAAGGTAAGAATTATCCAGGTGTTAGAGTTGGTGTCTTTGATGTTGTGGGTGCTGGTGATACATTTCTCTCGACTTTAGTTTATTTTTACTTGATCTATGGTAGAATAGAGGATGCAATTCCACACGCAAACAAAGCAGCAGCGATTGCTGTAACACACTTTGGAACCTATGTTTTATCTGAGAGGGATGTAAATGAGATACGTGGTTGATATTGATGGAACGATTTGCACACCAGGTCCCACAGATGAGATGAGGTATGAACAAGCAATGCCAATTCAGGATAGAATTGATAAAATAAATAAACTATACGATGAAGGTCATATCATTGTATATTTAACGGCCAGAGGTATGGGTCGATATGATAATATCGTAAACCTGGCAGTTAAAGAATTTTATGAATTTACAGAAATACAATTAAGTTTGTGGGGATGTAAATATCATCAACTGTTTCTTGGCAAACCTTCAGCAGATTACTACATAGATGATAAAGGAATCCACTCTGATGACTTCTTCACAAAATGATCCTATAAAATTTGTCCCAAAAGGTTGGGGTTATGAAAAATGGATCACTAATGGACCTTTGTATTGTGGAAAAATACTATGGTTTTTTAGGGGAAAGAAATGTTCTTGGCATTACCATGAAAAGAAAGATGAAGTGTTCTATGTTCACAGTGGTAAACTAGAAGTTTATTGGAGTTGGTACGATGATTTTGATAAAGCATATGTAAAAACACTAATTACCGGAGATAAGTTTCATGTTCCCGTGGGAATGAGACATAGAGTGATTGCATTAGAAGACACTGAAATGTTTGAGTTTTCTACAGAACATTTTGACGAAGATAGTAAGAGAATAGAGAAAGGGGACTGATGAAAGTTATAATTCCAATGTCAGGTATGAGTAGCAGGTTTGCTGCTGCTGGATATGACATCCCCAAGTATCTTATTGAAGTTGACGGAAAGAAGGTCATTGAACATATCGTTGACCTATATCCTAAAGATTCAGATTTCGTTTTTATTATTAATGAAAAACATGAACAAGAAACTGATGTTATACAGGTTTTGCAAGACCTGGTAGAGAATTCTGTCATCGTGACAGTCCCTTGCCATAAGTTAGGACCAGTTCATTCCGTACTGAAGGCATCGAAGTATATTGATGATGAGGAGCAAGTCATTGTCAACTACTGTGACTTCTCTATGAAGTGGAACTATGACAATTTTAAAGACTTTGTTGACGACACTCAGTGTGATGGATGCGTTGTGACCTACACAGGGTTTCATCCTCATATGCTGGGCAGTGACAACTATGCTTTTTGTAGACTTGCAGAAGGTAGCACAAGAATTTCTGAGATTAGAGAGAAGCAACCTTTCACCGACAACAAGATGTCAGAACACGCATCTACAGGAACTTATTATTTTAGGACTGGTAAGTTTGTTAAAGACTATTTCCAGAAATTAATTGATAAAGATATCAATATTAATGGGGAATACTACGTCAGTTTAGTTCATAATCTGTTAATTCAAGATGGTTTATACAACACCATCTATGAGATCCCTCACATGCTTCAGTGGGGAACACCACTAGATCTGGACATGTATCGTCAATGGTCTAATTATTATAGAGATGCGATAAAGGAACAATTCAAACCAAATATTAATAACTGTGTTAAGGTTGTGCCTATGGCAGGTAAAGGTAGTAGATTCTTTAAAGAAGGATTTACTATTCCTAAACCATTTTTGATAGTTAATGATGATTTTATGGTTCAGAAAGCTGTAGACTGTTTACCCAATACTTCAAAAACAATTTTTGGATGTCAGAAATATCATAAGGATTACGTAGACTTTAATAACGTAGTTTGGTTTGATGAGGTTCTTCCTGGGCAGGCATGTTCAACAGAACAATTACTCTCTGAAATTGATAATGAGTCATTCATCGTCACTGCCTGTGATAATGGAGTTTTATATAATTCCAATAAATTTATTAATTTGGTTAATGATAAATCAAATGATATTATTGTATGGAGTTATCGCAATAATTACACAGCACATCATAATCCAGAGATGTATTCTTGGTTAGATGTGGATGCTAATCAAAATATTCAACAAGTATTTGTAAAGGAGTTTCCATTTAACTCAAAACCAATTAATGAATATGCTATTGTTGGCACTATGTTCTTTAGAAATAAGGACGTATACAATGAATCCTTATATAGAATGTATGAATTAGATGAAGTTGATAGTCAAATTAGAACAAATGGTGAATTTTATATTGACAACCTTCTTAATGTTGCGTTAGATTTAGGATATAAAATAAAAAACTTTGAGGTAGATCATTACATTTGTTGGGGTACACCTAACGACTTACAAACATACCGTTACTGGCAGAAATTTTTTAATAGTGTAGATTGGCATCCCTATGACTACGAAAAAGATCACTTTACCAATCCGATACTGGGATCAGAAACCTACTAGAAGAATATGTCCTACTGATGAGAACGGTAGGACACTTGAAGTTTCATATTATTTCTGGGCTAGATTTACTGGATACTCAACAACTTACCCGTTAAATCTTCTTTACTCTTATAGAGATCAACATTTGTATCTTCCTATGAGGGAGAAGTTTATGTCTCTTAATCGTGGCACCGTCTATGAGTCAACAGACATGTCTTATGAAATGGAGGAGAAGACTTGTGGAAAGATGTGTAGTGTTCCTGTGTTTTACTTTGTTTATAACATGGCGAACTACTATCATTTTGTGTATGACACTCTTCCACATCTTTACACATATTTCAATGAAAAGAAAGTTCATCCTGACATGAAATTACTTGTCAGTCCACCAGATGGCAAAGACGATTTATATCCTTTTGTCTGGGAGTCTTTTAAATTATTGGGCATAAAAAGGCAAGATGTAATCTTTCTTGACACGGATACAGTGTATGATCGTGTATGTATTGGGTCATCATTGACTCATAATGGTTTATCAAACTGTCCTCCTCATCAAGGAGTATTTGATATACTTAACAGTATAAAGAGTGATTACATTGGTCCTGAAAAGATTTATATTTCAAGAAGAACTTGGATTAATAGTGATGTGTCTAATATTGGAACTAATTACACAGAACGTCGTAAGTGTGTGAATGAAAATGAAGTAGCACAAATGTTTAGAGATCGTGGATTCACTGAAGTGTTCTGTGAAAACTTGACAATGGAAGAAAAGGTTGGTATGTTTAGGAACGCAAAGTATGTTGCGGGACCAATTGGTGGAGGAATGTGTAATGTCATTTTTTCTCCATCAGAAACAAAAGTATTCTCTATTGATAGTCCTACATTTTTTGATGTAAACTTCAGATTTGAGTATACTATGAAGCATACAGATCTTACTCATTTTGAGTATACTGAATTTACTGACAAGAAAGAAGAATCTGTTGATAGTGATGGGGCATTATCCATCTCTGGAGGACTTAACTCTCCTTGGAAAGTAGATCTAAATAAACTATCCAAATTTATTGATAAATGGATTCAATCTTAGAACTGGCAAGGGCTTTAGGTCCATATGCTATTTGTGGGGAAGGAAATGTCTCTGTCAAAGATGATGATTGTTTTTGGGTGAAAGCAAGTGGAACCTCACTTGATACACTTGAGAAGAAAGATCTTGTCGCCTGTAAGATGAGTGGTGTGCCCTTTGACTCTTTGGGATTGAAACCGAGTATTGAAACAGGATTTCATGCATGGTTGTTGAGAGAGTTTGATGAAATCAAGTTCGTTGCACATACACACCCTCCTAGAACGATGGAGGTAGTATGTTCAGAGCAAATTCACTCTTTTGCTGACCACAGGTTGTTTCCTGATCAAGTTGTGAGGAATGGTGCAAAGTCCTGTGTGGTTCCTTTTGCCATGCCAGGTAAACCTTTGCTTGAAAAAATTAAAGAAAGTGTCACTGCTTTTGTCGAAGAACAAGGATACTTTCCTAAGTTGATTCTCTTACAAAATCATGGTATAATTGTAGCCTCTACATCACATAAAGAATGTATTGCGTCTACTATGATGTGTGAGAAGTCTGCAGAAATTTTCATTGGTGCTAAGATTCTGGGTCAAACTAGATTCTTATCTCAAGATGAGGTTGATGAAATCGACAAGTGTCCAAGTGAAGAAAGAAGGAGAATGATGTATCGATGAAAGTAATCTATGTTGATATTGATGAAACGATTTGTCACCGTGAATCATCAACTGACTTTGGTGTCACTCATGATTATTCTAAAGCAGTTCCTATCAAAGAGAACATTAGTAAAATCAATCAACTCTACACGGAAGGACATACAATTGTGTATTGGACTGCTAGAGGTAGTAGGAAACAAATTGACTGGAAAGAACTTACAGAGAAACAATTGAAAGAATGGCACTGCATGTATCATGAACTTCGTACCGATAAACCATTCTACGATCTTTTCATAGAAGACAAATCATTACGCATTGAAGAACTATGAAAATCATATCTCATAGAGGCAACATTAGAGGATGCATTCCTGAAAGAGAGAATGCTCCTAGTTACATTGATTGCGCTATTGGTAATGGATATGATGTTGAAATTGATGTCTGGTTAGTGCAAGGTGATCTGTGGTTAGGACATGATGAACCACAGTACAAAGTGACTTGGAATTGGATTTTTCAAAGACAGGATAACCTATGGTTGCATTTGAAAAATGCTGCAGCAGCAAAAACTCTAAATGTATTTCAATCATTTTGTCATACTGAAGATCCATACTGCTATACATCCAAAGGTAAAATATGGTTGCATGATTTGAATCAAACCTTTGACGATAAAACCATCATACCACTTTTAGATTTAGAAACGATGCATAGGTTTAAAGGACGTATTAAGGAGGAAGTCCCATATGGTATTTGCACTGATTATCCCTGCATGTTAAATGACTAAAATTGCACTTTGTTATTCAGGAAGACCTAGGAGTGTCCTTGAGTGTTTTGAAAATCATAGAGAGCATTTTCTTCTAGGTCAAAATAACGTAGACGTTTTTGCACACCTATGGTTTGATGAAAACCTTACAGGATCAAACTTTAGAAGTGACGTAGGACAAGGTACATGGCCTGACTCTCGTATCAAAGATTGGATTGATATTAATTGGCAACCTAAAAAAATCTTATACGAACAACCTAGATCTTTTGAAAATTTTTTTCCAGACTGGAATGTTCAATGGCACTCTAGCCACCCTAAAGATAATCAAATCTCTATGTTTTATGGAATAGAGAAAGTGATGAATCTTAAAAGAGAATATGAAGAATTGAATAACTTTAAGTATGATTATGTTATTCGCATGAGAACTGATCTTGTATTCTTAAGATCTCCCGGTAAGTTTGAAGATTATAATCCAGATAAACTTCATGTATTTGATATGCAAGCAGGACCTGATTGGATACGCACTGGAGTAGAAAATTATGGTATACTTGATATTGTTGCGTGGGGTGGGTCTGAAGTAATGGATAAATATGGTACAACCTATTCTAATTTGCAAAGGATTACAGAGGAAGGATGTCCAATGTTCTCTCCTGATTCTGCTTTGGGTTATAATGCTAAAAGAATTAATAATCTAGAGTATGAAAAACATAACTGGAACTTCAAAATTTTTGTAGGAAATCACATCTACGGTAACTGATTTGAGTATATGAAAGTTTTAAATCTTGGATCAAGTGGGCAAATCGGTGCCTACTTGACAGAATACCTTCGTAAGAAAGGGCATGAGGTTATTGAGTATGATAAAAACCTTGGACCACAATACAACCTTACTGCTATCCCTAGCACTTGGTTAGAGCACCGCATTAAAGAAGCAGACTTTGTATTCTTCCTTGCTTTTGATGTAGGTGGATCACGATACCTAAAGAAGTATCAGCATACCTTTGACTTTATTAATAACAACACTAGACTGATGGCAAATGTCTTCGGTCTGTTAGAAAAATACAATAAAAGATTTGTATTCGCATCATCTCAGATGAGTAACATGTCTTACTCTCCTTATGGTGTAATGAAAAGAGTGGGTGAGATGTACACCACATCACTAAAAGGATTAACCGTTAAATTCTGGAATGTGTATGGTGTTGAGAAGGACATGGACAAGGCTCATGTTATCACTGACTTTATCAAGAAAGGATTTGAAGAGGGTGATTTTGAGATGATGACTGATGGCACTGAAGAACGTCAGTTCCTCTATGCTGAGGACTGCTGT
>MDTG01225639.1_pt1 | contig 11991 bp, 14 predicted proteins | sample 811421 | NCBI WGS metagenome assembly MDTG01 (sample SAMN05326645, study PRJNA326480) | marine metagenome | isolation source: seawater | place: Pacific Ocean: South East | collected 2011 | reverse complement strand
TAGAAAGCTTATAACAATTCCTTTGCCTTATAACTCTACAACAAAGATTACTTCTGCAAAGTTAATAATGAAGTCTGCTTCGACCAAAACTGTTGATGCAAGACTTTTGTTTTCACCTATTTCAAATTTAAATTTAGACAACATAGGTTTGTTTTATAATTTGTCAAAATCAAATGAAAGCACAACGAGTCAGATACACCATGTTGGATCAATAAGCTCAGGGGATGAAATATCTGTAGAGCTTTTATCTTTAATAAAGCATTTTCAAAAAAAATCTGGCCATCTTCCTGGGCAAATAAAAGGAGTTATCATTGAAATAGATCCCTCGAGTCTTTCGTCTGGCTTAAAAAGCTTCGAGGTTGAAAATGATATAAAGATTGAATATACATATGAAGACTATACGACTGGAGTCGTGTTTCAAATAGGAGTTGATGTAAATCCTGAAAATGGAATAGCTACATTTAGGACAAAAAATATACTGTATGACTTGGGAGAAAAATCAAAAAGAACTAGAGTTAACTTTGGGGTTCACCTTAAAAAATCTGGATTCGCAAATAAAGATATTGAAATAAGCCCAACCGAACTTCAGAGGATAAAATACGGAATAGGAGCGTGCATAGATGAGTCTGTTCTAAAGACTGAAGAGCAAAATAATTGCTTTTTTGTAGTCGGAGATACTTCTGGCGGCACATTTGTTCAGGGTCCATTTCCTTGCAATTTTTATTCTGGAGGGTCAACAGGGGTTTCCTCCACAGTTGAGATGACAGTCACACAATCAGGAGGTTTGTTTGTTTTTGACGGAAACTCAGAGCCTTCGTTAAATTTAACTGAAGGCGTAACATATGTTTTTGACGTATCAGACCCTTCAATGAGCGGCATAGATTTGTCCTTTAAAGATTCTGGGGGAACGAAAGTGTCTAGCGGGTTTACCAAAAGCGGATCCGCTGGAAGCCTGTTGGCGGAAGTTATATTTAAAATTCCAAAGTTATCTGGTGATTTAAAATATTTTGATGACTCCGGAACTGTATCTAGTTCTGGAACAGTATATACAAAGTCCCCCTAATATATATTTTTTTAAATATGTAGCCTTATTCTGCACTTTAAGTAAAATGTATATTGAGGTTATGTTATGAGAATAAGAATAAAAAGCATTCTTGGCGGAACAATGTCTTGGGCCATCGTTATGAGGCACATAATCGATGAGCTTGACGATAAGAGTGATTTGTTTCTAGACTCAATAAATGGATATAATCTTTTAAATAAAAAATATTTAAAAAGGGTAAAGCCTTGCTTTAACGCAGACCTTGACTTAACTTATACTATTCCTAATAATTTTCACACTAGGTTTAACGATAAGTCCAAGGTAAAAGCTGCGATATATAATTACGAGAGCTCCATACTTCCAGAGGTTTGGAGGGGTAGGCATAAATCTTTAGACTACATTCTTCCGTCTTCAGAGTTCTCAAAAAATGTTTTTTTAAACTCTGGGTATCCAGAATCTAAATTAGTCGTGATACCTCACGGTGTAAGACATGATCAATTTTGTGGAACGGGTACTTGCTTAGATATAGACAATTCGTATTTTAATTTTTTGAATATTAGCATACCTCACCATAGAAAAAATATAGGCAAACTAATAGAGGCATATTATCTTGAGTTTTCTGAAGAAGATAATGTTTGTCTAAATATAAAGTCAAGCATCATAAAGCCTACTAAGTATTTTGAAATAAACATTCTTGATGAAATAGAGAGAGTCCAGAAGAGGTTTGATAAAAAGTTGCCCCCTATAAAAATTTTAACAAAAAAGTACAGCACTATGTTTGAGTTGTACAATTCCTGTGATGCTCTGATATCTACAACATCAGGTGAGGGCTTTGGCCTTCCAATTTTAGAAGCTATGGCATCAAAACTTTTAGTTGTTGCGCCAATACAAACTGGTCAAGCTGACTTTTTGAATAAACATAACTGTATAGAGGTAATGGGGAGTTACATTGATTCTCCAAAAGAATATCAGTATTGGGGCCCAAGTTCCGGATCTAAGATATTTATGCCATCTATTTCTGATATAATGACCAAAATGAGGCAGGCTTATAATTTTGATAAGTCTAATATGTTAGACAAAGCATATGCGTGCTCTTTGAATTATACTTGGGAAAACGCAGCCAGAAGAATTGTTGGATTGATATGAATATAGCTTTTGACTCAATAAAAGATAAGGGGATATCATTTAAAAGATGCATTGAATCTGGCAGATCTCACATAATCAAATCTGGATCTCATATAGATATAAATTGCAATATAGATTTTTCTTCTAAAATAAAAATAGTTTTATATGCAAAAAACCTATCAGGCTTGGGCTGCCTTATAGTGTCAATAGATGGAGAGGATAAGAGGGTAGTTGTATCTTCAAAAAAAACAAAAGAGTATCCTGTTATATTTGAAATAAAAAATTTATTGCGTTCCAAGAGAATAAAGATATATTCTGAAAGAAAAAGAGACAAAATAGTTTTCGAAAGAGCTCTCGTATATTGCGAATATTCAAAAAATATAACTTCTAAAAGTAATGTTAAGAATATTAATGTTGGATATAATAAAAAAATTGGCTTTATAGTTCCATACTCAATATATGGCGGAGCAGAAGTTTACTTGAAGAATATTTTAAATCAAAATTACTACGACAACTATAAGTTAATATGCTTATCTGAAAACAAAATAAAAAATTATATAAAAGAAGGAAAGCTGATATCTTCAAATTTCAAAAATTTAGATTTAATTTTAAAAAAAGAAAATTTTGATATAATTTGTTTTTATAATTCAAAAAAAGTTTATAACAAAGTTCTTCCTTATAGAAAATATTCTAAGGTTGTTGAGATATACCATAGTGACTTTAAATGGCAAGATTCAATGAGTTCTATTGAAAATCACAATGTAGATTTAATAATAAGGGTTTCGGACAATATAGGTAAAAGTATAAAAAATATAGATGAGATATCTTGCGTTATTCCTCCATCTATTGACTTTGATTTATTTAGACCACTGAAAAGAAATTCTGAAATAATAGGCACCGTTTCTAGGTTGTCTGATGAAAAAAACCTAAAATACTTAATAGGCTTGAAAAGATTATTGCCTAACAAAGAATTTGTTGTATTTGGAGAGGGATCGGAAGATATAAAGCGTATGCTTAATAATAACAAAATATCGACTATGGGATTTTTCGATAAAATATATAACAAATACAATTTTGGAGCCTTCATACTACCCTCTAACAACGAGGGGCTTCCCCTTACTGTTCTTGAGTCGTTGGCTTGCAATATTCCTTGTATTGCAAAAAATATAGGTGGAATCGGACAACTATTATCGGAATTTGATTACGATTGGCAGCTAACTGGAGTTCCAGAGGAGGACGCTAAAAAGATAGCGTCTGCGTCAAATTTAAATTTTAACTCAAGAAGTAAAATTTTAGACAAATTTAACTCTAAAGATATAGCTCAATCTTTTTTTAACTCTATAATTTATAAAAATAAAAATAACAAAGTTTGGAAAAATACAATTAGTCAAAATAATCCAAATGATTATTTCGACAAAATTTATTGTATAAATCTAGATAGAAGAAAAGATAAGTGGCAAAATGTAATGAGTAAGTTTAGCAAATGGGACTTAAACGTTGAGAGGTATTCCGCAAAAAGTCCAATGGATCCAGAGGTAAACTTTTTTTGGAGAAAAGCACAAGTTCTAGAACCAAATGTAAAAACCAGAAGGGGGCTAAAGATGGTCACTAAACCTGGGGAGGTTGGATGCTTTATAAGTCACCTAGATATAATAAACAAATCAAAAGCCGCTGGTTATAAAAGAATTCTAATATTTGAAGATGATGTTATATTTCATAAAAAATTTAACAAAGAGTTTAAATTTATAAATACCATAAGAGACTGGGCTATAATATACTTTGGCGCATCTCAATATAGTTGGAACAAAGTTACTCCGCACTCAAGTAAATTTTATGAATCTAAAGATACAGATGGAACATTCGCATATGCAATCAACATGGATTATTATGATGAAATAGTGTCATGTTTGTCTGAAGTTCAGCATCCAATAGATTGGTGCCTTAGAGTTGGAGTTCAAGATAGGCTTCCGGGAAAATGCTTTACTTTTTTCCCAAATATAGTTATAGCAGATACTTCAGACTCGGACATAAGAGGCGGAAGGAGTCTGGCAGAGCATGCCGGCTCTATGAAATGGGATTTGAGAAACTATGACTTATAAAGTGGTAACTTGTGTAACAACATACAATAGATATGATTATTTGAAAAAATTTGTAGAATCTTGGGTATCCACAAAAGATGATTCCTTTGATAATTATCTTATAGTGGCAGACGATGGCTCTAGTGATGGACTAACTAAAAAATATATAAGCGCTATAAAGTCTAAAAATATTATAATTATAGAGAACAACAGGGTTGGCATATCTTCTCAGACAAACTCTTTATTGAAAAAATCTATTGAGATTGGATTTGACTATGGATTTAAATGTGATGATGATATATGGTTTGAAAAAAAAGGCTGGCAGTCATTATATATAAATGCAATAAATTCCTCAAAATATGATCACTTGTGTTACTATAACTCAAAGTGGATAAAAGAATCGAGAAAAACCATTTCTGTGGGTCTATTAAAGTCAAAAACTTCGGTCATAGATTGCATGGGGTGCTTTTGGACCTTTACTCCAAATGTAATAAAAGAAGTGGGAATGTTTGACGAAAAAAGCTTTGGTTTTATGGGGCATGAGCACATAGACTATTCGATGAGATGCTGTAGGGCGGGATTTAATAATATGATAAACTTATTTGACGCAAATTATTCAAATGAATATATAAATATGGTTGGAAGAAAAGAGGGATACAAGTCATCTATTCATAGTGCGCAAATAAAGATTTGCCCAAAAGAAAAAAAGAAAAGATGGAGTATAATTTTTAATAAAAATAGAATTAAAATTTAGCATAACAAGAGGAGCTTTAATTGTGAAAAAAAATATGATAAACCACCCAGATCATTATGGTGGTAAAAATAACACTTATGAATGCATAAAGGTAATACAAGCTTGGAATCTGGATTTCTGTCTTGGAAATGCAGTTAAGTATATATCTAGGGCAGGCAAAAAAGATCCAGATAAGGAGGCTGAAGATATAAAGAAAGCCATTTGGTATTTAGAATACCACCTAAAATCTATTGTTCACGAAAACATATAGCACTACTATTAATAATCTTTTTGTTATATATATTAATAAAAGTTCATTAAATATAAAAGGAGAAAGCATGATAAGAAGTTTGATTGAGCTTGCAAACCATTTGGACAGCAAAGGGTTGAGCAAAGAGGCTGACTATGTTGATAATATCATAAAAAGATCAAATGGGCCAATTTTAAGTGGGATAGGCCAAAAAGATCTTGAGGAAAGAATATCAGAATCCCCCGCAGATATAGGGAAACTTGTTGGAGATCAATACTCAAAGCTTTACTCCAAAGTATTGGACATAACAAATGATTGGCCAAATATGAATGATGATGAAAAGCTTCACAAGCTTGAAAAAATATTAATCGATTTAGCAAACCCTCTTCCGATGCCTGCGCATCGTTCTGGGGCGGGAGGAACTGGGTCTGCTTTATCTGACTTGTTAAAGGGCAGAGGTGTCACTACAATTACCGACCAGCTTCCCAAAGATGAAGAATAAGTTGAGGTAACTTTAATCATGATAAAAAGAAAAGTAAAAAAACTTTCAAATTATTTAACTTTAAATAATTTGAATAAATATGCCAATGAATTGAGCTTGCTTATTAAAAAATTCTCATCGGAAGATAAATATTACGTTTATAAAATAAAAAGTGGGGACAATCTTGGCTCTATAGCCCAAAAGCATGGAACAACCATCAAGGAGCTTCAAAAGGCAAATGGAATGGATGAAGATGACTATTTTATTATCGCGGGGAGACCTTTTAATATACCCGGAGATTACGAAGCTCAGGTTGTTGCTGCAACATTATTAGGAGAGGTCGGCTCTACAAATAAGGAGGCCATGCCCGCTATAATGGCTGTAATAAAAAATAGAGCCGAATACCGTGGGATGTCTGATCGTGAAATTGTAAAAGAAAAAAAGCAATTTTCTTATTGGAATGGGAAAGAAGAGTCAGAGGTGTTGAGCGGAAAGATGGGAAGGGAGCATTCTCTTTGGAGCTATGCCCTTGAAATTGCTAATAAAGAAAAGTCTGACCTTCCAGATGTAAAGGGTTCTACTCATTATTATGCTAAATCAATGAAGAGTCCTCCTTACTGGGCAGATGATACCGCAAATTGCTGGGAAGAGTCAGAGTACAAAGATGACTATCATATATTCGGCAAAGATACAAGCGGAAAATATGGAAGCTGTCAACCAAATACAAAATAAGGCATTTTATGATAAAGGAACTAATTAGGCTTGCAAATCGTTTAGACGAAATTGGCTATCAAAAAGAGGCAGACTATCTTGACGGAATTATAACCGAGGTTCACGGCAAAATGCCAGAAGACTCTGGAATATACGTATCCGAACTTGGAGACTTTTCTGATTTGGATGATACAAATATAACTCCAGGTGAGGCATTTGGAATTGGACACGAGGCTGCAGAGCATAGCCTAAAGAGCAAAGAAGATCACGTTCGTCTTGAAACCAGCTCTTATATGGCAAGGCCACAGTTGGCAAGAATAGAGGAGTGTGCTTCGGAGTGCTATAGAATGATAGAGAAAGATGAGCAGTTAAAAGATTGGATGGAGAGTCATATAGCTCAAGCAGAGCAGCTTATCACATCAGTCCACAAAGCATTAAAGCATCAAAAGCACATGTATGGAGTTCAGAATAAAGGATAATTTAAAATGATTAAAGAATTGATTAAGTTAGCGGATTATTTGGATAAAGCCGGATTTGCAAAGGAGGCTGATTATTTGGATAAAATAATTCAAAAGACTGCTTTAGCTCCTGTTTTGTTGCCATTGGGCGCTGCAGCTTTGACTGCAGAAGAAATAGCTGCGTCAATAGGCGTTAGTATTTATGTGGCCAAAATATTGCTAAAATTATTTCAAGAGTATTCTGACGAAGGGGCCGAATACATAGTTGAATATTTAAAAAATAATGAAGTTCCGGGATTCGGGCGTTTGGATAACAGTACCATTGTGGAAATTGAATCTCTATTAAATAAATATGTAGTATCAAACCCTGATAGCGAAGAAGAAGACGGCGAACAAAACAGTGCTGTCGTTAGCGCTTGGTGTTTTGTGGATTCGTCAGATCACGTATCTCCAAATAGTTGGTCTTATTATAATCATGGAGATGTATCAATACTGCAAGAAGACGTAGATAGAAACGTTTTGGAGCTAAAAGATGACAATGTTGAAATAGGAAACGATAAGTCTTTTATGCAAATTAATATTGCTCCAGAAGATCCTCGTATTCATGATATTCTGAGAGGTAGATTTTGCTCTAACTCAGACTCTATAACTATTAAAAACTATGGAACAGACGTATACTTTGAAGATACCACTGAAGGGTTTGGCATCTACTCTGCTATGAAAATATCTATTTTGTTTGATGCAGAAAACCCAAGCATTACAAGGATAAGCTGTAAGGGTACATAAAACAGCGATAAAGGGATAGTTAAATCTTTTGAGATTTATATATTACAAGCTAAAAGAAAGAAAGGATAAAAATAATGATTAAAAATTTAATCAAGCTAGCAGACCATCTAGATGCAAAAGGTTTAAACAAAGAAGCTGATTATGTTGATCATCTGATATCTATTGCTATAAAGAAAAAAAAGAAGAAATCGAAAAAAGATAAAAAGTGGCCAGATTGGAACGGTTTTGGCATGCCGCCTTGGTTTAAAAAAAGAAAAAAGAAGAATGATGCAAGGGACCCAGAGCATAACACTGAGGATAAAGAGTTTTTTCTTAGGGCAATACATTATGTTTTGCTAAAGGGAGAAAGCCTTTGTACAAAAAAATTTATTATGACTTCTGATAAGGGGGTTACAAGTATAGATGATATGAAGTTAGAATACTATATGGTTTGCTACAATATAGATAATCATCCGGCTATAGATGACTCAGAGAGAAAAATATTAAATGACAACAAGGATTATATAATAAATCTAGTTGAAAAGAAAGAAGAGGGTGGGGTTTTAAAAGAAGAGGTGGAAAAGATTCTTTTGGAAAACAAAAGAAAAGCCTCTTCAATGAAGAGCCTTAAAAGGCTCAGTCCTGCTGAATTTAAAGAGTTAGAAGAGAAATATAGATAAAAACCTCTATTAATTATTTGTTACTTTGTTAACAAAGCAATTATTTTAAAGGAGAGCTTATGTTACAATCTTTGTGGAATTTAATTTCCGGAATCTTTGAATCAATTTGGGGCCTAATATCGGCCATTTTTATTTTTGGCTTCGATGCGCTGTCCTGGCTTCACTTTGAAGCTCCAAGACTGGAAGGTCTTATAGTTGGAATACTATTAGCTTGGTTTCTGTCAAGAAGAGAGTCTCACCCAATAATAAAAGTTATTAGCGCTCCATTAAAGCTTATTCTGGACATTCTAGATCTAGCTTGGGATCAAGGAGTTGAGACTGCGGGAGATGCCCTTAAATCTGGAAAGTCAGCCTTATCTGGTGGCTTAGTATGGGCTAAGTCAAAAATAAAAGGTGGATATAACTTTTTAATGAGAAAGCTAAACATTATAAAAGATGATCTAGAAGAATAAATTTCTTTAAGTATAATTAAAGCATTATGCGTGCCTTATACTTAGCCAAAAAATCTTATATGCCTAGAGACCAAGACTTCTATCATTGTGCTTGGTCAAAAGGATATAAGATTTTTTTTTCATTATGCGAACTTGCTGGCGTGCAACCTATATACTGGAATAAGGATGACGTTTTTTCAAAAAAATATGAAATAGTTTTTATAGATAGGGCAGATGGGCTAGATATATTTAACTCAATTAGATCAAAGTTAAGTTATAAAAAATCATTTTATTGGTGTGAAACAGAAGACTTTTCAAAAGGAGTGGATTACACCGGGTTTATATCTACAGAGTTTATGAAGAATTCAAAAAAAGAAAATTCTTTTTGGTGTGGAAATATAGCAAATGGGGAAAAGATATACAAAGCCAGAGATTCTGATGTGTTTTCCATGATTTTCCTAGGAAGAGTTACTAGTAAGATAGCGTCAAAAATAAATGTATTGGGCAAAACATATCCTGATTTGCAAATATATGTTATGCCAATAACAGTTCCTGGAAGCGGGGGAAGGGATAGGGATTTTAAATTTAATAATATGGAAGAATATATAAATCTTCAAAATTATTTCGGATTAGAAAACCTTATAGTTTTGAAACCCCAACCTCATTCTAAGCTAAACCAATACTTGGAGGCTCTATCTCCAACCTTTGGGTTTGTTCCATCTATACATGATTTGAGCTACAATAAAATGCAACCTCAGTCTTCCTCTAAAATATTTGATTACTATGCAGCAGGAATACCTTGCCTTACAGAGTGGAATGTTCCTGAATTTTTTATGCCATACAATAATATTTACAAAAAAAGAATAATTATTGAAAATTTTTTATATAAAAAAAATGATATACTCGAGTATTCCAATAAAAATATTTATCCTTGCAAAAGAGCAAAAGAAATTTTGGAGAATATAAAATGAAATTTTTACTAGGTGTTACAACTTATAATAGAAATAAGTATTTGCTTCAGCTTATAAATACATTTTTTAAATTTAAATCGAATAATAACTGGACTTTATTAATTATAGATGATAACCCTAAAAGTAAGATAGGCAAAGTTATAAATAAATTTAACTATGCAAGTAAAAAGGTTGAAGTTGTATATATAAAAAATAAAAAAAATATGGGGGTTCATTTTTCTACAAATATAATTATAAATTATTTTAAAAATGGAAATTTTGATTTTGGATTTAAATGTGATGATGATATTTTTTTTAAAAAAAAGAATTGGTGCATAAAATATTATTTAGATTCAAAAGTTCACTCGTACCCGCATTTAACATATTATAATTCAGACTGGAAGCCTAAGGTGCACAGCGTATTAAAAGAGCCTCTTGTTTCTTATTCTCCGGCAAATAGATCTTTGGGCTGCTTTTGGACTTTTAACAATGACGTCGTAAACAAAGTAGGCTTTTTTGATAGTAAAAATTTTGGAAAAAGAGGTCTTGGCCATATAGACTTCTCTGTTAGGTGTTGCAGAGAGGGGTTTAATAACGAAAACACTTTCTTTCAGCCAAAAAATGCAGAAGATTATATAGGCATGCAACAAAGAGATGGCTACATCGAAAGCATGCCCTGGAAAGATGTTGCTGCTGAAAATACAGATGATATAATTAAATTTAAGCTATCTTTAATAAATGACAAAAAAAGAAATTATATTGGGTTCAAAATATGATACGTCTAATAAGCATGCCGACTATGCAGGGCAGAGAAATATTTGCTAAAAAAGCAATAGAGAGTCTTTTGGTTCAAAAATTTGATAAGATGATTATTCATCTAAATGGAAAAGTAGATATATCTCTGTTTCCAAAGTCAAAAAAAATTATTTATAAAAAATATAAAAAAAATATGGGTCCAATAATTAGGTATAAAATTAGAAATTTAAAATTTGATTATTTATTTACAGTTGATGATGACATTATATATCCAGAAAATTATATAAGTCAGACTATTTCGAATTTTTTTAAATATAAACAAAATGTTATATCTTATCATGCGCATCATTGGAGCTGCAACTCTAAACTATCCTATTCTGACAAGATAACCGTAAGATACGACCAAGAAACTGCCAGCGAAGCCCAAAAGACTGTTTTGGGCTCTGGAGTTAGTATGTTCCCCAAGGAAACTTTTAAATTTGCAAGCCATCTTGACTCGGATGATTTCTGGTTAAATGATGACCTGTGGGCTTCATATATTGTACACTTAAGTGGAAAAAGGATAATTAGGCCTCCGACTCCAAAAAATTGGATAAAAAAACAGGTTCCACATCCGCATGATACTCTTTATGATTTGTCTCTTTCTGAAAACTTTTCAGAAAGAAACATGCTAATAAATAAGTTATATTTTAAATACAATTATAACTTTTCTTTGAAGCAATAAAGATGAAATTTTTAATATCAATACAAACTTTTAATAGACCAAAGTTATTAGCTAACCTTTTAAAAGATATATTAATGCAGTTTAAAAGTTTTGATTATAAAGTCTTAATATATGACGATTTTTCTTCAGAAGACTATGGGATCGTAAAAGATTTTGTTAACAAAAACAATGAGTTTTCTTATAAAGTTTTTGATAAAAATTATGGAAAATTTGAATATTGGGCTGCAACAAATATAAGATTTAAAGATATAGAGAAAGAATCGTTTGACTTCTGCATATTTATGCCTGATGATATAAGGCTATGCAAAAATTTTGCGAAAAGAGCAGTTACATCTTGGAGATCAATAAAGTCAAAAAAAATTGCTCTAAATTTATGTAAAGACAGCCTAAGAACTGAAAACGGCAAGCCCAAGCCGTGCTGGACAAATTTTACAGTATACAGAGAGAGTAAGTTTGCTTGGAATGTTGGCTGGGTAGATATGCTATTTTTGTGCAATAAAGATTTTTTTAAAAAAATAAAATATAACATTGATCCAATAAGCAAAAAAAGATGGAGTTCTGATAGTAATTTAAGTTCCGGAGTTGGTATGCAAATATCAAGAAAGCTGTACCCTTATGGTCTGTATTTGACAGACAGATCTCTCGTAGTTCACGTTGATGTTGAGTCAAAAATGAATAAATTGGAAAGGGTTATGAATCCAATTTATTCAGAAAATTACATAGATGGAGAAAAAAAGATGAAGGAGCTTAAAGATGAATTTTGACAAAAAAATTTACAATCTTGATTATATGATGAATTTAGTAGCT
>MDTG01182399.1_pt1 | contig 11991 bp, 8 predicted proteins | sample 811421 | NCBI WGS metagenome assembly MDTG01 (sample SAMN05326645, study PRJNA326480) | marine metagenome | isolation source: seawater | place: Pacific Ocean: South East | collected 2011 | reverse complement strand
CTTTTAAATTTGATTCTCCAAAATTAAGACCATCCACAAAATCACTTGAGGTTAATACCAAGTTCGGGTTGTTGTCATAGGTGAATTGTCCAACAGAAGCGACACCAGTCAATTTAATGGATGGTGTGATTTGAGCTTCCATCCCAAATTCAATTCCCATATGAGTCTTATCAATGCCTTGTAAAATTTCTTGAACAAAAGCGGTTCCTTCATCCACTCCGCTAATACCATCAGCAAAATAAAATGAAATTTCATTCGCATCTTGCATTTGGGTATAATAACCGGTCAATCTTGCCTTTACGCTCGAGGATCTGAAAATATAATTGGCATCAAAGGAAGTAATTTTTTCCTCAGTGATATCGACGCCTGTGATGTCTCCAACAATCGCGTGATTTTCTCTAGAGTTTGTAAAAGTATTTCTAATGGAAGGGGCTTTAGTTAAATAACCTGCATTGACATTAAATATATGTTTTCCGGAAAATTTATAAGTAAATCCACCCTTGGCACCAATGCCTCCAAAAGAAAGTTTTCGACCCTTGCCTAGAGAATTATCGGCATAAGTTTCTGTTTGATAAAGTCCTTCACGTTGGTATTCTGTTGCTGTGTAAGACCCCGCCAAAAAGAAATCTACTTTGTTGTATTTAAATTGAGCCTGGGCAAATCCACTCAAAACATTAGCATCTATGTTAAAGTTGTAACGAAAGGTGTCTCCTTCTCCCACAACACGGTTTGGATTTTGCAGATCAAATTGAACTTGGTCAAAAGCATCTATGTTCAGGTAACCAGAGTTACTGCCCAGCATGTCTACGATCTCTGCAAAATTATGAGACTTTAAGCGCTTGTAATTAACAGCAGCGTTCAGAGTCACATTTTCGGACAAGATCGATTCTAAGATGGTATTGGCAGTAAATTGCTGGTCATCACTGCGATCCTCATACAACACATAAGCCGCGTAATCACCATTAATATTGTTTGTTAAATTCGCATCGTAAATGCGGTTCCAATTGACTTGACCCCCATTGCGAAAAGACTGCTCAGATTGATAGGCTCCAGCATAATCTGGTCCATCATCATCTGCTAAAAAATAACTTGGAAGCTGTTGATAGTAGGCCGGACTTGGATTGGCACCTCCGGCGTAATCTAAGCGACTATTACCCAATTCTCCAAACTGGTATGAAACATTTGTATTTAAACTTGATGATTCTGAAAGATCCCAATAGTGGTTCAGCATGATTACAGGTTCTGCGATACGTCGAATTCTAGAATTTCGTTTCTCTCCATCATGCCAGCCCCAATACTCATTGTAAGCAGTACCCTTAAGGTCAAAAACTTCTTGGGTATTTGGAGAAGATTTTCCACGGCGGTTGGGGGTATAAAACCCAACGAGATTCAAACTGTGCTTGTCGTTTATTTTCTTTTCAACAGAAACAAAAAAGGAATTGGCGTCATAAAAGGTCCCATCTTGAAAGCCTTCATCCCCCCAGCGTCTGCCCAAGGTAAAGGCATAGGCCCAACCACCATCCAACATGCCCGAGGCATAAGAGGCCATCAAACGGTTAGTATAACTTCTGTTTGAAGAAGAATAAGTAACACGACCCCCAGATCTGTAGTTGGAAGCCCGTAAATTGATATTTGTTAAACCAAGTAGTCCTCCAAAATTATATGCAGAAGGAGATAGACCTACGCTAAGCTCCTGGCTTCTAAGAACATCATTGATTCCTCCCCAATTACTCCATTGTGGACGTCCGTCAAATAATTTGTTCATTTCAATTCCGTTCATTAAAACAGTGCCGTTATCTGTATTTAGACCTCGCATCCTAAAAAATGACTGACTAAATTCAAAAGCAGCAGTTCTTTGAAATATATCCATTGAGGCTGATAAAAGACCAGAAATATTATCGGCGCCACTAGAGTCACTATTGAGCTCATCGTCTGAAAGCGTTATTGTAAAAAGGTCATCATCTGAGTCGTCGAACTCAATCATTAAATCGGGAAGACTAAGGTTGCTGCCTTCGGATACCACAATAGGATAACGTGCAGTCAAAAAACCATTTTTACTAAGTAAAAGGATTTGTTCTCCTAATGGAACATCCAAAACAAAAGCAAATGCGCCTTGGTTGTCCGTTATTGTACTCAAATCAGTGCCTTCCAATTGAACCAATACCGCATCAATAGGCTGGGAGGTCATCATGTCTTTGACAATACCACGAATAGTCGTTTGCTGTGCAAAACTGTAGATGCTTGCAAAACAGACAAACATAAAGCTCAAAATTTGTTTTTTCATAAGTGATTAATTTTATTGAAGAATATCTTAGAACATTTGAACAGATATGTTAAACAAATGTACGTTTCTTATTTTAAAATTAATACTTTTGATATATAAAATAATCATCAAATTTAGTAACAAATTGAAAACATCGAACAGAAAATATCACAACGTATTAATATTTATTTTATTCTTTTTCGTTTCGAAAATTGAAGCTCAGAAAAAACGCACTTTCAAAGTCCATACCGTCGCATTCTACAATGTTGAAAACCTGTTTGATACCATCAACGATACGACAAAATTTGATGAACGCAGTCCCATGATGGAGCTGAAAACAGCGCGGGAAGAAATTTACCAAAAGAAAGTACAAAATATGGCCGATGTAATTTCAAAAATTGGCGCTAAGACCTCAAATAACAGCCCAGCTGTCATTGGGATATGTGAGGTTGAGAACCGCGCAGTTATTGAAGATTTAGCAAACGATCCTGCCTTGCTTACTAAAAACTATGGGATAGTTCATTACGACTCCCCCGATGAGCGTGGAATCGATGTAGCGTTGATGTACCAAAAAGCTTTATTTCGCCCCTTAAGTTCAAGTGCACATCAAACAAAACTAAGTGATAACAGTTCCGATGGTCGCGACTATACAAGGGATGTGCTGTTGGTGAGCGGTTACCTTGAAGAAGATTTGATTCACGTTCTTGTCAACCACTGGCCCTCAAGAAGTGGTGGAGAGGCTAGAAGCCGCTCCAAACGTGAGGCTGCCGCTGCAGTCAATAAACGGCTTGTAGATTCCCTTCAAATGGAAGACCCCTATGCTAAAATATTTGTAATGGGAGACCTCAACGACAACCCTACAAATTCCAGTTTGAAAAAGGTATTAAAGACCAAAGGCGATAAAAGGAAAGTTGGTTTTAAAGAACTATTTAATCCAATGGAAAGTTTTTTTAAGAAAGGATTGGGCTCCAATGCCTACAGAGATGCTTGGAGTTTATTTGACCAAATTATTGTATCCAAACCGCTACTTGAAGAAGACTATTCTTCATTTCGCTTTTACAAGGCTGGTATTTTTAACGCGCAATTTCTAATTACCAAAAAAGGCCAATACAAAGGCTATCCGTTCCGAAGTTTTTCATGGGGCGGATTTACGGGTGGCTACAGTGACCACTTCCCAGTTTTTGTGCATGTCATTAAAGAAATCCAGTAAAGATTTTTTAAAATCATCCCGAGATCGTTAAAGTGTAAGAACTTACTTTAATCCCGTTCTAAAACTCGAACCAAATTGGTTACTAATGCTTTTGAAGCTTAGTTAAGTTAACCTCTGTGGGGTTAGTCCTTTTTTTTGAATGATTAAAATCAAAACTATAGTAATTCCCATTAACTAGAATTTCCCCGCTGTAATCTCCATAAAATCCATTAAAAGTTAGTGTTTCTCCTAATTTTATTGTTTTTGTAACCGAAGTATGCCATTTGTTTTTAATCAGGTTTTTTAGAGTGTAGTAGGCTTTTTTTGGTTCTAAATTTTCATCCAATAAGCCCCCGGCATGACCTCGCCAGGCGTTTCTATCGGTAAGGTTCCAAAAGGTCAAAGAAGTCACACTGGGATGGCTAAAAACAAGGGTGTAAAAATCTTTGATATAATCTGACTGGTAGTTTTCATACTCTGGTAAACTTGGCAAGTTCATGGTTTGACCCTTTTTTATTTTTTCGGTTCTTTGCTTTAAAAAGACCTGATGGTCACGCCAATCGTTAAAACGTCTAGAGCTAGTCACTGTAAGTTCTGTAAATTGAATGTCCTTTCCAAGACTTTCATAATCGTTAAGTAATTTCCATAAAGCGTCCTCAGATAATACACCTGCATTGGTTTGCATATGTGCCTGCATCCCAACAGCATCGTATTCCACACCATGGTCATTCAAATATTTATTTAGAGCTAAAAAAGAAGGTTCCGATGGATTGTAATGGTTATTGGTGTATGTTTTTGTAGAATCTACTGTGTTTACAAAATCGTAAAGATCCTTCATCGCGCTTTCAATTCCTCCCTTGTGAGTAACCCAACGCGTTACACCACTGGGAGAAACATGCGCTTTAAAAACTGCGACGGGTTCATTATAAACATCCCAATATTTTATTTCAGGGTTGGACTCTATAAGATATCGTATTCTATTTTTAATAATAGAATCTAGTTTTTCTGAATCTTTAAAGTCAACAACCCACTTTGGCAAAGACTCATGCCATAGCAAAGGATGCCCTTTGACTTTTAGGTTATTTTCGATGGCCCATTTGATATTGCCTTTTAAATAGGCATCAAAGCGATCAAGGTCTTTTCGGTCCCTGTGATAAGCAGCCCAGTAGAAACCGACCGTCACAAAGTTGAAAAGCGCCTTGGTATAATCCTTGTATTTTTCAAAATAAGGTGTTCCGGCAAAACTTCCTAATTGGGTCATGGAAACGCCAAAATTAAATTCGTGACTGACGAGCTCAAAATGCAATTGAATCGTATCGCCGACAACTTTTTCTGGAAATACGAATTTAAGCTGGGCCTCCCCTTTTCTGTGAGTTTCAATACGCGCTTGTGCCCCCTCTAAATCCCAAGGCGTGTGTTCATGGGGCGCTTGTCCTTGCAGAACTAAAGATGCCAATATGAAATAATAAAAAAACTTCATTTGTAAAAAGGGTTGTGTTTGGGTTAAATAAATTTTACAAATACCACCAAGCCTTCCATGGAATTCTTGAAAGTATTAATAACAAAGCAAGGCTGTAATGAATAGCAAGAGTTTTGTATTTAGGATTTGAAAGCCGTTTCTTTTTATGTTTGGAGTAGCCGCGGGTAATCAGAACAACCGCTAATATATTAGTGATGGGGTGTTCCACTAAATACATGCGGTGCGCCGGAACTTTCATTACCTCGCTTATCCCTAGTTCAAACCACAAAGAGAAACGACTGGATGAAAAATACAGTAAAAATGCAATGAGTAGCTGAGTATGGGTAACAATGAGTGCAAACAAAGCAGCCTGAAACATTTTAGGACTGTATTCTTTGTTCATCGCAACACCAGAAATGGCTCTACAAACCGCCAATAATAATACTGCTAAAACCAAATAAGCCCAATAAGAGTGTGCTGTTTTAATCATGCTTTTAATACGGATACTACTACAAAACTACGAGAATTTTGATAACAAAATAGCTTGATGGTCAGAAAACACTGAGGGTAGTGTTGTTTTGACATAGCTATCGAATGTTTTTGTAACGTGCAATGAGATTTGCTGTTGAAGCGTCGTGTGTCGCTGGGTTTTCTTCAGAAAATTCTTTTAGAATTTTACCCGCCAATTGTTTTCCAAGTTCTACGCCAAATTGATCGTAACTAAAGATGTTCCATACAATCCCTTGCACAAATATTTTGTGCTCGTACAAGGCAATGAGTTTACCCAAACTTTCTGGGGTTAATTTTTCTATAAAAACGGTGTTCGTTGGGCGATTACCGTCGAATATTTTGTACGGAATAATTTCTGAAGCGGTCCCTTCTTCAACCACAACAGCCTTATTTTTTCCCATGAGTAAAGCTTCAGTCTGTGCAAAAAAGTTAGACATGAGTTTGTCTTGATGGTCTTGATTGCCGTGTAATGCTTTTGAAAATCCAATGAAATCTGCTGGTATTAGTTTTGTGCCCTGATGAATCAGTTGAAAAAAAGCATGCTGTGAATTGGTGCCAGGTTCTCCCCAAATAAGATTTCCAGTTTGAAATTGCACTTTATTCCCATTGCGATCAATACTTTTTCCATTACTCTCCATAACAGCTTGTTGTAAATAGGTGGCAAACTGATTTAGATATTGAGTGTATGGAATGATGGCTTCACTTTCAGCATTAAAAAAATTATTATACCAAATACTGATCATGGCCAACAAAGTGGGGATGTTTTTTTCGAAAGGGGCTTCCTTAAAATGTGTGTCCATTTTATGGGCGCCTTTAAGCATGTTGTCGTAATGGTCAAAACCAACAGCCAAACTGATGCTCAATCCCACGGCACTCCAAAGAGAAAATCGTCCGCCAACCCAATCCCACATCGGAAATATATTTTGAGGGTCAATCCCAAAAGCCTTTACTTTTTCAATATTAGTAGAAACGGCCACAAATTGTTTCGCAATATCGGCCTGAGTTGCCTTTTGTAAAAACCATTGCTTGATGGTCGTTGCATTGGAAAGGGTCTCTTGAGTCGTAAAAGTCTTGGATACGATAACAAAAAGAGTGGTCTCCGGATTTAAACCTTTTAAAACTTCACTCACGTGATCGCCATCTACATTGCTAACGAAATGTACTTTCAAATGATTGCCATAATAAGAAAGTGCATCAACAACCATGGCAGGACCCAAATCTGAACCCCCGATTCCAATGTTTACAACATCGGTAAAAACACGGTTTGTAAAGCCTTTTCTCTGGCCACTAATCACCGCTTCTGAAAACTGCTTGATCTTATTTTTGACCTCATGAATTTCAGGAATAATATTACTGCCTTCAAATAAAACTTCGCAATCTTTTGGAGCTCTAAGTGCAGTATGTAGAACTGCTCTACCTTCGGTTTTATTAATTTTTTCGCCATCAAAATACTTAGAAATGGCGTCGCTTAACTGAACTTCTTCTGCCAATTCATTGAGTAGTGACAGGGTTTCGGCAGTAATTCTATTTTTAGAATAATCTATAAAAAAATCATCCCACTCAATGCTCATCTCTGAGACTCGACCGGGGTTATTTATGAACCAAGAAGACATATGGGCATCTTTGACGGCTTCAAAATGGGTCTGTAGCTTTTTCCAAGCATGCGTTTGTGTGGGATCAATGGATTTTAAGCTCATTTTAAATTAAATAGAATTAATTGATTGAATCTAGTTGTTGTTTTAGGGGTGCAATATACTCAAGAAAATCCGATTTATACTTTTCTGAAAGTGCTTTTGCGTCTGGAAGTTTCTGACGAAAGGGATCTACTTGACGCCCATTTTTCCAAAAACGGTAACAAACATGGGGGCCACTAGTGTTGCCAGTCATTCCGACTTTACCAATCACATCACCTTGCTTCACAAAATCGCCTACTTTTACAAGCCGCCTGCTCATGTGAAGGTATTGGGTCGAATATGTGGCATTGTGGCGAATCTTAACGTAGTTGCCATTACCGCCACGCCTTGCAGATTCTACAACAGTCCCATTTGCTGTGGCTAAGATGGGGGTTCCTACTGCAGCAGCAAAATCTGTTCCTTTGTGCGGGCGGACTCTATTGCCATAAAGTTTAATACGACGCTTTAAATTGTATCGAGAGGAAATACGGCTGAACTTTATCGGGCTTTTTAAAAACGCTTTTTGGAGGCTCTTGCCTTTGTCATCATAGTAATCGGTGCTATTTTTAGAATCTGCCGTAATATAATTAAAGGCATATATGGCTTCGCCTTTGTGTTGAAAATAGGCTGCCTCTATGGTTTCGATACCGGCATAAATACTGTCCTCTACAAAACGTTGCTTGTAAATCACTTTAAAATTATCTCCTTTTTGAAGCCTAAAAAAATCAATGGTCCAAGCATAGATGTCGTCTGACATGTCGTAAATCAACTGAATGGGTAAGCCTTGTGCTTCCATGGTTTCAGAAAGCGAGTTTTCAATAAAACCAGAAGCTTCTCTTTCAGCAATTTTAACAGGTTTACGTGCTTTGTATGCAAAAATAGAATCACAAAATTCTACAACGAGATACTCAATTTTGTTCTCTTCATATATAAAGACCAAGGGTTCATTAGAACTGTCTTTGGAAAAAAGTATTGTATAGGGCTTTCCTGTTCTGAGCTGGCGAGTGTCAAAAACAGCTTTGGTTTTTTCTGCAATGTGATGGATTTGTGGATAAAAAAGTTGATTGTTCTCTAATATTTCCCCAAAACTATCCCCACTTCTTACGGTGTCATTGACAACCTTGTAGTTGTTAAAATTATAGCCAAATTTATTGTTTTCCAATGGAATAGACGCTGAGATTGAACCCGTTTCAAGGGTCTCGGAAGAGCAACTTTTTAGGATGTAAAAAAAGATTACAACAGCAAAACTGTAAAGGAAGAATTTTAAATTAAAAAGTCCAGGATTAATTTTCAACTTCATGCCCCCAATTCTCTTTTTCCACAGCAGTCCAAAGTTCTGGAAAAAATATTCTCTTTTGATATTTTGGATGCATGTATTTTTGCCAATTACTACCCCCGGTGGCCTCACCATCACCTGAAGTGTATAAAATATAATGTTTGGCAGCGTTGAAATGACCCATAACCCAAGTGATATTCACGGTGTAATCATAATGACGCATGGCCTTAATTAAAGCTTGACTGTTCTGATCTTTTTTTGAGAGTTCTTTATATCGAGACCATAGATTTTTGGAATGGTAAACCTTCATAAAGGTGATAAATTCTTCTTTGTAACGCTTTTCAAAACCAGAAAGTAAGGTTGATTTCTTAGCCGTTTTATAGTCTTTACCTGCAGCCTGCCAGTACAAATGTTCAAACGCATTTTCGAATGGGGTATTCCGGTCGATGGTTTTTCTGAAACGCGGGTCTATAAGATTGATGAGCTCGGTGGATGCAAATTCAATTTTTCGATACTGTGCACTCTGGAAGCCGCTCCCTGGGGCGAGTGTATGTCTAAATTTATTATACTGTTCCACGTCCATGCCCTCCTTCATGATGCTGAAAGAAGAGGTCAACATATCGAAATAACGACTCACTCGCATCAACTTGTCTTTAAAAAAATTCACTTCCAAAATATCCACCTCAGCAACCTGTTGAAGTTCCCACAAAATCATTTTAAAAATCAATTCATTGATTTGGTGGTAACCAATAAAAACCATCTCATCAGGAAAATTGGTGCGTTGAATTTGTAAGTTAAGAAGTGCATCCGTATGGATATAGTCCCAATAATTCATGGGTTTACTATGTAAAAGCCCTTCTAAATACACGTTTTTATCTTGGCCTTCAGCACTGTATTTCTCATCCAGTGCTTTGATAATATCTTGACTAGTTTTGTTTTTCATTGGCTGGATTTAAAGTTGAATTTCAAAGGGATGTTTTAAACCTTTAAAAGCCACCAGATCAGACCTTAAAGAACCAACTCTTAAGTCTGCTTTAATTTTAATTGGGATTTTATTTTTATCGGCACTTACCCAAAGTGTAACACTTTCCTCTTCGTGAAAAACACGACCGGCCATTACATAAGGGCGGAATTTAAGACAATTAATATTTCCAAATTGGGTGCCGATGGTTTCTCTTCCTAAAAACTTAAGTTTGAATCCAAAAATCTCATTGTCAAAGAACATATTCAATCTAACGGTCTGACCCACTTTAATGGTTTCGGTATCGTAGTGATCTCTTAAATAATAATAGGCCGAAACCATGTCTTGAATATCGGATGATATGGGAATTATTGTTTTGGTTTTATGCCTTAAATCATTAACCAGCGCTGTTTTTTTTTCATAGTCAAACTCAATAACTCTGTTTTTGACATGTCCGCCTTCATTAATATTTCTGATGAACTTATAAGGCCGTCCCGAGGCTTTATCAAAATAACTTTCATAACGATCATTAACTTTAAAAAACCATTTAATAGCGCCTGTGGTCCATCCCTTTCCTATCACATGACAAACAGCACGGTTTTTGAAAGTGGATTGTTTCACCTCCAAGGTTGCATTACCTGCTTTAACCCAACCACTATAATTAAGCTTGAATTTTAACCATTCTCCAGATTGAAACGAGGACTCTGACTGAGCATTGGGGACAGCTAAGCCCAAGATTATGATTAAAAATACTAAAATTTGCTTCATAAGATTGCACATGCATTTGTAGCTCTACAAATTTGCAATTATTATTCCAAAACTAAAAGCAAGATTTAATCTATTTATAAATCAATTTGTTAAAGGGTGCCTCTGTTGGCTTGTTCGCGTTCAATAGACTCAAAAAGCGCTTTAAAATTTCCTGCGCCAAAACCTTTGGCACCCATCCGCTGAATGATTTCAAAAAATAACGTGGGACGGTCTTCAATGGGTTTAGTGAAAATTTGCAATAAATAACCTTCTTCATCTGCATCCACTAAAATGGACAATTCTTTTAGGGTTGAAATGTCTTCTTTCATGAGTTTCATATGAGCCCCCAACCGGCTTTGGATGGCATCGTAATAGGTTTTTGGGGGGGGCGGTAAAAATTCAACCCCATTCTTTTTCAGCTGTTTTACAGTTGTAATAATGTCATCGGTCGCCACCGCTAAATGTTGAACCCCTGAGTCTTCATAAAAATCTAAATATTCTTCAATTTGAGAGCGCTTTTCAGCTTCAGCAGGTTCATTAATTGGAAATTTAATTCGGCCATTACCATTGCTCATGACTTTACTCATCAGAGCAGAGTATTCTGTGTGAATTTGTTTGTCATCAAAGGATAGAAAATTTACAAATCCCATCACTTCTTCATACCATTGAACCCAAATATCCATTTGGCCCCAGCCTACATTTCCAACAATATGATCAATAAACCTTAAACCTGAGCTTGGCGGATTATAAGTGGAGTTCCATACTTCGTAACCAGGAAAAAAGACTCCTTTGTAATTTTTCCGTTCTACAAAAACGTGGACCGTCTCCCCATATGTATAGATGCCTGAAGTTATAATGACACCATGTTCATCCTGGCTCTTTTTGGGTGTAAAATAAGACTTTGCACCGCGTTTTGTAGTTTCTGCATAGGCGGCCTTAGCGTCATCTACCAATAATGCAATAACCTTTACCCCATCACCGTGTTTTCTTAAGTGGTCGTTGATGGGTGATTTGCTGTGCAAAGGGGTGGTGAGTACCAATCTAATTTTACCCTGTTTTAGGACATAACTAGCCGCATTTTTTGAACCCGTTTCTAACCCCCTATAGGCCAGGGATTGAAAGCCAAAAGCGGTTTTATAAAAATGGGCTGCTTGTTTTGCATTGCCAACATATAGCTCAATATAATCGGTTCCAAAAAGGGGTAAAAAATCTTTGGCATCATAAAAAATTTTCTCAAGACTATTGTCTGCAGAATTTAAGGATTCATTCATAACTAAAATTTGAGGTTAAGTGTTATTTTCTAACCACGACTGGTAATAATCGCCGTCAGAAATTTTTAGAGCTTCTTCAGTGACTTGAAGCGGTTTAAAAGTATCGACCATTACAGCCAATTCTTTGGTGTCTTTAAGGCCAATACTGCGTTCCATGGCGCCAGGGTGGGGCCCATGTGGAATCCCCGCGGGGTGTAATGAAATATGACCGACTTTAACATCATTTCGACTCATAAAATCTCCATCTACATAATACAAAACCTCATCGCTATCAATATTGCTGTGGTTGTAAGGGGCCGGTATGGCTTTGGGATGATAATCATATATGCGAGGCACAAAACTGCAAACAACCAAGGCGTTGGTTTCGAAAGTCTGATGCACTGGGGGTGGCTGGTGAATTCTACCAGTTATAGGTTCAAAATCGTGAATGGAAAAGGCATAAGGATAATTGTAACCATCATAGCCCACCACATCAAAAGGATGGGAGGCATATACCATATCGATGAGATGATTTTGCTTTTTAATTTTTACAGTGAAATCGCCCGATTGGTTGTATGTTTCTAATTCTTGTGGACGGCGGATGTCACGTTCACAATAGGGTGCATGTTCCAACAACTGACCAAACCAATTGCGATAACGTTT
>MDTG01183682.1_pt1 | contig 11993 bp, 9 predicted proteins | sample 811421 | NCBI WGS metagenome assembly MDTG01 (sample SAMN05326645, study PRJNA326480) | marine metagenome | isolation source: seawater | place: Pacific Ocean: South East | collected 2011 | reverse complement strand
CATAGAAAATGACTTATCCTTAAAAGTTATTTCCGCTATATCTGAAAAGGATACGACTAAACTAAATACTTTATCTGAAAATAATAAAGAACAGATTGAAACTCTGGCAGAAACAGCGATTAAAAATGCTGATGCATCTAATGAAAGTGCTGATTTAATTGCAAAAGTTGTTGCAAATGCAAGTAATGAATTAGTTAATAAAATGGTAGGGGAAGTTAGTAAGAATTCAATAGATGAAAATCAAGCTTTATCAGCTAAAGTGATGAAGTCAATTGTAGAGACTAATCCAGAAAAAATAAAAACTTTAAGTGATAAAAATAAAGAAACTATGATTAGCCAAACCATTGAGGCTGCAAAAAATCAAGCAGAAGGAACTTCAACTGATGAAATTGATTTATCAAATACCATTGCAGAAATTGTTACAAAATCTGATACAGCAACTGCTGCAGAAGTTCTTGAGTCATTAGAAGAAGTTTCTAGTGAAAGTGAATCAAAATTATCATTAAATGTAGTTTCTAATTTAACTAAACAGAAAAACTATGAAGAAAAGATAGAAATACTTTCTGTCACTTCATCAGAAGTTAATAAAAGTATTAATAATTTAGTTGAAAAAGCAGTTGAGAACATAGCATCAGAGCAAGATTTGGAATTGGTTACAGATATTGTAGAAAATAGTAAAGGTACAGTTGCAGACAAAATTATTGATACCGCAAACAAAAGTGAAGAGAGTAAGAAAAAAATTACAGAAGTTATTGTTAACGTCATAGAAAAAAATCCTGAAAAGGCAGTTGAAATTATCGAAAAAAACAAAAATACTAATACTATTTTGGAGACTGTAAAAACAAAAATAGAAAACAATGAAGCAGTGACCACAGATGATTTTGAAGAAGTCTTTGATACTAATGTTTCACCCAATTAATCATGCAACTTTCTAAGAATAAAAAATATCAATATTTATTCTTTTTTATTCTTTCATTATATGCATTATTTAATGGGGGAAATTCAAATTTACTAATTCAAGTGAATTTCATTTTAATTAGTTTATTATTTTTATATTGTCTTAGAAATAAAAATTACTTTTTACATTTTAAAAATTTTTTTTTAAAAAATAAATTATCAATATCTTTCTATTTATTTTTTATTTTATATTTAATATTTCAGATTATACCCTTGCCTATTGAATACCTTCAAATATTTTCATCTTTTAAATATGATTATGTTACTAAGTTAAGTGGGGATATATTCTTCTCATCAATATCGTTACAACCTTCAAATTCTTATTTTCAAATATTGAATTTTACTTCATTATTAATCTTAATTTTTATATTAAATATGATTTTTTATACAAAAAGACATAAAGAAAGAATATATCTATTTTTATCAATAATTGGTTTTCTATGCTCTTTATTTGCTGTTGTTATTTATCTAAATGGTAATCCTGATTTTTTGATTTTTCAAAATTCATATTATAAAAATTCTTCAACTGGTTTTTTCATTAATAGAACAGTTTTTGCCATTTTTTTATTATTTTGTTTAATTGCAAGTTTAGAATTTTTAAAAGGTTTAGACAGAAAAAAAGTTATAAGAAAGCAAGATAATTTTTTTTTAAAAATTTATGTAAGATTATTTATAATTTTTATTACACTTGGTGTAATTACAAGCTTTTCTAGAATTGGTAACTTTCTACTTTTGATTACAATTATTTTTTACTTAATCAATGAATTATTCATTATAAAAAGTAATAACAAATCTTTTAGAAATATAATTTTACTAATAATATTTTTTGATATTTTAATATTAGGTATTTATTTTGGATCATCACAATTATTTGACAGATTTTACTTATTAAAAGACGACCTCATTACTACAACTTCTTCTGAACTTAATTTGAGTAGAGTTGAAATTATTAAATTTAGTTTAAGTGAATTATCTAATTTTAAATTTTTTGGTTATGGTACTGGAAGTTTCAAAACATTATTTATGATTAATTTTGATAATCCGAACTATTTTTATGCTAATCACTCTCATTCAGATATTATTGAATTTATTGGTGAATTTGGTTTTGTTGGTTTAACTTTATTAATTGCTTCTCTTATAAAATTTTTTTTTAATAAAGAAAGTTATACTTTTATAAATTTAATTTTAATGAGTTATTTAATTATTATTTTAAGTTTTGATTTTGCTTTGCATATTCCTTTAATCCAAATAAGTTTTATAATATTTTTTACAATAAATAAAAACTATTCAGTTTGATTAGAACTCTCAAATTTCGCACCCTCTTGAATTATAGGGTTATATGATTTAAATAAATCTGTTTGCGGTAATAATAGACTTATTGTTCTATTCCACTTAACAATTTTCGCAGCAGGCACGAATACTATATCTTTTGATTGTAAATTAAATTTTCTACCAACAATTAAATTAATCGGATCTTCAATATTAAGTTGAAATATATTCACAGATAAAAATTTATTATAATTCTCTCTAATTACATAAATTCTCTTCGCATTTGCTGTTAATTGATTTAAACCACTGGTTGAAATTAATTCAGTTAAAGAGTAACCAATATTAGGATAATATGTACCTGGTTTAGTTACTTCTCCAAATACGTGTATTGCATCAGAGTTTCTGTCTATAAAAATAACATCATCTTTTTTTAAATAAAAATTTTCTTTATCATCAATATTTTTAAAAGCATTTTCTAAATTTATTTTATAAACATTATTATTTCTTCTGAGAATGCCTTTGGTGCCAAAATTTTTATTACCAGATCCAGGGTTAAATCCAGCACTGATTGCCGCCTCAATAAGTCTGACTGGTTCTTGATTTAAATTTAATGTTGTTTGCGTTTTTATAGCACCAACTATATATGCTTTACTACTGTTATATTGTTCTACTTTAATTTGTAAGTCTGGGTTCTTATAATATTTTTTAATTTTTTTATGTAAGAATTTTTTTGCTTCATTTAATGAAAGATCACTAATCTTAGCTTTTCCTACAAAAGGTAAATCAATTTCTCCATCTTGATCAATTATATAAATTCCATTTAAATCTTCAATATCACTTAAACTAACAGAAATTGAGTCAGATGTACCTAGGATGTATTTATATTTATAATTATAAATGTTTTCAAATTTTTTTATTTTATGGTCAAACTCTTGCATTTTTCTTTTATTATAAAATTCAATTTGATTATCAGTTAATTGGTTTAAAAAAATAATATTAGTTTCAATATCATTTATTGTATTTTCTAAAGAAATATTTTTTGAATTTCGCTTTTTAGGATTTTTGTTTATACCAGGATTTTGAATACAAGAATTTAAGAAAACTATTATGATCAAAAAAATAAGAAATTTCATAATTATTACTTTTTTAAATTTTATGTATCATTTTTTATAAAATATCAAAAAAATATTAAATTGATATAAATTTAAAAAAATTTGATTAAAATTTAATTAAAATTCAATACAAGAGTCAAAAAATGCAAAAAAAAACTATTTTTATCAAAAATTTATTGTTAATTTTATGTTTTATCTGTTGTAAATAGTTTATTTATACGGATTAATTTTTGTTATGATTAAAGAGCTTGAAAAATTTATTAATTTTTTTGATGTAGGTGACTTAAAGTTTCTAATACTTATTCTTAAAAAAAATATTAAAAATTTGATATTTTTGTCAATTTTAATCTCTTTATTAACTTTGGTCATTTCATTAAATATCGAAAAAAAATATGTAAGTGAGGCAACTATAGTTATTTCTCCTGAAGAAAATAATATTGTTAATATTGAAGAAGTTTATTCTATAGAAAGTCAAAGCAATAGAGTTAATAATCAAGTAGCAATTTTAAAAAGTGATGAGGTATTAGAATTTATTGTTGAGGATAAAAAAAAACAATTAGAATTTGAAAGACTATATTCAAAGATTAAAACATCTACTTTGCAGAGACTTACAAAAAAAAAAGTTGTTGTTGATAAGGAGTATATAAAAAATATTTTAAGTAAAAATTTTCAAGTTAGTAATGTTCCAAGAAGTGACGTTTTGAAATTAAAATTTATATCCAATGATCCACGAATATCTCAATTGGCTTTAAAAAGTATAATAAGTTCCTATCAAAGATATGAAGTGGACAGCAAAATACAAATCACTAATTACGCAAAAACTAAAATCGCATCTAGATTAGAAGATCTAGTATTACAAATTGATATTGCAGAAAAAAATTTAGCTGAATATAAAAAAGAAAATGAATTAGTGGATACTGGGAGTGTAAAAGAATTAAAAATAGGAGAAATTCAATCTATTTCTAAAAGAATTGTTGATGCAAAACAAGAATTTCAAAAAAAACAGAATGATTTATTATCAATAAAAATTGCTGATGGAGATGTTGATGCTTTATTAGCAATAGAAGATCTAAGAACACTTGATCAAATTGAGTCAATAAAAAATAGTTTATCAGCAAACGATAGTCAGATTCAATCGCTGTCATTGATTTACACTGATAATCATCCGAAATTAACAAAAGCCTATGATTATAAAGATAATTTAAATCAACAATTAAAAAAAGAAATTAACCTAGGCATTGAACAAAAAGCGTTTGAACTTAGTAATCTAGATGGTTTTATTAAATTATCAGAAGAAGAATTAAAAAAAGCAACAGATGAATTAATAATAATTGAGGAAAAAGAATCTGGAATGATGAAATTTTTAAGAGAGGTTGAAAGTAGCAAAAAATTATATGAATCTTTTTTACAAAGAGTTAAGGAAACAAATGAAGCTCAAAATTTACAAGTGTCCAAACTAAAAATAATTGAGATGCCTAGTTTATCAGAAAATCCAGTTTCTCCACAACCTTCAAAAAATTTTATTGTAGCTTTATGTTTTTCATTTGTCGGATTTTTTGTTTTGATTTATTATAAGGAGCTTAATCTCTCAGTTGTTAAAAGTCCAGAGTCAGTTGATTCTCTTGATATTCCTCAAGTAGGTGTACTACCAAGAGTTGATAAAATTAAAAAAGGATATCATATTTTACAAATGTTCCTAGAGGATAGTGAGTCAAATTTTTCAGAATCTATCAGATCGTCTAGAGCCATTATAGAATCAAAATTTAAAAAAAATTCAAGTTATATGATTACTTCAAGCAATCCTTCAGAAGGCAAAACATCATACGCATTTAATTTAGCTTTATCATTAGAAAAAACAAAGAAAGTACTATTCATAGAAGCAGATATAAGAAGACCATCTGTATTAAATAGTTTCTATAAATTTGATAAAGAGATTTTTGGATTAGGAGAAATTATAACTGGATCATCTAACTTAAAAGATACAATTTTTAAGGTTCCAGGAACCGAATTAGATATCATAACCTCAGGTGAAAAAAGATTCGACATGTCAGATATAGTAAACAGAGACCAAATAAAAAAATTTTTTGATACATTAAAAATGGAATATGATTATGTAATTATTGACTCCCCACCTGTTCAACCAGTGTCTGATACTTTAATTTTAGCACAAGCTACAGATTATAATTTGTTTTTAATTAGATCAGATGAGACAAGAACAGTTACGTTTATGTCAGCAATTAAAAAAATTCAAAATGTCGGAAGTAAAATTCATGGTATTATTATAAACGATTTAGATACATCAAAAAATAGTTATTATTCTTATTACTATAATTATTCTCCAAGTTACTATAATTATTATTCTCGTAAAAATTCTTAATAATGAATAGAATTGAAAAAGTATTACAAAATGATGACTCGGCTTATATTTATTTTGTAAAATTAGTAAAAACATTTGTTGTCTTCTTAAGTTTTTATACTTTCTCTATATTAGAAAAAAATTCAATTTACGAATTATTAGATGAAATGATTTTTATTTCGTCTAAATATTATTTTTTTACTATTTTGTTCTCTTTATTGTTTTTTATAATTACATTTTTTTTTGTTCAAAATAAAAATTTTAAAACTAATTTTATTTCATTTTCAAAAGAAGATATTTTAATTATCTTTATTATACAAATAATAATCTTTTCATTTTTTTTTGTAAAAAAAATAAATTTTGTAATTGATATTGCGTATTTTTATTCCTTAATTTTCCTGATAGTCAATTTATTATTAACTAAAAAAATGTTCAATTTAATTTATAACTATATGGTTAATAACGATATTATTCACAAAAATATTATGCTGGTGGGAAATTATAAAGATATAATTTTTTTTTTAAAAAATAAAAATGAAAAAATAAATGTATTTAAATGTTGTATAGTTCATGATTTAAATGATTTAAATAAAACATTGATTAGAAGTGAAATAAAAATTCCTGTTTTTTTTTCAAATGAAGATATTCGTTCAATTCTTGAATATCATGAATTAGGTCAAATTTGGATCCTTGAAAATAGGAATAATAAAACAGAAAGATTAATTTCCAGTATAATAAAATTTTCAGTAGATATATTGATAGTCAATCTTGATACTAAGAAAAATATTTTATCAGAAAATCTTTTATATGGTAAATTTGAATTTAAAAGATATGAAATTTCTAAATTTTATGGACCCAATCTTCTTTTAAAAATTTTAATAGATAAAATTTTTTCAATTATATTTTTGATTATTGCTTCACCAATTTTATTTTTTTGTGCAATCTTAATAATTATTGAAGATGGTTTTCCAATTTTATTTACACAAGATAGAACTGGTTGGGATGGTAGAAGATTCAAGATTTATAAATTAAGAACATTAAATAAAAAAAAATTTGATAAAACAACTCAAGTTACTATGAATGATAATAGAAAACTTAAATGTGGTTCTTTTATAAGAAAATTTAGTATTGATGAGATACCACAGCTCATTAACGTTTTAGTTGGAGACATGTCAATAGTTGGACCAAGACCACACATGGTTGAACACGATATTAAATATTCAAAATTATTTATGAATTATTTAAAAAGGCATAAATGTAATCCTGGTTTGACTGGCTGGGCTCAAGTTCATGGATTAAGAGGCTCAACTTCAGATGAACAAATGAAAAAAAGAATGGAATATGATCTTTGGTATTTAAACAATTGGACTATAATTATTGATTTGTACATTATGATGAAAACTTTTTATGTCATTTTTAAACACAAAGGTGAGTAATTTAATAAAATTTTACACTTAATAAGTAAAATTTTATGACAAAAGTTCTGTAGACACTCATTAAAAAATGATTAAAACTTGAGGTTGAAATCACATGATTAAAATATTTTCAATAAAAGAAATCATAAATGCAAGTGAAAATATTCTTAAAAGTTCAAAAAATAATAATAATTTAACTTTTAAAAAAAAAAATAACTTTACAAAAGAAACATTAAATAAAAAAAAAACACCAAAACAAATAAGTCCGTTAGTACTTAAATCTGAAATAGTAGATAAAAAAAAAATTCACGAAAATAAAAAATTAAAAAATCTTAATTCAATAAATCCTGAGATAAACCTGGAAAAAAATCAACAAATCATAGATGAATTATATAAATTATTTGATAAGAAAATTAAAAAAAACACATTAAAAATTATTATCGAGCAGCAAAAAGAAATTAAGGAATTAAGATTTGATTTATCTGAGTTAAGAAAAAAAGATTATCAAAACTTAAGGATAAATAAAGATCTCAAAACCAAAATATCTGACTTAATAAATAATGAGAAAATTTTAAATCTAAAAATTTCTCAAATTCAGAGTGAATTAGATATTTCTATAGAAAAAGAGTCTGAACTTAAAAATATTAACAAATATTTAGAGGCTGATCTTTTAGAAATGAAAAAATCATTAAACTCAATCAAAGAAATCAATATATCAGTAGAAAACTCAAAATTAAAATTACAGACAAGGATAGATGATCTTATAAATTATCAAATTAATTTAGAAGATAGTAATAAAATAAATGAAAGTAATTTACTAATTTTAACTAATACAAAAAATAATCTTTTTAATGAAAATGAAAAATTAAAAAGTGAATTAAAAATGATGTCAGAAAATAAAGAGATGCTAATTAATAATAATGCTAATCTCCAAAATGAAGCATCTCTTTTATTAAAAAACAAGAAACTATTAATTGAAATAAATGACAAATATCAAAAACAATTAGATCAACTAAAAATATCTCAAAATAATTCTCAAGAAGAAAAATCTATTTTAATGGATAAATTAAATAATATCAAAGATGAAAATCAAAGAAATATTGAAAATAATATAAGTTTAAAAAAACAAAATAATGATTTTCAACATAAAATTAATTTAATTTATGAAGAAAAAGCTGAAATTGAAAAAAATAATAAAGATTTAAAAGAAAAGAATATTAATTTATCAAATAAAGTAGATTTTATTAACCAAGCTAAACAACAAATTAACGAAAATAATATAAAATTAAAAAATGAAATTTCAAATTTTATTCGAAATGAAAATTTATTGTTAAATGAAAAAAAAGACCTTGAGAATGAAAATTCTCAAATAAAAAAACAAAATAATCAATCTTTTACTGGAGATAACGAAAAATTACTCAAGAATATGAATGATAACTTACAGAATGAATTATTATTAATCAAAGAAAATGAACTTAAACTATTAGAAAATAATAAAGAGTTACAAAATGAAATTCTTCGTATTAAATCTTCCAAAGTAACATCAATCGAAGAAAATGAATTGTTGAATTTAAAGCAAAAACTTCACTTTCATCAAGATGAAAATTTAAGATTAAGTCATGAGCTATCAAATTCTCAAAAAAAATATAAGCTTATCAAAGAGCAATTAAATGAAATAGAAAATGAAAAAGGTCAAATTTCTCAAAAAATTGATGATTTGACTAGTTCATTGTCAAAAACTAAAGTCATTACAAATATTTTTAAAGATACAAATGTAACAGAAACCGAAAACGATCATAAAAACAAGAAGCTAATAAATATTGAAGATGAGATCAAAAAAATATTTTCACAAAATTAATTTTTATTTTCAGCAAATTTTATTTTAAGTGTTAGATATATCAAACACCCCTCTAGATCTTACAGCCATTATACTGACATACAATGAAGAAAAACATATAAAGAGATGCATTTTATCATTGAAAAATATTGCAAAAAAAATTGTAATTGTTGATAGTTATTCTAAAGATAAAACTTTAGAAATTGCAAAAAAATATAATGTAAAAATTTACAAAAATAAATTTCTACATCAGTCACAACAAGTAAATTGGGCTCTATCTAACATTAAATTTAAAACAAAATGGATGTTAAGAATAGATGCTGATGAGTATTTAACCAATGATTTAAAAAAAAATCTTATAAAATCATTTAACAAAATAAACAAGAATATATCAGGTATAATTATTAATAGAAAAGTTAAATTTCTTGATAAAGAAATAAATTATGGCGGAACATCACCGCATAAATCCTTAAGAATATGGAAAACAGGATTAGGAAAATGTGAAAATGTATTTATGGACGAACAAATAATAGTTAAAGGAAAAATAATTAATATAGATGGATTTCTAATTGATGAAAATTTAAACTCTTTAAGTTGGTGGATTGAAAAACATAAAAAGTATGCAGTTAGAGAAGCTATAAATTATTTTTCAGAAAAATCTAATTTACAAAAATATAGAAAAATCACAAACAATAAAGCGATGATCAAAAAGTATCTGAAGCAAAATGTATATTATAAACTTCCTATTTTTATAAGACCTATAATTTTATTTTTTTATAAATTTTTTTTAAAACTTGGTTTTTTAACAGGTTGGCAGGGTTTGTTATATTGTATTTTACAGACCCTTTGGTATAGATTTTTAGTAGATGTAAATATACTTAAAATTAAAAAACTTATTAAAAACAAAAAAATTCATCTCAATGAAATTAAAAATATTAAATATAATTAGTAATAATAAATGAATATTAAAAATATAAGAAGATATTTTTCGTTTAAATTTTTACTATATATCCTTGGGAGGTTTAAAATAGTTAGATATTTGTATAAACTTAAAAATAAAATAAGTTCAAAATATAAAAAAATCGAAAAAAATTATGAAAACCATATTGAAATTAATTTTAATAAAAACGACATTATTAGAAAAATAGAAGTCAATAGTTTTTATGATGGCTTAAAATTAAAAAAAGAGACTATCGATAAAATAATTAATCTATCAAAAAAATCTGATTTAATTACTACGACTGATAATACAAAATTTAATACTTTTGATGAAATCAATGAATTTAACAGAGATAATGATAAACCTTATTGTCTAATAAACGTTGTAAATCCAGAATTAAAAGTTTTGATCAATAGAATATCGAGAAATAAATATCTTTTAGATATAGCAAATAATTATTTAGGAAAAGTAAATAATATTGATACAAAAGTTCAATGGAGCCCTGTCTGTAATACTTCAGATGATTGGAGAGAACATAATGAACAAACAGTAACCTTTCATTATGATGTGCATCATCTTAATTTTTTATACGTGTTTTTTTACTTAACTGACTGCAATAAAGATTCTGGAGCACATGAATTAATTAAAGGATCACATACTAATAAAAAATTTTTTAAACATCTTATTGGTTCAGTTAAACAAACATCTTCCTCATTAGAATTAGATTATGGGATAAAAAAATTTATAAAATTAGAAGGTAATGCTGGATATGGTTTTATAGAGGACACATCATGCTATCATAGAGCTAGAATACCTATTAATAATTCAAGATTAGCACTTCAAATCAGGTATTATTAATTTAAGATTCAATAAAGCTAGATAACTAATGACTCAAATTAAGTTTAATTCAAAAATTATAATTGGTACTTCAGCATGGGGCTCTAAAATAAGTTATAAAAAATCTTTAAAAATCGGTTCGAAATTGATCAAAATGGGCATCAATAGTTTTGATAGTGCACCAAATTATGGAGGTGGCTATTCTCACCAAATATTGAATCATTTATCAAAAAATAACAAAATTAATGTCGATACAAAGTTTGGAGATATTGCAACATTTAATCCGAAAGAAATTTTAAAAAGGATTATTAGATACAATAATTTAAACTCTTTTAAAAGTTCGTTCAAATATTTAAGTTTCGTAAGATCTGTAAGAAAAAATAATCATTTCTGGAAAATTGAAAACATAAAAAAAAATATAGATTTCTATTTGAAAGATCTCGAATTTTGTCAAGTAAAAATAATTTATCTACATTCTCCACCAAAAAATATTATTAATAAAAACTATTTAAAAGAATTAAATAATTTATTAATCAAAAAAGATTTAAATCTTGGAATTTCATGGCCTGATGAAAGTGATTTTGATTTTTTATTGAAAGAATTTCCTAATATAAATTTGCAATTATCTTTAGAATTTTTTGAAAAATATAAAAAGGAAATTATTCAAAATTTTGAACATATTTATATTAATAGTATTTTTAAAAACTATTGTAATAAACAAAATAATAGTAAATCTTTCGAATATTATTTTAGAGATCTATTGAATTTGATAGAATATAAAAATAATTATAAAATAATAATTGGTATAAACTCAGATAAAAGTTTAAATAATCTCCAAAGATATTTGACTTAATATAAATAAGTATGACAAATTCTATGTATCTATCAAATAAAAAATCCGAAAATTTAGGAAAATTTTATTAATTATGCAAATGATAATGATATTTTTATTCATAATTCATGGAAATATTTTTTACAGAAAAAAAATCTATAACTATGAGAGCATCATTAATTGATTATCATCCTAGTTGTGAAGCTAATGAGATATTTGCAGACTATTTAATTGATTACATTTGATAAAAAACAATTAAGATAATTATGATTAATTTTATTCTAATAACTATTATTTAAAAATATTAAAATGTGTGGAATTGCAGGCATAATAAATTATTCAGAAAATTTAAAAGAAATAAAAAAAACTATTAAACAAATTATAATTGCTCAGGATAATAGGGGACCAGATAATAATGATATATGGGTATCAAGTTGT
>MDTG01172192.1_pt1 | contig 11993 bp, 17 predicted proteins | sample 811421 | NCBI WGS metagenome assembly MDTG01 (sample SAMN05326645, study PRJNA326480) | marine metagenome | isolation source: seawater | place: Pacific Ocean: South East | collected 2011 | reverse complement strand
TCTTTTAATGCATAAATTATTACCTGTATTGGGATTAAGGGGAGATTGGGTTGAATGTGGTACTTTTGAAGGTAGAACTTTACTTCCTATAGCTCAACTTTTTGCAAAAATGCCTCGGTTTGCGCCTTTACATAAAACAATATATGGGATGGATAGTTTTGAAGGATTTCCTGTATCAAAACATCACCCAAATGACCTTCCTGAAAGATTTAAAGATTTATATAAAGATAAATTAATTTCAAAAGATCATTTTGAAAAAGCGAAAAAAAGAACTAAAAACTTCAAATCTTTAGATCATTTAGAAGGAGGTTATTTTGAACAAGTAAATGATATTTTTGAAAAGGTTAAAGAATATCCTAATGTTAGACTTATTAAAGGACCTTTTATAGATACTACTCCTAATTTTGTACAACCAATTAGTTTATTACATTTAGATTGTGATTTATATGAAAGTTATTTAACATGTCTTAATAATTTATATAAAAATGTAGTTAATAAAGGAGTTATTGTATTTGATGAATATTATTCTCATAAATATCCAGGAGCTAGAATAGCTATAGATGAATTTTTTGAAGATAAAAAAGGTACTTTTGAGTATTATGTAACTTCAGAAGGCCATGAACGTTGGTGTTTTATAAAAGAAGAAAATTAAAATGAATATATTAGGATTAACACTAGCAAGAGGAGGTTCTAAAGGAATCCCTAAAAAAAACATAAAACAAATTAATGGCAAACCCTTAATAGCACACACTATAGAAGCTGCATTAAATAGTAATATATTTACTGATTATATTGTAAGTACAGATTCTCCCGAAATAGCAGCTATATCTAGACAATATGGAGCAAAAACACCTTTTATAAGACCAGATGAACTGTCAGGAGACACAGTACTATCTAGAGATTGTGTTAAACATGCTGTTTTAGAATGCGAAAAAATCTACAACATAAAATATGATTATGTTATAGAACTACCTTGTGTAGCCCCTCTTAGAACATCGTCACATATACAGGAAGTATTTAACCAATTAATATCAACAGGAGCAGATAGTGTTATATCTGTTGTGCAGATGCAAGATAAACACCCTGTTAGAATGAAAAGAATAATTGATGGTCAAATATATGATTTTTGTAAGGAATATCCTGAAGGAGAAGCAAGTAGAAGACAGGATTTAGAACCATGTTATCTTAGAAATGGTGCTATATATTCTATGACTAGAGATTGTATAGTTGAAAAATTTTCAAGACATGGGGATATCAGTAGAGCTTATATTATGGATGAAAATGTTTCAGTAAATGTAGATACTATGTTAGATTTTAAATTAGCTGAAATTTTATTAAAAGAAAACAAATGAAAGTAAAATTAGAATGTCCATACGATTTTATGGACCCAAATATAATAAAAAAACTTAATTTATCTAACGATCCTGAATGTTTAATAGTTAATCCAGGGATTGATAAATTTTTAGATGAAAAATATTTTAATCAATTTAAAAACCTTAAAGTAGTAGGTACTCCATCAACAGGAGTTAACCATATGGATATAAACTATTTAGATAAAAATGATATAAAATATTTTTGTTTACTTGATGATAGAAAAGGGTTAGAATCAATAACTGCGTCAGCTGAATTTACATGGTTACACATAATGAATTCTTTAAGAAAATTTTCACAATCATTAAGATACATTGCTAATTGGAGAGAACCAAATAATGAAAGACACTTAAGATCAAATGAATTAAGTGGTAAAAAATTAGGTATTATAGGGTTTGGTCGAATTGGTAGAAAATTAAAAAAGTATGCAAAAGCTTTTGATATGGACTTTAAGTTTTATGACCCCTATGTAGAAGGAGGATGTAAAGATATTAGTGAATTATATGATTCAGATATATTATCATTAAATTGTTATTTAACTCCTGAAACTACAAATTTAGTTACAGAAGGATTTCTTGAAAATTTTAAAAAACCATTAATAGTTGTAAACACATCAAGAGGAGAAGTTGTAGATGAAAAATATATAGCTAATTTAGTCCGAAATCAAGAAATATTTTATAGTTGTGATGTTTTATGTAATGAACAAAATACAAAACAATTATATAATTCTCCTTTATTTCGTCTACTTCATACTGGTTTGGATTATGATAACTTAATTATTACACCTCATGTAGCAGGATGTACAGTAGAAAGTCAAGAAAAAGCACTTAAAACAATATTAAAATTATGTATGAAATCACAGTAGGAGTATGTTGTTATAAACAAAAAGAATGGTTACATCGATGCTTAAGAAGTTTATCTAACCAAACTTTAGATAAATCTAAATTTGAAGTTGTAATAGTTAATGATGATCCCGAAGAAAGATTAGAAGATATAACTAAAATATTTAAAAATAATATAAATATTCGTTTAATTAATAATCATAGAAATTATGGGTTACCAACATCTCTTAATAAAATATTAAAAACATCTACAGCTAAATATTTTGTAAGAGTAGATTGTGATGATTATGTATCAAGTCATTATTTATATATTTTGTCTAAATTTTTAGAATCTAACACAGGTCCTAGAATTATAAATAGTGATTGTAATTATCAGGCTGTCGCATGTGATTATTTTAAAGTAGATGATACTAATGTAATTTTAAGTAGACATAATTCTGAAAAAGAATTTATAGCATGTGGTGTAATGTACACTTATGAATCTTTAGCTAATTTAGGTTTTTATAATGAAGATTATAAAATGAGAGAAGGACATGAGTTACAAAATAGATTTAATAAAAAATATAAAGTTTATCATTTAAGAATGCCTTTATATAGATATAGAATCCACGATAGTAATAGAACAAATGATTCAAGTAACACCCAAAAATATGATAAATTATTAAATAATGAGTAAAGCACTATTAATAGGAAATGGCCCCTCAGCTATAGAAAAAGAAATGGGAAAAAGAATTGATTCTAATGAATTTGATAAGGTAATTAGATTTAATAGATGGAAATTTGATTTAGATGGTTCTGAATACAAAGAGGACTTTTCTAAATATGTAGGTACCCGTTGTGATTACTGGGTTGTAAACGATTTACATATAACAGAAACTAAATTAGGTATATCTAAAAAAGATTTATATGAATTAGTATTAGCAGTTATGCCTAAATTTAAATTTGATAAAGTATTTGTTAATACAATAGAATCACAACATACAAACATTGAATTTATACCCCCAGAATATGAAGATGATATCAATAGTATAGTTAATTTTTTACCTAAATGGCCTTCAACAGGAGTTATGGGTATGCATTTTGCTATTCATCATTTTGATGAAGTTTTTCTTTATGGTTTTGATTCATTTGATGTTAAATATGATACACAACATTATTTTGAAGATGAAACAGCAGAATATGGTAAAAATAAGTATAAATTAAATCCAGCATCAGATCATATTCCTTTAAAAGAAAAAGAATATATCAATTACATGGTTAAAAATAATAAATTAAATATTTTATGAGAAAAGCAATAGTAACAGGTGGAGCTGGTTTTATAGGTTCAAACTTAGTAAATAGATTAATAGAAAAGGGAATTGAAGTAGTAGTATTAGATAATTTATCTACTGGTAAAGAAGAAAATATCAATCCAAAAGCAAAATTTATTCAATGTGATATATCTAAATCATCAATTTTCGATTTAATGTATAATATGAAAGGAGCTGATGTTGTATTTCATTTAGCAGCACTAGCAAGAGTTCAACCATCAATTGAAGACCCAATACCATTTAATGAAGTAAATATAACAGGTACTTTAAATATATTACTAGCGGCACATAAAACAGGTATAAAAAGAGTAGTATATAGTGCTAGTAGTTCAGCTTATGGAAATACTGATATACTACCAACTCCTGAAGATGCACCTACTAATCCTCTATCTCCATATGGTTTACAAAAATATGTTGGTGAACAGTATTGTAAAATGTTTAGTGAAGTTTATGGTTTAGACACGGTATCATTACGATATTTTAATGTTTATGGCGAACAAATGAACTTTGGAGGAGCTTATAAAACAGTTATAGCTGTATTTATTGAGCAAATGCAAAAAGGTGAAAAACTAAATATAGTAAATGAGGGTAATCAAAGAAGAGATTTTACATATGTTGGAGATGTTTGTAATGCTAATATATTAGCAGCTACAACTTCTAATAAGTTTAATGGAGAAGTTTTTAATGTAGGAAATGGAGATAACTTCTCAGTAAATGAAGTAGCTGATATGTTTGGTGGTGAGAAAAAATATGGTGAAAAAAGAATAGAACCATTTGAAACTTTAGCTGACAATCAAAAAATAAAATCATTAGGATGGAAGCCTACAGGTAATTTATCCGAATGGATTAAAAATTATATAAAGAATGTATAATAAATTTAGTTATGAAGAATATGGAGAAATAATATCTTCAATTCAAAAATATTTACCTATATTAGATTATAGTGAAATAGAAAAAACTACGGAAAAATTTTGTGTAATAAGACACGATGTAGAATTTTCTATAGATAGAGCATATGATTTAGCAGTATATGAACATTCATTAGGTATTGAAACAAGTTATATGTTTCAGATACGAAATAATTGTTATAATACTTTTTCAGATAAAAATTTATCTAAAATCGAATCAATAGCAGGTATGGGTCATAAAATAGGACTACACGCTCATATGAGCGCATTAAAAGACATTAAATATATAGATTCTTATATAAAAAATGATATAAATATCTTAAGCGCACTAACAGGTTTTGTTATTGATAGATTTTCATTTCATAGACCAAAAAGAGAATATTTAGAATTAAATTTAAATATACAAGGAAGGCTTCCTTTTTCTAGTACTAATATAATAAACACTTACGATAAAAGATATTTCCACTTAACTGAAGATTTAAATAATTTAAATATAACATATTTAGCAGATTCACAACACAAATGGAATTATGGTCATCCTTTAGATTTAAAACCAGTAAATAAATTACAATTATTAACTCACCCTTATAGTTGGACTGAAAAGGGATTTGATAATGATTTAAATTTTGAAACATTAATAGAAGAAAAAAATCTTGAATTAAAACATTCAATAAGTAATGAGTGCAAAAACTTCACATTATAAAATAGTACTTTTTGGAGTAAAAACAGATACTTATGATCTTTATTGTAAATTTAAAGATGATATAGACCTTGTAGTTACATTAAATAGTAACGAAATGGATAATTACAAAATTTCAGGAGGTAAAAATATTAACACTTTAATTAAACCAGATACAGAATGTTTTGGATCTAATAGTTATAATTTTTCTACTGATGAATGTAAGGATTTTTTTAATAATAATACATTTGATATAGGTATAGTTTATGGTTGGCAAAGATTAATACCTCAATATGTTTTAGATAAATTTAAACATGGTATATTTGGATTTCATGCAAGCCCTTTAGGGTTACCTTTTGGTAAAGGTAGATCACCTATTAACTGGTCAATTATACTAAATTTTAAACAAGTATATAATCAATGTTTTAAATACAATAAAAATGCAGATGATGGACTTATTTATTCTACAACAAAATTAGATATACTACCATGGGATAATATAAGTTCTGTAAGATTAAAAAGCATAATAGATGCAGAAAAAACAATAAGCAATTTAATTATCGACTATAAACTTAATACAATAAAAGATAAACTACAGGAACAGGATAAAAATTTACCTGAAAGTTTTTTTCCAAAAAGAAAATCATATGATGGTAAAGTAGATTTACTAAATAATACATCAATTGAATTTTTTAATTTAGTAAGAGGTGTATCTCATCCTTTTCCTGGAGCATTTCTATACTATAATGATGAAAAAGTAATTATATGGGAAGCTTATCCATTTAGTTATACTTTATATAAAGAAGAAAAATATAAAGTAGGAGAAATATTAAAGATATTTAATGATAATTCATTTTTAATAAAAACTATTGATGGTGTTTTATTAGTAAAAGATTGGATATGTCCTACATGGGGTAAATCCAAATTAGTAGTAGGTAATTGTTTTAAATAATATAAATAATGAAAAGAATAGGAATAATTGGAAGGGGATTTGTAGGATCAGCTGTTGAGTTTGGTTTCTCAGCCCAAACAGGTTGTGATACACAAGTTAAAATATATGATAAAGACCCTACAAAGAGTATACATACTTTAGAAGAAACTGTTAATGATTCAGACTATATATTTTTATCTGTCCCTACGCCCTCTAATTCAGATGGCAGTATACATTTAGGGATATTAGAATCTGTCTTACGAGATATTCAGGTAGTTAATAAAAAAAAGGATAATATAATTTTAATTAGATCAACAATTATACCAGGTACTACTTCTAAGTTATGTAAAAAATTTACTAATTTAAATATAGTATTCAATCCTGAATTTTTAACAGAACGTTCAGCTAAATTTGATTTTATAAATCAATCTAGATTTATTTTAGGAGGTAGAAGAAGAAACACAGCAAGAGTAGCTGAGTTATACAGATGGAGATTTGGTGATAGTGTACCTTGTATTGAAACTAATTTTGAAACAGCTGAAATGATTAAATATATGAATAATTGTTATTTTGCTACTAAAGTATCATTTTTAAATGAAATGAGGTTAGTAGCAGATAAATGTGGTGTAGATTGGGATATGGCGATTGAGGGTTTTATTCGTGATGGTAGAATAGGTTATTCACATATGGCTGTTCCTGGTCCTGATGGTAAATTTGGTTTTGGGGGAAGTTGTTTTCCTAAAGATGTTCAAGCGATGATTTCATTTGGAGAAAAGAAAAAAATAAATATGAGTACTCTTAAAGGTGTTTGGGATACAAATTTAAATGTTAGACCTGAACGTGATTGGGAAAGATTAGAAGGAAGAGCTATAGTAAAAAACAAAAACAAAAAACAAATATGAAAACAGCCTTAATAACAGGAATAAGTGGAATGGATGGAAGTCATCTAGCAGATTTTTTATTAGAAAAAGGATACAAAGTCTATGGAATGGAAAGACGTTCATCTTATGTAAATAATATTAATACAAAACATTTAGAAGATCAAGTTACTATATTAACAGGTGATATGACAGATCAAAATTCATTGTTTAGATGTCTTAAAGAATCTAATCCTGATGAAGTTTACAACCTAGCAGCACAATCATTTGTAGGTGAAAGTTGGAATACACCTGAACAAACAAGTAACGTTACTGGGTTAGGTGTGTTAAGAGTTTTAGAAGCAATAAGAGAATTCAATCCAAAAATTAAGTTTTATCAAGCAAGTTCGTCTGAAATGTTTGGAAGAATGGTTGAAAATCCTGCAAATGAAAATACACCTTTTTACCCTAGAAGTCCTTATGGTGTATCAAAATTATATGGCCATTGGATAACAAAGAATTATAGAGAATCATATGATATGTATGCATGTTCTGGTATATTATTTAACCATGAAAGTGAGCGTAGAGGTATTGAATTTGTTACAAGAAAAATATCAGATGGTGTTGCAAAAATTAAATTAGGACTAGCAGATCACATTACATTAGGTAATTTAGATGCTGAAAGAGATTGGGGATATGCTCCTGACTATGTTGAAGCAATGTGGTTAATGTTACAACAAAATACTCCTGATGATTATGTTATAGCAACTGGTGAAAAACATTCTATAAGAGATTTTCTTGAGGCCTCATTTAACTATATAGGTATAAATGATTGGGAATCATATGTTAAGCAAGATGCAAGATTTATGAGACCCGCAGAAGTTGATGTATTAAGAGGAGATTATACTAAAGCGAATAAAGAACTAAATTGGACGCCTAAAACATCTTTTAATGAACTAGTAAAAATAATGGTTGATAACGATTTAAAATTATTAAAATAATGTCGTTTGCACACTATTGGGATTATAAATATGTTTATGGTATTCTTGAAAATAATAATAAACAAATAAAAAAGATAAACATGGAAAAATATATTTATAGAGGAAAACTTGACCGAGTAGTTGATGGTGATACTATTGACGCAATGATAGATGTTGGGTTTGACATCTGGATTAAAAAAAGAATTAGATTTGTTGGTATTGATGCTTGGGAAAGTAGAACTAGAAATTTAGAAGAAAAAGCTAAAGGATTAGCTGCTAAAGAAAGGTTACAAGTTCTCTTAAATGAAGTTAGTTCTAAACCAGGTTATTTTAGAATTAAGTCTCATGGTGTTGGAAAGTATGGAAGAGTATTAGGACAAATTTTCATTATAGACAAAGATGGAAAACAATGGGATATTAATGAAACACTAGTAACTGAAGGTCATGGTTACATTTATGACGGAGGTACTAAAAAAACATTCACCTCATAGTTTTTTTTGATATGTATAATTATATAATAAATAATATCAAAACTAACAACTATGTGGGATATATTCAAAGACAAAAATGAATACAATGAAAAATCAATCATTGGATTTATAGCATTTTTAATAATGTGTTTAATTATGGTAGCCGATCTAGTAACAGGATGGGTTGGACAAGATTTAGTAATTAACGAATTCGTATATGATTCATTTGTTTGGGTCGTATTAGGGTGTTTTGGAATTGCTGGAGTAGAAAAATTTGCAAAAAAATAAATTATGAAGTGGGCAGACATTAAAAAGAAAATTAAGGAAGAACTTAAAGAAGCTTCAGTAACAGCAGGTAACACTAAATTTAATCTTATTACAGGTGTAAATAAAAATGATACAAAGTTAGGTGTTAAAGTTCAATTTGAACCTCAAAGTATGGTATTAAAACCAGAAACTAAATCAAAATTAGAGGTAGCTTTACAAACAAAATTAAACGCAGCTTTAGGTGAATATGGTATGCAAGTAAGTAAAGACACAGACATACCTAAAGATCGTCCTGGAGTTATTGGATTTTTTATTCCAATAAAACAAATTAAGAATTTAATTGTAAAAGGACTTACAGGAGATAAAGTTGAAGAAGCTAGTGTTATGGCCCCAGAACCAGAAGATGCAAAAACTGAAGGTAACGCATACATAGATGCAATGAGAAAAGCTAAGGAAGCAGGTAAAGATGAATTTGAATTCGATGGTGAAACACACCCAGTAAAAGAATATCAATTAAATGAAGTACTTACTTCTGAAGAATCTGAGGGCTTAAAAGATGAATTATCATCTAAAATTGCAGGAATAGTAAAAACATATACAAGTGGTATGGAAATTAATAATGCTGATTTATCAAAAATTAGAGACATGCGACAAGAAATAAATATGGAAATAAATGCTTCTGTAGACCATGCCACAGATCCTAATTCAGTTAAAAATGAATTAAATGAAGAACTACTTAAAGAAATGAGAGTTCGTGATTTAAATGAAGCTTCTAAAATAGTAAATAAAGATGATTTTTATGCGTTTATAAACGCAGGTAATAATATTATTCGTGATATGGAAGTAGCTGATAAGTCTAAATCAGAAGCTAAAAAATACTTAGCTTATTTAGTCAAACATAATATAATGTAATGAAAAGACGAATTCCTATATTATCTCTTAAAGATGCTACCTCTAAAAAACCTCAGGTTTATAAAAGTTTAGTAGAAGGAGTATCTGAAGCAATTAAAAATAATTCTAATAAAGTTAGAATATGTGAGGTTAAAAACTCAAACATTTATATCACAGTTGAAAAAGAAGAATGGAAAAAAAGTTTGGATCATGCCTTAGAATTTTATATAAGTACAGAAGAATATGAAGAATGTTCTAAAATAAAAAATTTAATAGATAAGTTATGACATACGCAATGTGCACTAGAAATGGTGATATAGTTATAAAGACAGAAAGTGCAAATAATTTAGAAGAAGCTATTGATTACTTTTCTAAATTAAAACAACTCCCAAGAAAAAAATTTTTAAAACTATTTTTAGTAACCGAATTAAAAAAATAAAATATGAAACTAGAAGTTATACGAATATCAAGTGAATCAGATTCAACATCTGGATTATTGTTTGACGTCACAGATGAAAAAAAATTTTTATGTTATACTTTAGAAGATGAACATAGAAATGAAAAAGTAATGCATGAAACAAGAATACCAGCAGGAACATATCAAATAAAATTAAGAACTGTAGGCGGTTTTCATTCAAGATACGTTAACAAATATGGTGATATGCATAAAGGTATGTTACATGTCCAAAATGTACCTGGATTTGAATATATATTAATACACACGGGTAATACTGATGAACATACATCAGGGTGTTTAATTATAGGTGATTCGCAAGAAAATAACCAATTAATTAAAAATGGATTTATAGGTAAATCTACTCAAGCTTATAAAAGAGTATACCCTCTTATAGCATCTGCTTTAGAAAATGGAGAAGAAGTATCTATAAAATATACAGATTTTGATTGTGCATGTAATTAATATACAAAAATGGTTATGGCAAAAGGAAAAGAAGTTAAAAAAATTAAAAAGTATATAGACGAAATTCTAAATACTAAAACTAGTTTTACTAAAAAAAGACCCCTCAAACAAGATAAAATACGAAAATTATTTTGCACAGCATTAAATGAATTAGCTTTTGTTAATGCTAGAGCGATAGGAATGAAACATGACTATGCTATAGATTTTACTGAGTATGATGATCCTTTTTTTAAAACTATAGATAGTTTAATGAAACTCCATTTTAGTGATAGACAAAGAAGTATGATAAATTGGTGGTTATATGACAAATTTCTTCCTGATGGTAATATGTTAGTTTTAAACAGTGAAGAAACAGGAGAAGAAATACCTACAGAAACTCCAGAAGACATTTGGGAATTACTTCAAGAATTAGAACGAAAAGAAAATGAAGAAAAAAATCCTAACTAAAGATCAGATTTTAAGAGCCATGAAGCATACTAAATCAAACATGGCTGCTGCTCGTTTTTTAGGTTGTTCTTATCCCCACTATAAGCAATATGCTAAACTTTACAAAAACGAAGATGGTAAAACCTTATTTGAAGTTCATTTAAATAGACAAGGTAAAGGTATATCAAAACATTTATATAAAAAGAAAGACATAACTCCTATAATGGATATTTTAGAAGGTAGAGTTGATGTTTCAAATTATTCTCCAAAAGATATTAAAGAAAGATTACTACATGAATCACTTATAGCAGAAGAATGTACATGTTGTGAATTTAATGAACGTAGAGTAGTTGATTATAAAGTACCTTTAATTTTAAATTTTAAAGATAATAATAAAAAAAATTGGAAATTAGAAAACCTTGAATTATTATGTTATAATTGTTACTTTTTAAACATAGGTAATGTATGGAGTGAAAACCAATTACAACAAATGGAAGATTATTCTCTAAAAAATAAATTTAAAAATGATTCTGAACCTGATTTTGAAATAGATGAAGCTCATAAAGAGCATTTAAAATCACTTGGTTTATGGGAAGAAGATTCGTACGATGGATCTGAATTTATAGATAAACTTTAATTTTTAAACAAAAGTCCTACGAAGTAAGGATAAACAGTAGTAGGCAGCATACAATGAAAAATTTACTTTTAGTGTTATTTACCTTATTATTAACCTCAGCATTTGCACAAGTACCAAATACAGCAGATTCAATATATTGGGCTGTTAAGTTTTGTGATACATCAGAAACAGTTGAAGATTGTTATGAATCTTATACATATAACGCAAACCTAGGATGTTATATGGCAGGAACTTATGGAACAAATATGTGCGACGCTCTTTGGCCCGCAATATGGATATTTGACTCATATGATTGTTGTTGTAAAGTAGCATCATTACCTGGAAGTGAAGGTGTTTGGACTGGATTTATGGATAGTGATTGTCCAGCATATTTAGACTCAATTGGATTTATATACAATGATCCTGATTATGTAAATTGGACATCATTAGATGAAAATGATATATTAGATGGATTTTATATAGACATGTATGGTACATACCATATAATACCACCTAAAGGACTATC
>MDTG01158899.1_pt1 | contig 11993 bp, 15 predicted proteins | sample 811421 | NCBI WGS metagenome assembly MDTG01 (sample SAMN05326645, study PRJNA326480) | marine metagenome | isolation source: seawater | place: Pacific Ocean: South East | collected 2011 | reverse complement strand
GCCATACAAAAGCATGCTGGCAAGGATGCCACTCAACAGCTTTCTGAACAAGTATTTTTATTTAATAAAATGCCAACGTCATGCAGTGCGTGCGACAAAGAATTTGACAAAACAAATAAAGATATGTTAAATTCATGGAACGTGGTTGTTAAACAAGAGGTGGTAAGATTGTTTTGCCCTGACTGTATTGAAAAGACACGTGATACTTTAGAAAACTTAGGACTAACAAAAAATGAAAATGAAAAAACTGAACAGAAGTAAATTAGATGACATGATTGCTAATGAAAATCAAGAAAATGCAGTTAATGTTATTAAGTTTTACTCTGACACATGCCCCATGTGCATTCATTTGAGAGATTATTATATTGATATATCAAGAAAGTTTAGTGGTATTAATTTTTGTGTTTTCAATATGAATCGTGGTGAGGGTATCGAAAAAAAATTAGGCTTTTATGGAACGCCTACAATTTGCATTATTAAAACTGGCGACAATCATAAAATTTCTGTCATGCCAGATCCAGATAAGCCGAGTGACCATACTTGGTATCGCTCGAAAGATATTATACAATTTATAAAGGACAATAAAGATTAATATGAAAGACACTTTAACTTACGATGATGTATTGTTAGTACCACAATATTCAGAGATTCGTACTAGATCAGATATTGACATTAGCTCAGACTTGGGAAAAGGTTTAAACCTTTTACTCCCAATTATTGCTTCCCCAATGGATACAGTCTCAGAGTGGGATATGGCTCGCGCCATGTCGTTTGCCGGCGCAACTGCAATTATTCATAGATATAATAATCTTGAACAGCAAAGAGCGATGGTCAAAGACGCTGTAACAGCCGGCGCTAAGGTTGTCGGCGTTGCCGTTGGCATCTCTGGTGACTTTGTCGAGAGAGCACAAGCCTGCTTAAAATCCGGCGCCAGTTTTGTGTGCATCGATGTTGCTCACGGCCACCACATTTTAATGAAGGAGGCCTTAAGTCAATTAAGAATTGCTATCGGTGATAACGTTCATATTATGGCTGGCAATGTCGCAACTTTGGAGGGTGTCAACGATTTATCTGATTGGGGCGCTGACTCTGTTAGATGTAACATCGGCGGAGGCTCCATTTGCTCTACCAGAATCCAAACTGGCCATGGCCTGCCGGGATTACAAACAATATTGGACTGCTCTAAAACAGATCGCGATGTTAAAATTATTGCCGATGGTGGCATTCGTAATGCCGGCGATATTGTCAAAGCTTTAGCTGCTGGTGCCGATGCTGTTATGTGCGGCTCTCTGCTAGCCGGTACTTCTGAGACACCGGGCCGAGTTTTCACTGACGAGAATGGTTTTAAATTTAAAACGTACAGGGGTATGGCATCTAAAGAAGCGCAGAATGACTGGCGAGGTAAGTATTCATCCTTTGAGGGTGTGGCTACTAAGGTGCCCTACAGAGGATCTGTTACCAGTATTCTGAGTGATTTGAATAGGAATATCAGGTCAGGCTTTTCATATTCCGGCGCCACCGGATTAACACAATTGCACTCCAATGCTAAATTTGTTAAGCAAACAACCTCCGGTTTAAATGAAAGCAATACGCATATCTTAGCGAGAAACTGGTGACGATTGACGAGAATAGCTATGGAAACAATTTAAAAAAGATTGTTTTTGAAGAAACAGATCATCAGCATGCCAAATTTATTTTAAGACTTAGGCACAATTCAATAAGCCAGTCTGACTTCTTTAGGGCTGTCATGAATGGCTTCATAAATTCAGATGAGCGTATATGCTCGTACATTGATGATTTTGTTAAAGACAATAAAATCTTAAGTAAGCAAAGGCTAGAGAAATCCAGATCTCTCAAAAAAATTGGCCGGCAAAAAATTCAAGATTTTGGATTTTCAGAAATTGAATTAGAAAAATTATTTGATATTATAGAGGAACAGAAATCAGAATTATGAGAGGGGATGGATTATTAAAATGTGCCAGACACTGTATATCGAAAGATTTAGTTTGTCCCGTGCAAGAGTGCCGGCACCACATAGATTACCAAGAGGATAATAACTGCACTTTAGTTTCAATTCATAAGCATGGCAGGCTTACTCTTAGAGAGACAGCTTCAAGATTGAATATTTCTTTTGCAAGAGTCAAGCAATTACAAGACAGAGCTTTGAAAAAATTGAATTCTAATCCAAACCTACAGTGGTTTAAATTTTAGTGCTTTTATTGATTTAGCTAACTATTTAATGTTGAGTTTATTTTAAGGAGAACGTCATAATGGCTCAAAAAACACTTTTAAATGAATCCGAAATTCGTAGATTCATGAAGCTCGCTAGCATCGAGCCGCTGGCTGAGAATGGCTTTGATAAATTTTCTGATTCTAACACCATCGACGAAGAGAAAGACGATGAAGAAAAAGTGGATGAAGAATTAGAAGTTACCGAAATGGCCATGGATGAAGAAGAAATTCCTGAAGAAGATGATGAGCCTGAAATGGACATGCCCGGTGATGAGCCTGAAATGGATATGGCTCCAGAGCCCGAAATGGACATGGGTGATGATTCGCCAGATATGGGCGGTGACGAAAAAGAAGATCAATTTATGGATCTAGTTCGTCAATTAGCTGATTTGGTTGGTGTCGAAGTCGATATGGACGACGGCGGCGATGATGGGGGCGCAATGGACGTAGACCCCGTTGATGACCTCGGCGGCGAAGGGGGTGATGATGACATGGATGCCGCTATGTCCCCAGAGGACGAAGAAGAGGTTGATGTTGGTATGATGGAAGCAGAAGACGAAGACGATGAGGATGATTCTCCCGGTATGAGATATATGGAAGAAGCATCAGAAGATGAAATTGTTGCAGAAGTTGCGAAGCGAGTTGCTGAGAGACTTCAAGCTGAGAAGGAACATAACGACATTGCAGAACAACTTGCAGAGAGAATTTTTAACAGACTCTCTGGAAAATAAGTTGACATACGTTCAATAACATGATATGATAACCACTAAGACTCTTAGTGGTTATTTTTTTAGGATTTATATGAGTTGGGAATATTACCTGCTTAATTTATTGGTATTCGTTTTTGGATACATAACATGTAAAACTTTTTATTTTTTCAATAGTGCACGCCTGTCGGTGCTAATGATCAAATTGTCGCATGTGATATGTTTAACAATTCTATCTAAATGTATCGAAGCCTATTCTTTTGCCACGTACACAAAATTACGGGCTCTTTCAAAAACTGGAATGCCACCCGGTACAGATTTATACGAAAAAACAAAAGCTGATGATACTGATGAGGTTGAAAGATTTAAAGAGGCAATTATATTGTCTATTATCGCCGCCCATCCAGAAAGATTCAGAACTTTAATTAGCTTTAATGATTGGAATAGTGCAATGAACTACTTACAAGAGAATAGGCAGGTTGCCGCTATTTTTTTAACAGAGGGTGAAAAAATTGATTGATAAAGTAAAAAAGAAATTGTCCGAACTTATGCAAGAAGGTGATGATTCTAATAAAGAGAAAAAGATTGTTATAATAGATTCTGACTCACTGGGCGTTGGTGAACCGCCCAAGGAGCCTGATTTAAGAACGATAGGTCTATTTGGTGACGTATCAGAAGAAAAGGTGGCAGAACTGATTCAGGGTCTGTTGTATTTAAACGAAATTAATATACTTGAAACAGATCAGGAAAAGAAAAAGCCCATTGAGTTTTATGTATCTACCTATGGCGGAAACGCCGATGATATGTTTGCATTATATGACGTAATGAATTATGTTAAAAAAGAAACAGATATTCAAACTATTGGTCTTGGCAAGGTAATGTCTGCAGGGGTTTTAGTGCTCGCTGCTGGTACGCAAGGCCAGAGAAAGATCGGTCAAAACTGTAGAGTGATGATTCATAATGTCATGGGCGGAACTGCTGGATCGCTGCCTAATTTAGCTAACGAATTATCTGCGATTGAGCAACTACAAGAAGATTATGTGAACGCATTGGTTGACAACACGAAGATGACCAAAAAGCAATTAAGAAAAATGCTGAACGAAAAAGTAAATGTCTACTTATCAGCAGAAGAAGCTTTAGAACTTGGGATCGCTGACATTATTGTTTAAGGAAAAATAAATGGCTAATTTAAAAGAAATCTTAAAAGAAGAATATAATAAACAGGGTAAAATAAATTTTAAAAACATTTTAGAAATGGTTGATGAAGTTATCGCCTTAAAAGAAAACTTTGAAAGCTTCATATCTCTTGATGAGAAAAAGAAAAGCAACCAACAGCAAATGTTTTCTGGCAAAAAGACCATATCAACTAGGGCAATTCCTGCTCCTTCTGTTTCTGAATTAGGCTGGGCCTCTCTCAATAGTAATGATGAAGGCGCCATGGCCAAAAGAGAGGAATTAGAGCAATATTTGCGCACCATTGAGGGTAGTGATTTACGTGTTAAACTTAACACTATTTCAAAGATGCTCACAGATCCTAGCCGCGTAAAAGAATTACCTTCTTATGGCGAAACACAAGGTCAAAAAATTGCATCTGTGTTGGCTTATTTAGTTTTTCTCAAAACACTGACTACTGTTATTACTAATTTTAATGCGTCTTCGGCAGGTTTTAACTTTGAAGCATTCTTGGCAGTGTTGCTTGGAGGTCAGCAGATCCCCGCCGCCGGCGCAGATACGATTGCTGATATTACCGCCGATGGCATACCAATCAGTCTTAAGCTTTATAATGAAAAAACTTTGAAGGCTGGTGGTAGTTATAATGCATTAATAGGCGATTTGGTTAAGAGGCCAAAAGCTTTCATGCGATACGTTGTCGCCACTAAAACTTTAGAGGGAGATGACTTGCAAAGACAGGGGCAAATTGGAGTCTTCCAATACGACTTGACTTCTGAGAACGTTATTGAGATTTTATATCGTAGCGCACCCCGTGAAAATAGTGAATTAATCAGATTGCCAGCCAGTGTCGTTTCTGGTGAACGCGGCCTTGAATTTAAAATTCCAAAATTGCCGGGAGTTGAGCAAATTGAAGCTAAATTTTATGAGATTGTTAAAGGTCAAGTCGGAAACGTACCTTGGTTGGATGATTTACGTAGTGAGCTTGGTTATTTATCGAATAATAAACTCTTTAGGGGCAATAAAATCGGTCGTGATGGCTTTAAATTCCATAAAAAAGAAACCGGCACTCCGACTAAAAAATCTCCGGTTTTAGAATTAGTTACTAACTTTTTAGAACAGAATCAAATTGAAGGGGTCGATCCAGTTCAATTAGCAACGATATTGGGCGCCGCACAAGAAAAAGCAAAAGAAATTTATTTCAAGGCTGTTAAGGCGAAAGACGAAGTTGGTGAAGGTCTTGGGAAATTTGCTAGTTCAGAAGCTTCAAGAGAGTTCTTCAATAATCTTGATGAAAAGCAAAGAAGACGTGCTCTGCTAATGACGCTTGGCTATGTGACTTCAGGAAACCAATACGAACTAACACGTGCTGATATTTATAACATTGAAAATTTAGCCGGTAATTACCGCGTCTTTGGTAAAGGCCAATCTGAAATTAAAATTGGCGAGATTGAAATTGGCCTTCAGGCCCTTCAGTCTGTTTTCGATGAACTGGTGGACGATGTGAACCGCACAGTATTTGAGATTTTTGATGAAATGGCCAACCTTAGTGAAAACCTGCAAGGCTATTTTGCTGGTGGCCTTGCAGATAATAGCAAAGCGAATGATGCTATTTCTTCTGCCAGAAAGATTGGCGAGAAAACTGAAGAAACAAAAGACATAAAATAATTTGACATTTTATAAATAATTAGATATAATATTATTAACTATGAGGTATAAATGAGTCGCGATTACGACAACAAACAATCATTACAAAATAAAATTATGAAAGGTGCCAATGTTCTAGCAGACAATGTGGCATCTACCTTGGGACCTAGAGGCAGAAACGTATTACTACAAGAGAAAGGCAAGACACCATTCATTACCAAAGATGGTGTCACTGTTGCTGCATTCGTTGCACTCGATGATCCTTTTGAAAATGCTGCTGTCCAAATTATTAAGCAAGCAGCGGTTGAAACCAATAACACTGCCGGTGATGGTACGACGACTGCCACCATTCTTGCGAGAGCAATTCTGCGTGAGGCACAAAAGTATATCACTTCCGGTGTTAGCCCAATTGAATTACAGAGAGGAATAGATGCAACGGTTAAAGAAATTACAAACAACCTTAAGAGATTGGCTAGGCCAGTCACGACTGCTGAAGATATTGCACACATCGCTACTATTTCAGCCAATAACGATGCTAGTATTGGAAATCTCATTGCTTTGGCTGTTGATCGCGTGGGGCAGGACGGCTCAATAACAATTGAAGAATCTCGCTCCTTAGAAACATCACTAGATGTAACAGAAGGCTTTCGCGTCGGCGCTGGCTATTGTGCTGGTGCGTTTGTCACCGACGAGCGTAGAAATATGATGATGCACGATGATCCGCTATTTCTTGTCACTGATCATAAAATTAGTAATGTGGAGCAAATCCTTTCAATACTTGAAAATTCAGCCAGAGAAAACAGGCCACTAATTATTGTCGCTGAAGATATTGAGGGTCAAGCATTAGCTGCACTTATAATGAATGCCATGAGGGGTACGTTAAAGGTTGCTGCGATCAAAGCGCCCTTCTATGGTCAACAGCGTCGAGATTTGTTGGATGATTTGGCAGTCTCTGTGGGTGCTAATTTTATCACAAGAGAAAGTGGTAAAAAACTTACTGATGTTACCTTGTCTGATCTCGGTACTTCGAAGTTTGTTGAAGCCACTAAATATGCAACCACAATTGTCGGTGGTAATTGTGATTTTAAAGAAGTCGACCAAAGGATTGAGGCTTTAAAGTCTCAAATAGAACAAACTGAATCTATGGAAGAATGCGAAGCACTACAAGATAGAATTGTTAGACTGTCATCTGGTGTTGCTGTTATCAGTGTTGGCGGCACTACTGAAGTAGAAATGATTGAAAAGAAGCATAGAATTGAAGATGCCCTTGAAGCTGTTAGGGCTGCACAAGAAGATGGAATTGTTTCTGGTGGTGGAACAGCACTCATTAAAGCTACACAGGCAATTGCCATTGTAACAGACCACAATGATCAGGCAATTGGCGCCTCGATTGTTAGAGAAGCCTGTAAAGAGCCCTTTATACAAATGGCTAGAAATGCTGGCTTGTCTTCTGATGTTTTATTAAATCAGTTGATGGAGAATTTAGAAGATAAAGGCTGGGACTTTAGGAGGAATGAAATGGTCGATATGATTGCGGCTGGTATTATTGATCCTGTTAAGGTTACAAAAACTGCATTGACAAATGCTGCAAGTTGTGCTGGTACATTAATGACAACTAATTACGGCGTCATACAAACGGAGGGTAGCTGATGCAGCAGGGTGATTTAATTCACATTCCACAAGGTGTTGAATTGTGGTGCGAGACTGATAAGGGTATGAGGTTAAGAATGACCGAAAGACCAACAGTTGGGGTTTATTTGAATACAACGAGTCCGCACGTATATCAAGTTTACGCGAACGGTCATGAGTGGAAACTTAAAAAAAGGGATGTATACCCTATGGAGAAAGCATGTTAGTAAAATTAACAGAAGTGTGTCACAATTCTGCTTTGACAACAAAACAAGATTATACTTTGAGAGAAGTGTTTGTAAATCCAGAGCATGTGGTTATGATACGTGAAGAATCTAGAATGAAAAAATTAAATGAAAGTGGCTTATTGCCTGACGGTCTTAGCAATGATCATCAGTTTACCAAGCTTACTATCAACAAAGGTCACACAGGAACAGAAATTATAGTGGTTGGTTCGCCAAACATAATTGAGAGTTCACTTAATAAAAGAAAAGGATTAATTAAGGGATAATATGAAAAGAAGAGTTAACATACAGTATTCGATTGACATTGATGATTTGAATGCAGAAGTAAAAAGATTAACAAATACAGTTGAAAGTAAATTGACTTCTTTAAGTCGAGAAAGTAAATTTGGTGTTGAACAAAGTATACTTAACTTATCGACTTTAGAGATGATTGAAAAAACAAGAATGGAATTAGCAAATATTGATTTTATACTAAATGATATTACTAAAATTGTAAATGCTTATATCTCGTTTAAAACACAAGAATCAGCACCCGAAGTCGAAGATGCCAATGAAAATAGAGAGCTTAAGAGAGTAGAAAATGTTATCAGTGATGGCGAGTTGTTTGAAAAAATAGAAAAAATTAAACAGATGCAGCAACAATTAGCAAGGTCTAATGATTCATCTACTCAACCATAAACAACAAAATATATTTTTTGATTATCTTGACGACAACTCAGATTTTTATCCTGAGTTGTTTAAGTTAGTGCACTCGTCAAATAAAAAATTTGTTTTGTCCCCTTACTTTATGGGCGGTGTTGAAACTTCACTGGTTGACAAATTAGATATTTATGTGAAAGGGTTTGTATCTTTTCAACCATTTTATGATTTTTGGAATTTTATGATAAATGATCCCAATCTTATATTTAAAGGTGTTAATTTTTTTCTTAATGATATTGGAAGCCATAATATTGAATTTTTACAACAGCAAGTTAATTCTCATTTCGATCCTCTGTATAGAGCTAGCTGTTGCTTTTTGTTAAATAAGGTCACTAATAATGGAACGATTACTTCTGGTGTTATTGATAAAAGCTTTTCAAGATTAACAAAAGATAAGTTAGACACAGTTAGAGATTTTAAATATAATAATCGTTTTAGTGTTGAGATGTTAAATTGGGATTTAGTAAATAAAGATGAAAGTAACCGGTCGATCCTTATGGTTTTGCCGCACGAAATCCGTAGAGGCTTAGTTGATACGGGTAATAATTCTGCGGAGAAAAACATTTTAAATTTTAGAAAAATAAGGCACTACGCAGCCCATGGTGATAGTAAAATTATCATGGCTTCTACGGTGACTACTGGTACTGCTAATTATTTAAAAAATAAATTTGACACAATGATACTGAATGAAAATAAAAACGGCGTAAGGATTATAGCACACAATGTATAACATTTTATTTGCATGTTTTTTGTTTGCACTTGGGCAAACTTTGGGATGGTTTCAATTAAATTCTCAATTTGTGTGGGAGTGGTGGAAAGATAAGCCACTGCTTGCAGCAATATTGTATTCGGTGCCAACCGGTATTTGTTTTTGGTACGGAATCAAAATTTGTTACGAAGAATGGGGAGAAGTTTGGGGTCCTAGATTTTTGATATTTAGCATGTCATATTTTACCTTTCCAATTTTAACTTGGTATTTTTTAAATGAAAGCATGTTCACAGTTAAAACTATGATGTGTGTCTTTCTATCGTTTTTAATCGTAGCGATTCAGCTTTTTTGGAGATAATATGAACTGGGAAAACATTAAAGATAATAAAGTAGAGAAGCCTTGGGGTTATGAAATTCATTGGGCACATACTGACAAATATGTTGGCAAACTTTTGCTGATTGAGGCAGGTCATCGCTTGTCAAAGCAATATCATGTAGAAAAAGAAGAAACTGTATTTGTATTACAAGGGACTCTTTTAAATTATGATAAGGATGATAATGTAACTAAATTCTATCCGGGCGATACGTTTCATGTAAAGCCAAATCAAGTACATAGATTTGGTGCTGGTGATATGAATGTTCACTTGATTGAAGTTAGCACACCAGAATTAAATGATGTGGTCAGACTCGAAGATGATTATGACAGATAATCAACTATTTATAGTGTTGGAGTTATAATTATGGACATTTCCACTGGTAATTGGTTTGAGTATCTTCGTGAAGAAGTTTTAACAGAGGGCTTGCGAGATATAGGCTTGCCCGAGAGCGTTGTCGATTATATTGAGGCAGCGATGCCGAACGCACCTGAGAAGGCAAAGATGTACGCGGGCAACCAGTGGAAGAAGTACGAGTTGAATCGCAATGGATTAGAATTCGCTAAAAGAAATTGGGGAGGTTTTATGGAAAGAACCTTCAAGGACGAGATTCAGTTCATCGCACCCGAGGATAGATCCGCCGGCTCTGTAAGCAATTACAGAGCCAGAACAATGACTCCGTATTATGTTGGCGGTGTCGATGGTAAGCCCGTTGTACGCAAGGAATACGACGACGAAATGATTGAACAAAACAAGCGCATCGTTTTCGTAGCCGATAATATACTTAACATTTTAGCAAGACCAATGGGACAATGGCGTAAGCCTTTTATGAAAGCTGCCAAGGCGCTGAGTAAGGCTGGTGTCGAATCAGAAAAGGTCGAGAAAGTAAAAGAAGAGCTTGCCGCGACAATGATGCGCGAGTTTAAAGGCTGGTGGTATAATTATGATCAATTGTTTGCTTGGTTGAACGACGAGCCCACCAACTATGAAATGATTAAAGATGAAGAAAATATTGACGAAGCCAACGAGATTGCGCTAGCGGACATAAAGGGTGGTGAAAACCCCGATCAGATCATTCACCAATTTGATGATGGCTACTATTGGTACAATCTTCAAACACACAACTGCGCTGTTGAAGCCGAGCGCATGGGGCACTGCGGCACTGATGCCCGCGGTACGCTTGTATCGCTTCGTAAAGCAAAGACCCCCGAAGATGAGGAAGCTATGTCGGTAGCAGATCGCCGCAGACTCGGTACATCAGATTCTTTTGTTACAATGACGTGGTCCCAAAATGAGGACTTGCTTTACCAAATTAAGGGAGAAAACAACAATGCTCCCGATAGCGATCTTTGGGATTATATTAGCTGGTTTATTCAGAACGCACCCATTTACTCTGTTAGGGAAACCGGCGAACACTCTAGTGATACATATGGCTTCCAAGAAATGAATGAGTTTTTGCAGGAAGAAAATCCTGACGTTGAATTTGAAGGTGTGCTGAGTATAGACGACATAGATGAGGCTGTTCAAGAAGTTGTCAATAACTATGAAGGAGATTACACAGGTATTTACGCAGAGACTCAAGATCCTGCTGACTGGGGTGGCGATGGACAATACGCATACATATCTATTCAAAGCGATATGAGCTTTGAAATTGATTTAGGTTGGCCTGACATTGTAAGACGAGACAACAACTATTATTCCGCAGCCGAAGTTGACTCCGGTGACATTAATGATATGCTGGACTCTATTCCTTTTAATTCATACAGCAGCCAATCCCGCGACTTTGAGGATGAGATCGGCTTAGATGATCTCGGCTATGAACTGCCCGGTGAGGATAGCGAAGTTGAGTATGAAGTAGTGATGCTTATGGGCGTGCAGCCCGATGATGTTCCCGCTGGTGCCGAGAAGCGAACAGCACACTTGCGCGTGCGTATCACATCTAATGAGACTGCGACCGCCGATAACTCAGACGACGCCGCTAGTGAAGTCGAGTTCATCGCGAGAGAACTTGCAAGACTTGAAGAGAATATGCAAGATTACATACAAGCAGTCAGAAGTGAATTGGTTGATGGCGAGTATATAGCCAAGGGTCCATACGATAGAACCCGTGGAGAGTTAGTTGATAAGAGGTTCGAACACTGGCTCGCAACTGAGAGTAGTGGTGGTGCATTAGAATTTGCTTGGAGAGGTGACGGCTCTCAGAACATCATTAACGATGGCGGACAAATCCCACAAGTAATTCAGATGTACGGGCAAGATTATGATAGAAACATAACGGAGCTATACAGCAGAATCTTTGGTAGCCCAACCTCTCGCACTAGTCCACCTAGATTAGAGAATCCCGATCTAAACCGCAACATGGCAAGAAACTTGGAGAACCTTTACCAAGCCAAGCAAGAAAATCCCGACCAGCAACAAATGGGATTTGGTCCTGAGTATGCCGCGAAGGCCGCAAGAATAATTTTAGCTAAGGACTCACACTTTATTATCCAAGGCAGCAACAGCGCCGTTGGGCAGAACAACAGTTACCCGACGCAACCAATCGGATGGCTATACAAGATCAATATGAACTATCAAACAT
>MDTG01031810.1_pt1 | contig 11993 bp, 9 predicted proteins | sample 811421 | NCBI WGS metagenome assembly MDTG01 (sample SAMN05326645, study PRJNA326480) | marine metagenome | isolation source: seawater | place: Pacific Ocean: South East | collected 2011 | reverse complement strand
ATTATAAATTTTTGCTATTCTTCTTCTTTTACGAATATCACTATTTAGTTTTTTTAATTTAAAATTTAAAATACTTGCGTGGATTTCATCTAGTCTTGAGTTTATTCCATGTTTGTCCGAATAGTAAAGTTTTGACATTCCATATTTTCTCAATTTTTTACACAGGATATATAATTGTTTATTTTTTGTAACAATCATACCTCCATCACCATAGGTTCCTAAATTTTTAGTTGGATAAAATGAGAATGCCGAAAGATCTCCAAAAGATCCACTCGGTTTACCATGATGTAATGCACCTGCTGATTGAGCGCAATCCTCTATTATTTTTAAATTATTTCTTTTTGCAATTTTTTTTATTTTACTATAGTCAGCCGATTGTCCATATAAATTTACTGGTATTATAACTTTTGTTTTTTTAGTTATTTTTTTCTCAATTAAATCTGTATTTATTAAAAAATCTTTCTCATTAATATCCACAAAAACTGGTTTAGCACCGCAAGATACAATTGCACTAACTGTAGGAACGGCAGTATTAGACACTGTAATTATTTCATCACCTTTTTTAATATTAAGTGACATCAATGCAATTTGCAATGCATCAGTTCCACTATTCACACCCACTCCAAATTTATTTTGTGTATATTTTGAAAACTCATTTTCAAAATTATTAACTTCATTTGATAAAATTAAATTTCCTGATTTAAAAACTTTGTCAATACTTTTAAGAATAATTGATTTATTTTTTTTATACTCATCTAAATAAGTCCAGACAAATATTTTAGGTAATTTTGTTTTTAATTTCAGCTCTTTTTTTAATTTCATTATAAAAATAATTATATTTTTTTTTTTAATTATTTTGAATACTTCAATGAAGTAATTATCAAATGTATTCTCTTTTTTAAAGCTCAACTTATATTCTTTTTTTTTAAAATCATCAAATATATCTAAAATCACTTTTTTATCGATTGGTGGGGAAAAAGCATAATTAATATAAAATGTTTTTGAGTTATTTTTAATATTTATTTCATTTTTATAATTTGAATTAAATTTAAATGAACAAATCATACTAATATTTTTATTACTTATATTTAAAGTAAAATTATCAAAATCGCTTTTATTTGTTCTTTTTTTAATTTTATATTTTTGATTTTTGAAAAATGCAGAAATTAAATATGAGGCATAAGGCGACATGTCTTGAAAACACCCTCCCCCAAGAATTTTTGTATTTCTGAAGTTCTTTCTTTCTAATTTTGGTATATGAAAATTACTTTCTAAAAATAATTTTTTTTTAAAGTTTATTAATGATAACAATTTTATAAATCTTTTATGTTTTTGAAAAACAATAGCCTCTGATACAAAAAGATTTTTTTTTTTGGCTAATTTTAAAATGCTATTTGTTTGATTAAAATTTAATGTAAATGGTTTATCAATTATTATGTGTTTATTTTTTTTTAAACAATAAATAGCCCATTTATAATGATCAGCATTTACTAAACTTATATAAATTAATTTAGCTTTTGTCTGATCTACAGCTTTTTTGTATGAGTTATAATAGATTATTTTTTTTTTTGGATTAAATTTACTATGGGTTGCAACTTGAATTTTATATTTTTTTAATTTTTTTAAAGAGTGATAAATTTTTCTTTGAAAAATACTTGAATTTCCCAAAAATAATATTTCCATTAATTTAGTTTATTTCTTATATTTTATTTGTTATTTATAAAGTTAAGTATCTTAAATTATACTATGTCTTATATAAAACACTACGATAAAGATTATTTTTATTGGCAAAAGTAAAATGTTTTTTCTCTTTAAAAGAATAATTACAATTTTAAAAAGACTCTATAGATTAACATTAATCTTATTTATTGAGCCAAAATTTGTAATTATTACATCAGTTGTATTAATTAAATATATTTATTCTGTATTTTTAATTAATAGATTTACGAGTAAAAAATTTAATTTTGATAAAATTGATTTTATTAATTATAGTAAAAAAACACTTATTTTTGACCAAAGAGATTTATTCAGTAATAATATTCCTTCTTGGCTTTATATTTTTAACAAATTTTCTTTATTAAATAAAAAAATTGATGCTTTGGAAATAGGCTCATATGAGGGAAGATCGTCTAGCTTTCTTTTAAATACACTTGAGAATATGCATTTAACATGTGTTGATACATTTGAGCCATTCTATGAACTTCAAGAAAAAAATGATGAAAAATTTAAGAAAGTATATGACAATTTTAAAAAAAATATCTCGATTTTTTCTAGAAGAGTAAATGTTATTAAAAATACCTCAGATTTTTTTTTTAGGAGTAACAAAAAAAAATTTAATCTTATTTATATAGATGGCTCCCATGAATATGAGTATGTAAGAAGAGATGCAGATAATGCTTTTAAAACTTTAAATAAAGATGGAATTATGATTTTTGATGATTTTTTATGGCATCGTAAACAGCCACTAAAATCATCTATAACCTACGCAATACTTGAATTTTTGAATAAAAATAAATCTTATATAAAAATTTTATATGTAAATTACCAAATCATGATCCAAAAAATCCATTAATTTTTTTAAAAAATTTATACTTTAATGATTCAATTTTTTTCTTTTTATAAAAATTTTCCATAAATTTTACAGCTTTTATATCTTCTTCAATTTTAATTTTTTCAACATTTATTTTAATATCTTCAATGGAAAAATGAGAGTGTGTATTATCTGCATTTTTATTATGTGTACCAGAGCCATCAAAACCAATATTTTTTACCAAAGAATTTGAAGGGTGTAACGATAACATACCTTCTAAAAAAGTTGAAGCTTTCCAAATAATTGTATGAGACTGATTAAGGTTTTCATTTCTTTTTTTTAACATTTTAAAAAAGTCAAAATTATTGTTTAAATTGAATTCCTTAATCAAATTTTTTTTATTTAATTCGTTTATGAGGTATTCGGTATTTGGATTAAATTTATCCCAAGCTCTTTTCCAAGTACCCCAGCCCCATGTATCTCCACCCTTTACAAAAAAAGTTTTATTCAAACTATTCTTTCCAGGAAAGAACCAACCGTTAATTGCACATACCTCATGAGCATTCTCATAAATTCTTAAACCATCATTAATATAATTAAGAAAATATTTCGAAACTTCATTATCATCTTCAATAACTATTACTTTTTCAAACCTATTACAGATTTCTGTAATTCCCTTTGTAAAATTCTGATATAAACCAAAATTTTTTTCTCTTTCAATAATCTCGATATGATTAAAATTTTTAGCATGTTTGATGATTTTTCTCACTTCATTCACATTGAATATATCTTGTTTGTCATCTTTGGCACCATCTGAAAAGATGAATAAATCTGAATTCTTGGATAATTCATTAGCCTCAAGAGCTTTTAACGAAATTTGAGTTTTCTCAGGCCTGTTGTAAACAAAAAAAGATATTGGTGCGTATTTATCCATTGCAAAATAAGACTAGTTTACGATAAATATTATGCAGTTGAAAATTATTATTTTCATAATATAAATATAATTTATTTAATAGTACACCTTTATTCAAAATGAGCAATTCTGAAATATTAAAAAGTAATTATTTTCAAAAAAAATACTTTAGTCTTAGATGGAAACTAAAAAAAATTTTATTAAAAGCAGGTGAAAACGATTTTTATCCTCAATTAAGAAGAACAAAAAGTATATTTTTTAATGACTTAAGTAGAATAAAATTTTGGAGTTATTTAGCAAAAAAAAATCAAAGCTTTAAACCTTTATATGAAGAAAAGCCTGAGGAGTATTTTTTAAAAAATCCTACTGTTAAAAGAGACAATTTTTACTTTAAATACTTGGAGGAGCTTTATAAAAATGGAGTCGTAGAGATAAATAATTTTTTTAGTAAAGAAGATCATCAGAAAATTTTAAATTTCTTTCAAAAAAATAATATCAAAAACCTAGGTAGTGGTTCAAATTCTAGAATTGCAACATCGTGTAGAGACGATGAATTAAATAATTTGATATATTTAAAAACAAAGGAAATTGAAAAAATTATTTTTGGAAAAACTTTCTCAGCCCAAAACTATGCTTTCGAAACCATAAAAAAAAATCCTAAAGAAAAATCAGCCTTTGCTACTTCTGCATTATGGCATTGTGATAGATTTATTCCATCTTTTAAGCTTATTTATTTTGCTACAAAAGTTACTATAGACCCCTTTGAATATGCATTGAAATCACACATTATAAACGAGCAATATATAAAAAACATAATCGTTACACTTAACATGGAAAAAAAATATGCAAAGAAAATGGAGAATGATGTAAATAGATTTACCAAAGAAAATAAAGAAATTAATTTTAATGTAGTTGACAAAGCAGAAAAGGATCTCTGTAAGCTAAATATGTCTGGATATAACCCGAAAAAATTTTACTGTAATGAAAATACTTTACTAATTGTTTGTACACACGGATTACATAGAAGAAGTCAGAGTACAAATGAAAATGAGACTGGCATAAGAAATAACATTACATTATCTTTTTACAATAAATTTACAAGATTCGACCTATTAAAAAAGATTTTTAATTAAAAAAATTATATATCATTTAAATCATTTATTTTTTTAACGTTTCCATTTGAAACTCTATATATAACATCGCAAGTCTTTAGGGTTTCTAGACGATGAGTTATTGTTATTATTAAGTCTATGTTTGAACTAGATGATAAATTGTTTAATATTTTTTTTTCAGTAAAAGTATCTAATGCACTTGTCGCTTCATCTAAAAAAATTATTCTACAGTCTTTGTATAACGCTCTAGCAATAGCTATTCTCTGTTGTTGACCTCCCGAGATTCTGTTGCCATTTTCACCAAGTCTAAGATCTAAATTATTTTTAAGTTCTTCCAAACAAACAATATCAAGTATTTTTTCTATTTTTTTGTCGTCAATTAATTCCTTTTTGACCCCAAAAGCTATATTCTCCCTTAATGTATAGTCTCCAATGAAGATCTTCTGAGGAACAAATGTGAAAGTATTTTGCCACTCTGATATATTTTTTTCATCTATTAAAAGATTATCAACTTTTATTTCTCCAGAATTAACTTTTAAAAAGCCTGTAATAATATCAACTAATGTTGATTTTCCTGAACCAGTTTTACCTGAAATACCAATAGATTTTCCTATTGGTAACTGCATGTCTACATTTTTTAAACCTTTTGATCGTTCACCTGAATATTCAAAATTGACTTTTGAAAGTGTAATTTTATCCATAAAAGAAATTTTTCTTTTATTGGTTTCATCAATTATATTTTGATCTTGTTTTTTCATTTCCAAAAAATATTCCTCTATACGATCAAATGCACTTTGATGAGAGTTTATAATAGCTATAGAGAGAAATATTTTTTGTAAGGCCGGTAAAAGCTTTAATGTACAAATCCCATAAAATGCCAATAACGGACCAATTTTTGAGAATTTCATTTCCTTAAATTCCACAAGGTAAATTGTTATTAATATTATGAATGTGAATGCAAAAATTTCCATTATATTTCTTGGTAATTTCAAATAGAATTGTTGTTTAAAGTATGCAAAATTTATATCTGTTATTGAAGAAGAAAATATTTCTAAAAAATAATTTTTTTTTTTTGTAAATTATAGTTTCCCTAATAGATGAAAATGAGTCCATCATGGATTTATGATATATTGGATAAAAGTGAGATATTTCATCTCCTATTTTTCTCATTTTTTTTTTTGATGCAAAATGGAATAGAACATAAAAAATAGAAAAAATAAAAAATGAAATACTAGCTACTTCTGGATTGACTAAAAAAATTGTTATCAAAATAAACATTGTTAAAAAAAAATTTGTAATTAAATCAATAAATGGATCGATAATAACACCTTTTAATCTTCCGGTATCATGATGAATTTTGCTTACTAGTTCAGATGACGGATTCCTTGTAAAAAAAATCCAATCTTTATTAATTAAATGGTTATATAATGTTTGACCAAGATAAATTATTATTTCAGTAGAAAATTTGAAATTATAATATGTTAAAAAAATATTTAGTATTATACTCAAAGAATAAAAAATAATAATAATAACTGCAAAATATAAAATTAAATCGTTTTGTTGTTCAAAATAATTTAATAAATCTGGATAATTCTGAATGAATTTATTATTAATTAAAAAATTAGGATCAAATAATATTGCAACAAAAGGTGCAATCGCCAAAGATGATAAAACAGTCACGAACGATGAGAATAAGTTAAGAAATTGTAAGTAAATTAATTTTACTTTAAATTTAATATTTATACAATTAAAAACTCTCAAGATTATTTTAAACATAAAATTTATAAATTATTTTTCTCAATAAATTTATTTAAATTACTTATTAGTTGATCAGTATTTTCTTTTTCGTCATACTTTTCATCAAAATATAAATTCCAGAATTCATTAGTAAAATTTATATTTTCTAATCCAGGCAGGAGACCATCATAAAATGAATTATACAAATTTACTAGACTTATATTAAATTTTTCATCGACAAATTTTTTGTTAATATGATTAAGAATTTCTTCATCTTTTGTTTCATTTGATACCTTCAAAACTCCAAATAAATCTGAATACCATGAACTTCCAAACAAAAGACAATTTTTTTTTCTTGTCAGAGCCTCCCATCCACTTGTACCTCCAACTGTAGCCACGACATCTGCTTTATTTAAAATTTTTTTTGAGTCGAATTCTTTATCTGCAAAAAAAATATTTTTTAGATACTTTAATCTTCTAAAAAATAGTTTTCTTCTTTGATATGATGTTTGAATATAATGATCTTTAACAATTATTATCCAATTTTCATCCAAAATTGAATTTAATCTTTCAATTACTCGAATCTGATCATCATAATCATAAGCACATAGAGAAGTGGCCATTTCTGGCTGTGATTGTAGTGGAAAGTAGATTATTTTTTTATCTTTCTTCTCTAATAATTCAATTATTTCCTCATCTTTTAGACTAATCTCTCTCATATTTTTAATATATTCATTTTCATAATTCGGTCTTTTTAAAATTTTTATATAAATAAATATTTTTAAAATTAAACTTTTTAAATATCTTTTTTTTTTAAAAATATTTATTATTTTTGATATTAAACTATTCTCTTTTTTTTTATTTTTTAAAACTGAATTTAATTGAAATTTAGAATATATATCCTTTAGTGATAATATTTTTTCGACTTCATTTGGTTCACATTGTGTTTTAATATTATTAAATTTTCCGTAATCTTTTAAATCAGAGATCATAATATATTTTTTAGGGAAAATTGTTTGATGGAAAAGAATTGTTTTAATATTAAGCTTTTTAGCTAACTTGTACAAAATAAAATCTGCTCCTTGGTGAGGAAAGCTATTAAATAAAATCAAATTTATTTTTTTTTTTTTCAAAATTTCATAGAAGGCATAAAAATATAAAGAAAAATTATTATTATCTTCATGAAAATCCTGGCCAGTTCTATCGCCTCTTACGTACATTTTTAAAAAGGTAATGATATTTTCATTATAAAAATCAATGAAAATTTTACTAATTTCCTTATCGAATTGTGGAATAAATTTAAAATTATTAATTATTAAATTTTGGTGGTTTTCATTTTTTTCAATACCTTCATTTGAATGTATTGAAAAACAGACATTTAAGTTTTTATATATTTCCTTTATAAAACTTGGATTTGTACCACCATAAATAAAAACATTTTTTTTCATTCTGTTACTTCTTTCTAGCGACTACACACATATTAGAAGATAAATTATTATTAATTAAAAATTGTTGAAAGCTATTTTTTAAGTTTTTTTGTTTTCTTGATAAAATTTTTTTGAGAAAATAATTATTTTTAATTATATAACTTTTTTCATTTATTTTATTTTGGACTATATCTATATCAAGCTGCCCAGGTGTAAAAACATCCACAATTTCAAATCCTGTTCGCTCAAATAATTTACTAACTGAGTTTGGATTAAAGTAATTTAAATGTTCATGATCTATTGAATCAGATTTTTGTTTTAATATTTGAATATCAAAACCCATACCATTAGGACATGTAAGAACTATAAAACCCCCTTTTTTGAGAATTTTTTTCATATTTTTTAAAAACCTTTCAGGAGAGAATAAATGCTCAATTACTTCAAAATTAACAATAAGTTCAAATTTTTTTTTATCTTTATATGTTTCAATTGACTTGTCATAGACTTTTATACCTTTTTTTCTACAGTTTTCTGCTCCATCAGGAGTAGGCTCGACTGCTAAAACACTTTTAAAAAAATTACTTTTATTTGCTAAATGACAAAAACTTCCAAAACCAGCACCAACTTCCATCAATGACGGTTTTATTATTTTATATTTATTACAAATTTTCATAATCATTTTTAATCTAGGATAAAATATTTTTTTAGATCTTATTTCTTCTGTTCTTGGAAAAATATATTCCTGAAAAAAATTATAAACTTCTGATCTTTTATAAAATTTTTCTAAAGTATTATTGTCAGGCCTTGGAGACATGTAAAATGTTTTACATGATCTACAAATTATATATGTAAATTTATTTTTTACTAAATATTTTTCATTATTTTTTTTGTTACATGCAGGACAATTGACATTTACAAACTTTGAGTTATTTTTATGTAAAAACTTTATATCCAGTCTTAAACTTTTTTTAATTTTGACTTTTAAATCTTTTGGTCTTATGTCATGTTCTGTAAATTTTGTTTTATTTTTCATTTAAAACCGTTTTATTTGTTGTGATTTGTCTTAAAATCCTACTTGGTTTCTCAAAATTCAGATACTGAAAAAGATCAATCTTTCTTGAAAGTGTCTCAAAAAAATCTGTTTTATGAATAAAAAACATGAAAATACTCGCTAAAACAGTATCCTTTGAGATCTTAACGTTTTTTAATTTTTTTCTGAGACCTTTTTCCAAAACTTTAAAGTATTCTTTTTTTGATTTAGGAGTAATTGCATAACTAAATGACATATAAGGATTTCTGCCACAGTTTATTGTAATCTTGTTATTTAATCCTAAACCATAAGTTACTGAACCTGATGGTGTGATAGCAAATAAAAAATTTTTTTTATATAAATTTAAGTTATTTCTTACGTTTCTTAGCCATTTGATTTTGCCCATATATTTTTCTTTCAATTTCTCCTCATATACCAGACTTGCATACCTGGACATAGGATGCGGCTTTACACCTATATTAATATTTTTTTTTGTTAAAAAGTCCAAAGTTTGTTCAATCCATTCACTGAAGTCATTAAATATTAACCACCCTTTACCATGGGGAGCGTCAACAAAATCTGGTAAAAAAATTATTACATCTAAATCATTATTAATTATTTTTGATTTGCTTTTTTTCTCTAACTTTCTCGACAAAAAATTACTCGACGAGGAATAAATAAATTTTTTAGCAATTTTAATTTTATTTTTTTTATTTTTGAAATTTTTAAAAATCTTTGAATAACTTTCAAAATCTAGTCCATTAATACTCTTATTATAATTTAATAAGTAACTTGTTGTCCTTGTACCACCAATTACTTTGACTCCTTTATTTTTAAAAAATGTTATAGGTATGCCATTTTGAATATAGGTATGATCAGATGTTAAATAATAATGGATATTTGTTTTATGAATTCTATATATACTATTTAAATTTTTAAAGGAAAAATATACGTAGGTTAAAATTTTTTTTAAAACCTTATTGTCTTTATGCGAAAAAGTTACTTTATTATAAAATCTTAAGTAGGTATCATATATGCAATTTCCAATATTAATATTTTTATAAGAAATACTATTTATGCTAGTCTTGCTAATATTTTTCATATTATTATTAATAAAGGAATTTTTACTTGGGATAAGATTTGATTTAAAATTATTATTCATATCATAAACTTTATAAATACCAATTTTCCTATAAAATTTTAACCATTTGTATTTTAAAAAAAGATTATAAATAGAATCAAATAAAAACTTTAAAAATGAAATTCTAGAGTTTTTATAAAAAACTATATTTGTCCATATTCCAATAAATTGATAGTTCCTAAATTTTTTATTTTTTAATATTAGTGCAAAGTGGGAAAAAAAGTAGTGGTCTGGATGAATTTGTACTAAAATTATTTTTTTATTTACTCGATTAATATTTTGAGTTTTATAATTTTTTAAAAAAAAAATTTCATCATTATTAAGCATTAGGTTTTTTTTAATTCTTTTAAAAATTCCCATAATGAAGTTTATTCTTGATGTATATTCTATTTGGCCTTTTCTAAGTTTTTTAGGCATGCACTATTTTTTTATTGTTGATATTTTGATAAGCACCAATTGTATCTATAATCAATTTCGAATGTTTTAAAATTTTTTTATAATTAATGCCACTATGGTTTGTGCAAATAACTACCAAATCTCTTTTTTTTAAGACACTTTCATTTAAAGGTATAGAATTATAATTAGAACCGTTAAAATTTATCTGATTTGCAAAATTATCATGATAACTTACATCAATTTTTTTGTTTCTTAATTTTTTAAAAATTTTGAGTGGTGCAGATTCTCTCAGATCCTCAACATTTTTTTTGTATGTAATACCGATTATTAATATTTTTTTATTTTTTTTTTTTATTTTTTTATATTCTTCCAATATTTTAATTGTAGTCCAATCTATAATCTTTCTATTAATTAAATTAGAGGTTTTGATAAATTTAGAACTTGTATTATATTTTTTTGCCTTCCAATTGATAAAATTTGGATCCACCGGTATGCAATGTCCACCAATTCCTGGGCTGGTAAAAAAGGGCTTAAATCCAAAGGGTTTTGTCTTTGCGGCGTTTAAAACTCTTGAAAAGTTTATCTGCATTCTGCTTGCAATAATTTTAAGTTCATTTACTAAACAAATATTCACATATCTAAAAGTATTTTCATAAAGTTTTGAAAACTCTGCAATTTCTATATTCTCACATTTATAACATTTTGAAAAAAAAATTTTATATAAACTAAATATTTTTTTTAGACAGTTTGAAGAAAAACCTGAAATTAATTTTGGTACATTGGTATATTTGATTTTATGCTCTTTAGGAGCATACAATCCTTGGTCTCCTGGATTAATTCTCTCTGAAGAAAATCCTAGAAAAAAATTTTTCCCAACATTGAATTTCTTATTCAATTTTTTATAAAAGATCTCTTTTGTACCTCCTGGGTAAACGGTACTTTCAAGAACAATTGTTTGATTTTTTTTTAAAAATTTAAAAAAACTTTTAAAAGAATTAATTATAAAACTATTATCAGGTTTATTTGATGTTGTTAAAGGTGTTGGAAGACAGATTATAATATAGTTTAATTTGGATATTAATTTATTATTTGTACCTAATATTAAATTTTTTTTATTTATTTTTTTTAATTCAGTGTCTTTGATATCACCTATATAAGATTTGTTGCTTTTCAAATTTGAAATTTTTTTTTTATCAATATCAAAACCGAAAACATTTAATTTTTTTTCTTTGGACATTGTGACAAGCATTTGTAATCCAACATATCCAAGCCCAATAATTCCAACTTTTATATTTTTCATTTTATAAGTATTCACTTTTATACCAGTCGCAAAAATTTTTTATCCCATTTGAAAACTTTGTAGGTTTGAAGTTTCCAATTTTTTTCTTTAATTTTTTTGTGTCCGACAAGGTATCTTTGACATCACCTTTTTGCATTGGTTTGAATTTTACAAAAATCTCCTTATTATAATTTTTTTTAAGTTCATAAATTAGATTTTTTAAATTAATCTTTTTTCCACAAGCAATATTAAAAATTTCAAAAAAATTATTTTTATCCTTTGTTTTTAATTTTTTTATAAGTTTAATTACTATTTTTATACAGTCATCAATATAAGTAAAATCTCTGGAGTGTTTTCCATTATTATATAACTCAATTTTTTTATTTTTAAGTATTAAATCTGAAAATTTAAAATAAGACATATCTGGT
>MDTG01343682.1_pt1 | contig 11995 bp, 15 predicted proteins | sample 811421 | NCBI WGS metagenome assembly MDTG01 (sample SAMN05326645, study PRJNA326480) | marine metagenome | isolation source: seawater | place: Pacific Ocean: South East | collected 2011 | reverse complement strand
TTTGCAATACAAACGTACTTCTCACCATTAGTCATTTTACTTACAGCAGCCTGTATCACTCCCGGTCTTGTAAAAGCTGAATATACATTCCATCTTGGACATGCTCCTCCGTACCTTGGAATTTCAATACCTGATAAAGAAAATCTTTTAGAAATATTTCCGGCCATATCCACTCTTAAAAAATGAAATGGAATACCTGGTAATTTAGAATCTTGTAAACAAGTTACTCTATGTGCTACTTGTTCAAAAGAAGTTGCGAATGTATTTTGTAATAATTGAAGATCATATTTTAACTTTTTACATTCATTATGAAAAAGTTTATAAGGCATTAGAATTGCTGCTCCACAATAATTTAATAAGGCTACTTGAGTTAACTTCTTTGACTCATCTGATGGAAATTTAAATTTTGATAGATAACTGTTAATAATATCAATTGCACCTTCTTGAGCTATTTGGGCTGCTGCATGTAATTTTTTCGTCTCTAGTGAATTATAATCGCTTAAAAGAAGTTCTTTTTTTTTCTTATCAAATATTTTTGAAAATGGTTTCTTTTCCTCAGGAATTATATCTTTTACCGTAATTGAATATTCTTTTTTTAAAAATTCACAAAGCGCTACATACCTTGTTCTATTGTTTTTTTGAACTTTTTCAAAAATTCTGTTAGCAAATTCCTCAAGTTTTGGAAAATAATTTTTGTGTTCTTGTAAAAAATCTGAGATTACTTCACCGGGAAAAGATGTTTTTCTACTATCAATTATCTTTCCAGAAATATTTTCAACTTTGCTAATTATTTCATGGTCTTTTTGTTTAAAATTATCTCCTAACTTTATGAGAGCTTTAGCTATTTTTGGATTTGTATTGACTAAATCTTTTACCTCGGGACCTAATATGTCAAGGTCTTCAAATAATTGATCATCTAAAAGCTCAGAAATATCATTTTCTAAATTAATATCACTTTTACTAGATAAATCTGACAAATCTACTCTTAGTTCTTTACTGATTTTTATTAATAAGTTACCATCTAATCTTCTTTTGTTACTTTCGATTAAATTTAGATAACTAGGTGAAATGTTCAATTGTTCTGCAAACTTATTAGCTTGGAGTCCTAATTGTCTTCTAAATGCTTTAATTTTAGGTCCTATTTTTAAATCTAACTTTTTAAAATCTTTACTTTGCGAGTATTTAGAAATCGCAATTTTTGAATTTTTCAAATCTATTTCTTTCTCACTCTTTAAATCTGACAACTCTATTCTGAGCTCTTGACATATCTTTAATAAAAGATCAGCATCAATACTTCTTTTGCCATTCTCAATTAAATTTAAATAGCTTGGTGATATTGATATTTGCTCAGCCAGCTTATTAGCTTGTAGACCAAGTTTTTTCCTAAATTTCTTAATTTTAAAGCCAATTTCTGTATTAATTTCCATTTTTGTAAATTTTGTAAATTTTAATTTACAAAAAATAAACATAATTTACAAGTAAAATCGATGTTTTTTATGGATTTTGTAAATCTTGTAAATTATAAGATTGATATGGACGATAAATCAAAAGACTTAATAAATGAGGCTCAAATCATAAATCATGAAGACCTTGCAAGACATAATAGCAGAGGTATTTACATGAGAGATGACCATTGTGATTGGGGTTCAAGTGGAATGAAAGATCTAGTTGAGACCCGTAACGACTCTAATTGATTCTTTACGTTCGACTTACATTCATTTGCTGAAATTAACCTTTTTACAATAAGGAAATATAAATGAGCGCAGAAAATATCTCATACGAATTAAAAAGATTTGCAGGAATTAAAAGAGACTACACTTCTGAAGATGTAGAAAGATTGAGAGGCTCAATTAAAATTGAATATTCATTATGTAAATTACAATCTACAAAATTGTGGAAACTATTAAACACAGAAAATTATATAAATACATTGGGATCTTTATCAGGAAATCATGCTGTTCAACATGCAAAAGCTGGTTTAAAAGCAATTTATTTAAGTGGTTGGCAGGTTGCTGCTGATGCTAACAGCGCAGGGGAAATGTATCCTGATCAATCTTTGTACCCTTATGACAGCGCTCCAAAATTAGTAGAGTCAATGAATAATGCCCTCGTAAGAGCTGACCAAATTCAGCATATGGAAATAAAAGATGGTGATATGAAAAAAGAAAAGAAAATTGATTACATGTTGCCGATTATTGCTGACGGTGAAGCTGGATTTGGTGGTCCACTAAATGTATTTGAGCTTACAAAAAAATTCATTAAAGCAGGTGCAGCAGGAGTTCATTTTGAAGACCAGTTAGCAAGTGAGAAAAAATGTGGTCATATGGGTGGTAAAGTTCTTGTGCCTACTTCTACAATGATTAAAAATCTTAAAGCTGCAAGGTTAGCAGCTGATATTGCAGATGTTCCACTTATTATATTGGCAAGAACCGATGCTAATGCTGCAAAATTGATAACGAATGATCATGACGAAAATGATAAATCATTTTTAACTGGTGAAAGATCACCAGAGGGATTTTATTATGTTAGATCTGGAATTGATCAAGCAATATCAAGAGGGTTAGCTTATGCACCATATTCAGATTTAATTTGGTGTGAAACTGCTACGCCAAATTTGGATGAAGCGAAAAAATTTGCTGAAGCGATACATAAAAAGTTTCCTGGAAAACTTTTAGCCTATAATTGTTCCCCATCATTTAATTGGAAAAAACATTTGTCAGATAACGAAATTGCCTCATTTCAGCAAGAAATAAGTAAAATGGGATATAAGTTTCAATTCATTACTCTTGCAGGATTTCATACTCAAAACATTGCTATCTTTGAGCTAGCAGAAAAATACAAAAAGGAGGGTATGGCTGCATATTCTGAAATTCAAGAATTAGAATTTGCTAGAGAAAAGGATGGTTACACCAGTGTAAAACATCAAAGAGAAGTGGGTACCTCATATTTTGATGCCGTTTCAAATACTATTAGTAATGGACAAAGTTCAACAACTGCAATGACAGGCTCTACTGAGTCCGAACAATTTTAAAAAACTTTCTCCTCTTCGTTTTTGATAGCCCAGGAATGGGCTATCTTTTTTAGTTAGGCCTTGATACTGTAACCTCTCTTGAGAAGAATGATAACGATTGTTATGCATGCAGTTAAAAAAAACAGCATGGAAATAATACTCACCCAAATATTAAAATCAGAAACCCCATAAAAAGCAAATCGTAAACCGTTAATTAGATAAACTACTGGATTAAAGTAAGTAACGGTTTGCCAAAATTCTGGCAACATATCTAACGAATATAGACTTCCACCTAAAAAAACCATTGGGGTAATGACTAAAGTAGGAATAATTGACATTTGCTCAAAATCTGAACTTATTAATCCAATTAAAAAGCCCAACAATGCAAAAGTGAATGCTACTAATATCATTAATAATACCATTAAAATTGGATAAGTTACATTTACCTCAACAAAGAATGTTGAAGTAACAAATATAACCGCACCAACAATAAGTGTTTTGGTGGCTCCAGCACCTACAAATGCAAATACAATCTCAAATGTTGAAATCGGAGCAGCTAAAATTTCATAAATAGTTCCATTAAACTTAGGAAAAAATATTCCAAAAGAAGTGTTGCTTATCGATTGAGTTAACAAAGTCAGCATCAGTAATCCTGGAACAATATAAGACCCGTAGCTTATTCCATCAATATTTTCCACATAACTTCCTATCACCGAGCCAAATACAATAAAGTATAAGGATGTTGATAAAACTGGTGAAAATAAAGATTGCATGAGAGTTCTTTTAAATCGATCCATCTCGTGTAAATAAATTGATTTAAATGCATGATAATTAAATTTCATTATTTTCCTTTACCAAACTAACAAATATTTTTTCAAGAGAGCTCTGTTCGGTTTTTAAATCTTTTAATTTAAGTCCTGCATCCTTTAAATCTTGAAGCAAAGTCGTGATGCCAGTTTGTTTGGCTTGAAGATTATAAGAATAATTCAAAAAAATATTTTCTTTACCTATTTTAAGTTTATATTTTTCTAAAGATTTTGGAATCTCAAATATTTTTTCTTGAAGTTCAATATTAAGTTTTTTATCTCCACTTTTTTTAAGAAGTTCTTTTGTCTCATCAACTACAATTATTTCACCTTGATTTATTACACCAACTCTATCTGCAATTGCTTCAGCTTCCTCAATATAATGAGTTGTAAGAATAATTGTAACACCTGTTTTCCTCAAACCTTCTACAATTGTCCACATGTCTTGTCTTAACTCGACATCTACACCAGCTGTAGGTTCGTCTAAAAATAAAATAGATGGTTCATGTGATAAAGCTTTTGCAATCAAAACTCTTCTTTTCATACCACCAGATAATTGTCTGAGTTTAAAATCTTTTTTATCCCACAAGCTTAAATCTTTTAAAACTTTTTCAATATATTCTGGATTCGGTTTTTTTCCGTATAAACCTCTTGAATAAGATACATTATTAAAAACTGTTTCAAATTGCTCAAGAGTCAATTCTTGTGGCACTAAACCTATCCTAGATCGTGTTTCCCGATAATCATCAATAATATCAAGATTATCAACTGAAACTTTTCCTGATGAAGGTCGAACTATTCCACAAATAATGCTAATTAGTGTTGTTTTACCGGCACCATTTGGTCCTAGCATTGCAAAAATTTCACCTTTTTTAATATTAAGATTTATTTGTTTAAGTGCATTAAAGCCATTGTCATAAACTTTGGATAAATTTTTAATAATTATTTGATTATTTGACATAAATTCGAGCAAATATAGAGACAATTTGTTAGATTACAATAAGTATAAAATTACTGATATTAAATATTAATTATGAAGAAAATTATAATATTAATATTTTGTATATTTGCCTTTAATGCTAATGCGATGAAAAAAGAGACAACTTTTAATAAAGAGTTGTTCGATAAAGCTCAATTAGAAGGTAAAATTGTTGTAGTAAGTTCTTGGATTAAATATTGTTCATCTTGCGCAAGTCAGATGAAGGTTTTAAATAAGGCAAAAAATGAATTTGATATAGAGTACTTTGCATTTAATGTAAAAAATAAAGAAATAGCTGAATTATTCAATGTACAATATCAAACAACCCTTTTGATTTATAAAGATAACAAAGAAATTTATAGAAGTATTGGTGAAACTTCAAAGGAACTTATCTATAAGGCAATAAAATCTTCTATTTAAATTTATATTTTTTTTATTTTTAAGATTATTATTGGTAAAAAAGTAGCAGTAACAAATGATAAAAACAATAATGATTGGCTAATAAAAGGTAAAAAATACTCTTTGGGTATCAAAAACCCAACCAATAAACTTTTTGAAAAATCTGGAAATGGAAATAATAAAAAACCAGCAATTAACCCTATGATTATTGAAAAGTAAGCATTTTTTTCGCTAATTGTTTTATTATAGAAACTATAGAAGACTGTTAAAACAAAAGCACAACAAAACAAATCAGCTAATAAAAATAAATATAAAATATCATATCCTTTTGACGCAATAATAAAAGCTATCAAAGATAAAATAATTATAAAATATTTTGATATTTTAAGATAATCAATTTTGTTTCCTAAATTTAAAGACGCTTTACCATCTACAACAAATAAACTTGAAATTGCATTTATTAATGTATCAATAGTTGAAATAGTTAATGCTAAACCAAGAATAATAATTAACAAAGAAAATAATTCAGTTTGTTGCCTTAACAGTAAAGAAAAAAAACCTAGATCAGCTCTAATGGAAGGATCGATTGAAAATGAAATCATTCCAATAAAGCCCATTATAAAAATAATTGGTATGATTATTAAAAATGAAATTATCAAACTTATTTTTAAAGTTTTATAATCTTTTGCTGCATACACTCTTTGCCAATTACCTTGATGAAATAAATTTGTTGCTGCTACAGCTATAAAAAAAGTTAAACCAGCAGTATAATTAGGTATGTAAGAAAAGCTTAAAAATTTAGGGTTTTTTTTATTTATGAATTCAAATGAAAAATTACTACCTGTTGATGAGATTATTGTTAAAAATAAAATTAATAAAATTAACACTATTACTATTAATTGGATATTGTCAGTAAAAATTGAAGCTCTCAATCCTCCATAAAGAGTATAAGATAAAGTTGCAAGTAAAACAATTGATGCAGTAATCCAAAGTTCTGCACCTGATATATAATTTATCAAAATTGCTACAGCAGTTAATTCAGCTGTTAAAAATATAAACATATAAAAGATTGTCATTATAAGAATAAGTTTGAACAAACTTTTATTAAATTTTTTTCTAATAAATTCAATTAAAGAGGATCCTTTGGGAAATTCATTTCGAATTTTTTTACCTAAGTAAATTAAAAAAATCATTGGAAAAGCTGTTCCTAAAGAATAACCAATAACAGCTCCAATACCCCCCCAAGTTGCTGCAGCAACTGGCCCAAATAATATCCATGCACCAAGTGCAGATGCTATCAAACTGGTTGATAAAGAAAATAAACTTATATTTCTATTAGCAGTTAGATAATTATTGATACCTTTAAACCTTTTTGAATAGTAAAACCCAGAAATAACAAATATTAAGCTTATTAATATTAATAAATATAATGATGTTGATTGACTTAAAAAATATGTATTTTTCATTTTCCCTTTCTGAATTACCGGACAGGTTATAAGGGTATAATCTCAGTCTAAATAGACACCCCGAGTTTAATGATATACATTTTTTTCTCTAAAATAAAAGAATTATCTTTTTAAACAACTATTAATTAAAATTGCCATTAAGATCCAGATAATAAATACATCACCATTAGTAAAATTATAATCAGCTCCAGCAAATCCTGCTACTATGTTTAATCCATAAATTATAATGGTTGATACAACTAAACTAATTACTAAATCTCTTAAAGAACATAAATATTTCATTAAAAAAACACTATACTATTGAAATATTTTTTAAACTTTTAAAATGATTATAGTTATTGTTCTAGTTTTAAGGGAAAAATTAAATTATTCGAGAATTTACCAAAGCACTAAGTTGTATTCAAGATATTTTTTTTATCTTAAGTAAAATATATTACTTGAATACAATCTGCTTAAATTTTACTGTCAAAGCAAGGAGGTTATTATAATGAAACTAATGCCACCTGACACTTAGCTGGGTAGCTTTATATTTCTAAAAACTAAAAAACTTAAAATCCATTTGGATTTAAATGCCAAAGAGGCTATATAGAGGAGCTCTTTTGGTGAAAGAGCTAAAAGAGCGACCCTCTTAAATTATACTTTGTTTCCTTTAACTAAAAAATAAAGACCACCAACTAAAAGAAAAGTTTGAATGCTTGTAAAAAGCTGTTTGGTTATAAACCAATCTTTATGAGCTACTGCAAAAATACATATCATCAAAATAACAATATTTAAACCAGCTAATCTAGTTAACGTATGGCCTAGAGAATTTTTAATAAAATTTGCGCATATTAAAATAACTCCAGATGTTACCTCTGATATCGCAACCATACTCGCAAGGAATGGTGGTAAACCAAAGTACTCGGTAAGTCCTTCTGGAGGTAATGGAAATTTACCTAATCCATATATAATAAATGCTATTCCGACCGCAAATCTAAAAAATAGAGCCCCTAAAGCTTCAAAATTTGAGAAGAAATTATTAAATTTTATAAAAAAATTATTCATGAGACTATTTTTAATTATTTTTAACAATTATACAAATCAATTTATCAATAAATTTTAAATTTTTATTAAATTTCGTGTCGATTTCTTCAATACCTTGGGAAATTTGCTTTTTGCTTAAATGAAGGAGAGTTGAAATAAATCTTTTCGAAATCATTTGAGTGTATTTTTTCTTACTTATTTTCACTCTAAAAGAGAAGTATTTTATAATACTTTTTGGATAAAGTTTTAATATATATTGAAAAATTTTTTTGTCTCTTGATAGAGATTTTAGTAATTCTTTTTTCATTAATTTAAAACTTGGTATTTCGTTGTTATGTGGATTAAGAGTAAATATGTAAATTTTACCTCCTGGTTTCAAAGTTTTTTTTAATTCGTCTAATAAAACTTTAATTTGATACATTTTAAGTAAGTGTATTGTTTGTTTGATCAAAATTAAATCAAATTTTTTTTTATTCTTATTACAAAAAGTTAAGGCATCAATTTTTTTAAATTTAATTCTTTTATCTTTATCTTTATGATTCACTAAATCAATACCGATTGGTTTAGAATTAAGTCTCAAAATTGAACTTAAAGATCCTAAAATTTTACCCCTACCGCATCCAATATCTAATATCTTAGAATTTGAATTTAATTTTTTTGAATTGATTAAAAATTTATTTATAGAAGAAATATATGGCTTTGATGAAAGCCAGTTTTTATTATCCCAATTCTTAATGACAGCTGACACCAAACTTTTTTAATCTCCAATAATTGTACGGCCAAGGTGTTAAAAAACCAACTCCAAGCATAAAAGGAACAATCCACCAATTAAGTATCGCACCACCAGTAAACAAATAATCAGTTAAATTCATTGCAATCTCCATACTAATCATTGAAATAAAACTCATTCCAAAAGCAGTTTTGATAGATTTAGAAAAATTTAAATTTTGTCTCAACAAAATAAGAGTTTCTAAGATAATACTTGTAACTAAACCATTTATGATTGCTAAAATCATAATACCTATCACAGGAAAAGGTATCTTGGTTAATTGGAAAAATAAAATTGTTCCTAAATCACCGATAGCACACCCTAATAGACACCATGCCGTATTTTTTGCACTTCTTTTCCAGGTATTTTTGCAAGACCAATTAATATTGGCAACTGCAGAGTTCTCCATAAGATTAATCTATATCAACTTGCGCAATCATTCCAGCTTGATAATGACCAGGCACATTGCAAGCTATCTCAATGTTAGCTGCATTATCAAATTTCCAAATAATATTTCCTTTTTGTTTTGGCTCTAGTAAGACACTATTACTATGAGAGTGCGCCATAGATTTATCTATTTTTGCCATTTTCTTCATTTTAACTTTATCAATTTTGTCTGCTAAGAGAATTTCGTTCTCAACCATTCTCTCCATCTCAGGTTGGTGTTTAATGTGCATCATTTTATTAGCAATATTAAATTCATGAACCAGTTCTCCAACATTTTCAATTTCAAATTTAATTGTCTCACCAGCTTTTACACTAATTGAATTTGGCTCATAATAGTTATCGTACATGATAACTTTAATTGTTCTATTCACCTCACTCTCGCTCCCTTTGGAACCAATTTTCATGTTTTTATCTGCAAAAGCTAAAGTGTAATTTAGTATTATGATTAAAATTAAAGAAAATATCTTCATGATTAAAGACATATTTGTAAATTATATTTAAGCAATGGGTCAATTTGTACTTTTATGCTATTATAATTTAATGATTTTTAAACAGTTATTTGACGAAAAATCGTCAACTTACAGTTATCTTATCTCGTCTGGGCTTGGAAGAGAGGCATTAATAATTGATCCAGTTTTAGAAAATGTAAACATTTATGTAGAATTACTTAAAAAACTTGATCTTAAATTAGTTAAAGTAATTGATACTCATATACATGCAGATCATGTAACAGGTGCTTCAAAATTAAAAAATATTACTCAATGTAAAACAATAATGGGTGAAAACACACCAGCTGAGACAGTAGAAATTAAAGTTAAAGACGACGAATATATATATTTAGATAATATAAAAATTAAGGCACTTTATACACCAGGGCATACTTCAGATAGCTACAGCTTTTTATTAGATAATTATCTTTTTTCTGGTGATACTTTGTTGATTAATGGAACCGGAAGGACTGATTTTCAAAATGGAAGTCCAGAAGATTCTTATAATTCAATATTTAACAAACTTTTAAAATTACCTGATGAAACATTTTTATACCCAGCCCATGATTATAAAGGAGAAAAATTTAGTACAATTGGAAAAGAAAAAAAGTTTAATCCTCGATTACAAGTCAACAGCATCAATGAGTATGTGGATATTATGAATAATCTTAATCTCCAAAAACCTAGACAAATTGAGTTGAATATTTCAAGTAATCTAAAACTTGGTGCAATCTAAAAGCTTATTTTATTATTTTGAATCCACTTTGTTTTAAAGCTGCAAATCCACCATCAATATGTGAGACTTTTTCATAACCCATATCTTTAAGAGATTTTGTTGCTAAAGCAGATCTTAAACCTCCTGCACAAAACAAGATCATCTCTTTGTTTAAATCTAATTTTCCCTCCTTAAAATAAACGCTGCCAGGGTCTAACCAAAATTCTAACATTCCTCTTGGAATATGATATGAATTTTCAATTTTACCTTCTTTTTCCAATTCTCTAATATCTCTGATATCGATTAAATTACATTTTTTTTCTTCTGAAAGTTTATAAGCCTCATCAACATTAATTGTTTTTATCTCCTTTAAAGCTTCTTGAACTAAAATTTGAGATGATTTAATTGTCATAGAGTAATTCTAATATATTTTAACTATTGTTCAATTTTAATTTTATAGATTAAATAAAGATTAAAAACCAATACACTGCTAGCCCTGAGAAAATAGTTGCCAAAATATTCTTACTTGTTGCACCGATTAAAATAGCAATTAAGGCAGCAAGAATTCTTGGGTTATTTTCTAGATGAAAATACCCTAAATCATCCAAAAAAACTGCAGGAAATATAATTGCAGGGAAAATTGCAGAGGGAACATAAGAAAGAATTTCTCTAACTCTATTATTAAACATTTCTTTTTTTAATAATGCAATCATGGAAAACCTTGTAAAAAAAGTTATTAAACCGCATGATAAAATTAAAATCCAATTATTCATTTGTTTTTATGAATTTAGTTAAGATTGTAGCAACGATAAGTCCAGTAAGACCTGCAACAATTACGTAAGCTTTATAGGGTATATAATTATACCCATAAGTTGCTACTATGCCTGAAATTATCATTACAATTACATTAATATATTTTCTAAAATCATTTACTAACAATGCCAAGAAAGTAAGAGGGACTGCAAAACTTAAACCAAGTTTTTCAGGTATGAAGGATCCTAGAACAATTCCTAAAAAAGTAGTTGTTTGCCATATTACCCAACAAGTAAAACCACCTCCAACTAAGTGAAAATGAATATCTTTCTTACTATTTGTTTTTATATATTCATTTGTTCTTGCGAATGCTTGGTCAACTAAAAAATATGAAATAATAATTTTCCAAATAAGTTTTAAATCGGAGAGATGCTCAGAAACTACCGCTCCATATAGCAAATGTCTTGAATTTACTGCACCAATAGAACTTACAATTACAAGAGATGATGCTCCACCGGATAAAAGTTGTAATAAAACTATTTGCGAAGCTCCGCCAAAAATTATAAGTGACATCCCCATTGTTTCTAAAGGACTAAATCCTATATCAATAGCCAATACACCAAAAATTAAACCAAATGGTACTACTGGTATCATTAATGGGCTTACATCTAAAATTCCTTTTAAAAAAACTTTAAGATTAATTTTCATAAAAATTTTTATTAGAAGCAGACTATATGATCAATATGAATTGGTCTTTTAATTCCAAATTTTTCATTTAATTGATGTTGATGGATGTGATGTGAATGAACAAAAATTGGTATCAAATTATTATTATTTGTTTTTAGAGTATAAATAAAACTCGTCCCTCTGAATTTTATATCGACAACTTCAAATTTAAGATTACTTTTATCGTCATGTTGTAAATCTTCAGGCTGAATCAATAATTGAACTTTTGATCCTATCGGAAATGGTCTAATAAAATTGCCTGTAATAGTCCCAAGATCTCTATTCTCCAAAGTTTTTGGACTTGTCACTTCTGCTGGAATTAATATTCCCCTGTTTAAAAAATTAACTACTTCAACAGAATTTGGGAAATGATAAACTTTATATGGATCATCAAATTGTTTTAGCTCTTGATTT
>MDTG01248258.1_pt1 | contig 11995 bp, 13 predicted proteins | sample 811421 | NCBI WGS metagenome assembly MDTG01 (sample SAMN05326645, study PRJNA326480) | marine metagenome | isolation source: seawater | place: Pacific Ocean: South East | collected 2011 | reverse complement strand
TCTTATAAATTGAATTAAAAAAAATTATCTGTAATAATTTATATATGAAACGTTCATATTTAAAGGGAAATATAATTTGTGCTCTACCTCACCTCAATGATATATTTTTTTCAAAAAGCATCATCTACCTTACACATCACAACAAAGACGGTGCAGTTGGAATTGTTCTAAATTATAAAATAATGAACATAAGAGGGTCTGAATTATTTAAAAAACTTAAAATTTATGATGTAAATCACAACCTTGATATGGATTTTCCGTTTCATATTGGAGGACCTCTTAATCAAAATGATGGTTTTATTCTACATTCACACGATTATAAAGGGCAACACACGTATAAGGTTACAAAAGATGTAAATTTAACTTGTTCAACAGAGATAATAACAGATATAGCACGGAATAAGGGGCCAAAAAAATACTTTATATCTCTAGGTTACTCTGGTTGGGGTCCTGGACAACTAGAGGATGAAATTAAGAAAAATAGTTGGATTAATCTAAGTGAGGAATTAGACCTGTTATTTGATATAGAATCAGAGAAAAAATGGGTGAACGCAATAAAAAAAACTGGCATTGATTTTAGGAAGTTTTCTAGTCATTCAGGAAATGCGTGATCACAATATTTTTTTCATTATAAGTTCTTTTAATTTATCAATATTATTTTCAATAGAGTAGAACTCTTCCTTTTTATTAAATAAGTACTTTAGTTTTTGAGGGTAATCAATATCAATACTAAGTGATTGCTTTACTGTATTCAAAAATTTAGCGTAATGCGCTGTTGCTAAATAAACCCTTTTCTTTGATTTCGGTAACCTTTTATTTCCCACAGAACAACCCACGGCCGTGTGAGGATCAATTATAATGTTATATTTTTCTTTAAAAAATTTAATTGTATTAATCGTTTCTTTATCACCTAGTTTTCCCGATTCAAAAATAAGATTTATATCTTTTAATTTTTCTTTGGGAATTTCAAATTTTCCAGTGGCCTCTAATTGTAAGAAGATCTTTTTGATAATTTCTCCGTCATTATAAAAGTCATACAATAATCTTTCAAAATTACTTGAAACTTGGATATCCATGCTAGGACTAAGTGATTTCTGTGCTTTTCTAGATGACATTTTTCCAGTTTTAAAAAACCTTGTCAAAATGTCATTTTTGTTTGAACCTACTACTAGCTTTTCAATTGGAAGTCCCATTTTCTTTGATATATAACCTGCATATGCATTTCCAAAATTTCCTGTAGGAACAACGAAACTAAGTTTATCCAAGTTTTTGCATACTCTAAAATAGCTCCAAAAATAATATACAATTTGACCCATTATCCTAACCCAATTAATAGAATTGACAGCTGCTAGATTAATTTTTCTATTTTCATTGTTCATTTTAAAAAAATCTTTTACTAGCTTTTGGCAATCATCAAAATTTCCTCTAACGGCAATATTTAAGACATTTGACTTAAGAAAGGTTGTCATTTGTTTTCTTTGAACTTCGCTTACCTTTCCTTCTGGAAAAAGTATAAACATTTTAATTCTACGTGACTTTGAACAACCATTTATTGCAGCAGAGCCAGTATCACCAGATGTAGCTCCAATTATAGTGAGATTTATTTTTTTTTCATTTAAGACAAATTCGTAAATATTTCCTAAAAGCTGAAGTGCAAAATCTTTAAACGCAAATGTAGGTCCATGGAATAAGTTAGATATAAATTCATTTTCGTTCAATCTGATAATTGAAATTACTTCTTTTCCAAATGAATGTTCATAAGTTTTTTTACATATTTTTTTGTACTCATTTTCTGGAATGTCTTGAGATAAATATTGTTTTGTTAATTCAAATGCTAGCTCATGATAACTTAATTTGCTTAATAGCTTCAATTCTCTTTTATTATAAAATGGAATGCTGTTTGGAATATATAACCCTCCATCACTTGCCAAACCGTTGAGAAGCACATCAGTAAAGCTTCTATTATTGTCTTCACCTCTTGTTGAAGAATAAAGCATAGTTATTTTATTTTTTTAACATTAGCTACTAGGAAAACTGCAATCAATCCACATGCAATTAACATCCATGTAATTGCATATTGAAGATGATTGTTTCTAAGATAAATTCTTGTTTGATTACCAAGTGGAAACCCGCTGGGACCATTATTAAATGCTTCAAGATAATAGTTACTCTCGAGTTTTATTTTTGTATAGTCGCTCATTACTTCCGGTTCAACAAAAAACCATGTATTTTTTGTAATATCATTTTCTGGTTGAAAATAACCTTTTCTCCCTGAAGTTCTTATAACAGCCTCAAATTGATTTAATCCTGTGACAATATTTTTAAGTCTTTTTTGTTTATCCTTTATTTTCAAAGGTATCCAACCTGTGTCATATATTATATTTTTTCCATTTTCTGTTTTCAAAGGCACTAAAATGTGAAATCCATTATTTCCTCTTTTACTTAAAGCTGGCATGAACATCTCATATTTATTGAGTAGCTCACCAGTAATAATTACTTTTCTAAATTCATTTCTTTCGGGCATACCAACCTCCTCGAAGGGAATAGGTTCTAACTCAAAACTTTCTATTCTTTGCGTTATTAGGTCCTTTTTCCAGTTCAAACGCTTAAATTGCCAAGTTGACAATGCTATTAATATAGAAAGAGCGCAAGTAAATGCGAAAAGTGGAAAAGGTTTTGGTTTAAAAGAAAATTTATTTGATTTGAATTTAAGTATCATTAGTGGTCAGGATGAAATCCACCAATAAATAAATGTAAAAAGAAACAACCAAATTACGTCAACAAAGTGCCAATACCATGCCGCGAACTCGAATCCAAGGTGCTTGTCTGGTTTAAAATGACCTTTTAAGGACCTTATATAACACACTACTAAAAAGATTGTTCCAACTATGACATGAAAACCGTGAAATCCAGTAGCCATGTAAAAAGTGGATGGATATATACCGTCTTCAATACTAAATTTCGCATGTTGATATTCGTATCCTTGAAAACCAGTAAATATAACGCCTAAAATAATTGTTAACAGGAGAAAAAGATTGAAATTTTTTCGATCATTATTTCTTAACGCATGATGTGCCCATGTTATAGTCCCTCCTGATGCTAATAAAATAAAAGTATTAAGCAAGGGAATACCAAATGGTGGAATCAATTCTATGTCTTCCGGAGGAAATACACCAGCCATGGACTCCTGTCTCCCAATCAACTCAGGGCTCTCTAACCCTGGATAGAAGGCGACATCAAAAAATGCCCAAAACCAAGCTGCGAAAAACATTACTTCAGACATAATAAAGAGAATCATTCCATATCTAAGTCCAATCTGCACAACTTTATTATGATATATTCCGCCCTCTGATTCTGAAACAACATCTCTCCACCATAAAATGCTTGATAGAACAACGGCAAACGTACCGATCCCAAAAACTAAAGATTTCTCTTCATGCATAAATATGACAAATCCAATTGCCATTACTAGTGCAGAAAAGCTTGTCACTAAAGGCCAAGGACTCGGGTCGACAAGATGATAAGGATGTTTTTGGTTATTATCGCTCATATTTTACCTAACATACATTGTGTATGATAATGTAATCTCTTTTAAATCACTAATAAACTTATCATCTTTAATTGCAGGGTCAATAAAAAAAGAGACAGGCATACTTACCTCCTCTGAAGCAGATAAAATTTGTTCTTCGAAGCAAAAACATTCAATTTTATTAAAATACTTCCCGGCTTGCAAAGGGGTTACATTGAATACTGACATTGTTGATATATTTTTGTTAGTTTTATTGATTGCTTTAAAAAAGGCAAGATTATTCTCCCCAATTTGAACCTTAATTTTTCTTTTTTCTGGTTTAAAATAAACTGCCGAATTTTTTTCTATAGAGGAGTCAAATCTCACGCTTATTTTCTGAGATATCGATTTATTTTGATTGTTTTCAACTATTTGTGGTGTACCACCGTAACCAGTTACTTGACAGAACAGTTTGTACAAAGGTACCGCTGCATAGCTCATTACCAACATGCTTAATGCAAAAAAGGAAAGAATTAGTGCAAGATTAATTTTTTTTTTTTCATTTCTTATTAGCATTTTAAAACTTTAACACGGTTACGATATAAAATATAGTTGCTAAAAAAAACAACGCCAGTCCTAATGCTATGTTTTTTTTTTTCTTTTTCATTTTTATTTTATCAAAGAGTCTATTACTAATGATGTAAATGTAAGATATAAATAAATTATAGAGAATTTAAAAAGTTTGGGAGCATAAAAAGAATTCTTCTTATCTTCGCTTCTAAACAATGAAAAAGCTAGGTAACAAAAGTAAGAATTTAAAAATATTGCACAAGCTACATACATATGTCCTGAAAATCCAAAGTAGTAAGGTAATAAAGAAACTGCAAATAAAACAAATGAGTAAATTAGAATTTGTTTCTTTGTTTCTCTTTTACCTTTAACAACTGGTAACATTGGGACATTTGCTTTTGAGTACTCTATGTCTTTATATAATGCCAAGGCCCAAAAATGTGGTGGTGTCCAAAAAAAAATTAAACAGAACAACAAGATTGGAAACAAAGTAATGTCCCCAGTTGAACAGGCCCAGCCTATTACAGGGGGAAATGCACCAGATGCACCTCCAATAACAATGTTCTGAGGAGTTCTTCTTTTTAACCAAATTGTATATATACAAATATAAAAGAAAATGGAAAAGGCTAAAAGCAATGCTGCTTGATAATTTACAGATAATCCCAGTAATATGATTGAAAAAAGAGAAAGTACGGCCCCAAAACCCAGGGCGTCAAGCGGTTCTATCTTTCCTAGTGGAACTGCCCTTTTTTTTGTTCTTTCCATAAGTGAGTCAATGTCTTTATCATACCACATGTTAATAGCTCCAGATGCTCCAGCTCCAACTGATATACAGAGTACTGAAATGAAAAAGAAAAAAGGATGCATCGACAAGGGAGCGAGGGCAATGCCACATATAGAGGTGAACACTGCAAGAGCCATTACTCTGGGTTTGAGGAGTGATAAGAAGTCACTGACAGTACTGTTGGTATCGGAGATGCCTTGACTATTATATTTAGCTAACTTTGACTCCAAAACGTTCCTCGACTCGACAAAAACTCAAGCTATTTAACCTTTGGAAGATCTTCAAATGAATGAAAAGGAGGAGGAGAGCTAAGTTGCCACTCGTAGGTAGTAGCACCTTTTCCCCAAGGATTCTTTTGAGCTTTTCTTGATCTCATGAAGGCTTCAATTATTACAAAAACAAAGAAGAAGGCCGCAAAGACCGATATGTATGCACCAATACTCGAAACGTAATTCCATCCGGCGAATGCGTCTGGATAATCAGGTATTCTTCTAGGCATACCAGCTAAGCCAGAGAAATGCATTGGGAAGAATGTGATGTTTACTCCAATGAAAGTTAACCAAAAGTGGATTTTACCTAACACTTCGCTATACTCGATTCCTGACATTTTGCTGAACCAATAATAGAACCCAGAATAGATTGAAAAAAGTGCTCCCATAGACATTACGTAATGAAAATGGGCTACTACATAATAAGTGTCATGGAGAGCCACATCAATTCCAGTATTGGCCAGAACAACTCCAGTAACTCCACCTAGAGTAAACAAAAATATCATGGCTATTGCAAATAACATTGGCGTTTTGAATTCAATAGAGCCTCCCCACATGGTTGCTATCCAACTGAAAATTTTTATACCAGTGGGAACTGCTATCACCATAGTGGCTGCAAGAAAATATGCTCTTGTATCTACGTCTAAGCCAGTCGTATACATGTGATGGGCCCAAACAACAAACCCAACCACACCTATCGCAGCCATAGCATATGCCATTCCTAAATAGCCAAATATAGGTTTTTTAGAAAACGTAGAGACAACGTGACTTATAATGCCAAATCCTGGAAGAATTAGAATATAAACTTCAGGATGTCCAAAAAACCAAAACAAGTGCTGAAACAAAACAGGGTCTCCACCCATTTCAGCATTGAAAAATGCTGTACCAAAATTTCTATCAGTTAGCATCATTGTTATTGCTCCAGCAAGAACTGGCAGTGACAACAATAAAAGGAATGCTGTGATTAAAATTGACCATGCAAACAACGGCATCTTATGCATTGTCATGCCAGGAGCACGCATATTAAAAATTGTAGTTATGAAATTAATTGCCCCTAAGATTGATGAGGCACCAGCCAAATGCATCGATAAAATTGCCATGTCAACTGCTGGACCACCATGTCCAGTAGTCGATAACGGGGCATATAATGTCCATCCAGGTCCAGCTCCGTCTCCTACAAAAGCAGATCCGATAAGGAGAATTATAGATGGAGGTAACAACCAGAAACTTAGATTATTCATTCTGGGAAAAGCCATGTCTGGTGCACCGATTAAGAGTGGCACAAAATAGTTCCCAAACCCGCCAACCATGGCTGGCATTATCATAAAGAAGATCATCAATAAACCATGAGCTGTTATCCAAACATTATACTGTTGATAATCGTCACCTAAAATTTGCATTCCGGGCTCAGCAAGCTCCATTCTTATTAAAAGAGAGAATATTCCGCCAATTAGACCAGCAATTATTGCGAAAACCAGGTAAAGGACCCCAATATCTTTGTGATTGGTTGAAAAAAAGTATCTCTTAAAAAAAGATGGTGCATGATCAGACATAATAATTTCTCCTATTTATATAATACAACTTCGTCATTAGTATCTTCGGCAAATTCTTCTTTAGCGTCATCGAGCCAAACGGCAAATTCGTCTTCAGTAACTGCCTTAATTGAAATAGGCATAAATCCGTGACCAATTCCACACAGCTCAGAACATTGGCCATAATACATTCCTGGTTCCTTAATATTAAAGTAGGTTTCATTTAGCCTACCGGGTATTGCATCCATTTTCACGCCTAATGAAGGTACCGCCCATGAATGTATTACACCGGACGGATCGCTGGTTATTTGCATTTTAATGTTTTTGTTGACAGGAACAACTAATTGATAATCTGTTGAAAGTAATCTAGGTTGACCTTCTTCAAGCTCATCATCCTGAAGCATTATAGAGTCAAAAGCTATATCACCATGGTCGGGATACTCATATCCCCAGTACCAGGTGTAACCAGTGGCTTTTATTGTCATATCAATGTTTGTGAAATCGTTTTGATTATAAAGTAATCTAAATGAAGGTATGGCGATTACCAATAGTATTAAAACTGGTATCAATGTCCAAGCTACTTCCAGAAGAGAGTTATGTGTTGTTGTTGATGGTTTCTTATTGTTTTTAGCGCTAAACTTAACACATACATATGCTAACAAAAGAAATACAAAAATAGTAATGGCTGTGATAATCCAAAAAACAAAATCGTGAAAATCTATAAGCTGTTGCATTAAGGGTGAACCAGCTTCTTGGAATCCGAGTTGCCATTCCGTAGGTTGCCCTTTAGCAAAAGCACTCGTACTAAAAAATGTCAAAAAAATTGAAATGATACCTAAAAAATTCATAAATCTAATTATATACAATTAATAATAAATTTAATATAATGATGATTTAAAAAAAAACAAATAATTATTCATTTAATATTAATAAATATCGACTATATAAACTTAATGAAAATTTTACTTAGTCAAGCGATAATATGGAACTGTTAGAAAATCATGAATAGAATTAAAAAAAATTGGGATCAAAATAAAGTTGAATCTCAAGTAGATCAATTGTTGCAAAATTTCGAAGATGGGGAATTGTTTGTTGAAGAGGTTTTTTCAGAAAATATTTTGTTCGACGATAATAAAATAAAGAATGCAAGTTACGATCAAGATAAAGGGTTTGGAATTAGAGCTGTAAAAGATGATTCAGTTTGTTTCACGCACAATTCTGAATTAAATGAGGAATCTATAAACTCTGCCATAAAATTTTTGAAATCGTCAGAAAATCATAATATCCAATCTCCAAAACCAGTTAATTTAAAAAAAAACAGTTCTCTTTACACTGATGAAAACCCAATCAATTCAATTTCTCTATCAAAAAAAATCGAATTTTTGAAAAAAGTTAACAATTATGCAAGACAACTTGATTCGAAGGTTAAAGAAGTCTCTGTAAGCCTCAACGGAAACTATCAAAATATTGAGGTGGTTACTAGAGATGGCAATTCTTTTTATGACTCTCGACCTCTCGTAAGAATGAATATAAATATTTCAATTGAAAAAAATGGAAAGATTGAAAGCGGATCATTCGGAATGGGAGGAAGATATTTATACGAAAGGTTCCTCAGAGAATTGAATTGGAAAAATGGAATTGATAAAGCTTACAAACAAGCAATGATTAAACATTCCGCTAAAGATACACCAGCAGGAGAACAAACAGTAATTTTAGGTCCAGGTTGGCCAGGAATTTTACTTCATGAAGCTATCGGTCACGGCCTTGAGGGAGACTTCAATAGAAAAAAAACGTCGGCCTTTTATGATCTAGTAGGTCAGAGTGTTGCATCAGATCAGATTTCAGTCGTAGACGATGGTACAATTAGTGAAAGAAGGGGCTCTTTAACAATTGATGACGAAGGAACTCCCTCACAATGCACTACATTAATCGAAGATGGTGTTTTGAAGGGATTTATGCATGACAGACTTAATGCGAGGCTCATGAACCAAACCGCTACAGGAAACGGGAGACGCCAAAGTTACTCTCACTTACCGATGCCGAGGATGACCAACACTTACATGCTAAATGGGAAATACGACCATGATGAACTCATACAGTCAACAAAAAAAGGTATTTATGCTACTCAATTTAGCGGTGGCCAAGTTGATATAACTTCCGGAAAGTTCGTTTTTAGTGCATCTGAAGCTTATGAGATCGAGAATGGAAAGATTGGAAAGCCACTCAAAGGAGCTACGTTAATTGGTAATGGGCCTGAAATACTCAAAGAGGTCACAATGGTTGCAAACAACTTACAGTTAGACGATGGCATAGGTACTTGCGGGAAAGACGGCCAAAGCGTTCCTGTCGGTGTTGGCCAGCCGAGTCTTAAAGTAAGAAACTTGACTGTTGGTGGTACGTTAAAATAAAATTATCTGTGTGTTTTATCAAAGATTTTTTCTTCATACGAAATAAACGACTTTATCATACTTTTCCATAAATCCCTGACCAACTGCTGTGGGACTCCCCTTTTCTTTGCTTCTATATCAAGTTTTGTGAGAATCTCGTTTATCCTTTTTTGATCGATAATCTGATCCTTATTTTTAAATTTTACTACCTGGGTAACCAAATCTTTTCTCTCAGAAAGTAAATTTAGTATTTTCAAATCAATTTTATCGATCTCAATTCTAATTTCATTTATATTACTAGGTTTGCTCATTTGTAAATTTAAAATAATTGTTTTTGTATAGCATATTAATATCTTTAGACCATTGATTTAAATATAAATTTTTCCAAATATCTGCAGGCGAATTCCCATCTCTAAGAATTTCCCTGAGTGGTTCTAAAAATGATTCTTCATTTTTTCCATCTAATAGAATATTTCTGTTTCGCAAACCTAAGGAAGAGAAGTTCAAAATTTTTTTTGAGAATTCTATTAAACTATTACCATTTGGAACATTTGTTCTAAGACCATTCTTTCTGACATCTTCATATAAATTTTGCACATCCTCGAATGACCAATCATTTATTATTTTAGAAACTTCGTTTAAAATATCTTCATCGTAAAGTATTCCAGTCCAAAAGGCAGGAAGAGCACACACTCTTTACCAAGGTCCACCATCTGCTCCTCTTAATTCTATAAAAGACTTTAATCTGACTTCTGTAAAAACCGTTGTAATGTGTAAATCCCAATCTCTTAACTCTGGATAAACATTATCTATTATTTTTTTACTTAAAAAATCCTTAAAAGTATAACCAGTTAAATCAATGTACTTGTTATTTCTTATGATAAAGTACATTGGTACGTCTAGAAGATAATCAACATATCTTTCGAATGAAAAACTTTCATCGTAAATAAAGGGTAAGGCACCACACCTGTTAGGATCTGTTTGAGTCCATATGTGAGATCTATAACTTAAATAATTTGTGAGTTTACCACTTATAAAAGGCGAATTTGCATATAAAGCTATGATTAATGGTTGGATTGATTGGGAGACTTTAAATTTTTTTACCATGTCTTCCTCAGAGGAAAAATCAAAGTTTGCTTGGATTGTGGTTGTTCTCATCATCATATCCAAACCTTTTTGACCAACCTTTGGCATATAGTTGCTCATTATTTGATATCTCTCTTTTGGCATTAGCTTAAGATCAGACAAATCCCATTTTGGAAGAACACCGATTCCCATAAATTCTATTTCATATTTTTTACAAACATCATTCAGTTCATCGTGGTGTTGGTTAACTTCTTTACAAGTATGAAATAAATTTTTTAAGGGTGCGCCAGAAAGTTCAATCTGTCCTCCGGGTTCAAGAGTAATTGAAGCTCTGTTTTTTCTAAGCTCAACAATATTTCCATTCTCTTTAACTGCTGACCAAGAATAATTGTCAATTAAATCTCCAAAGATATTTTGAATATCTTCAAATGTCAAAGGAGTGAGATCCTTTTTCTTGAATCCAAACTTTTCATGCTCTGTACCAATTTTCCAATCGACCTTAGGTTTACAGCCATCAGAAAATCTGGAAATTAGATCATTTTTATTCAGTGTTTCAGTCACTTAGTTACAGCCCTAAGACATGAAAGTGCAAAAATTGAAGCAGTGTCCGCTTTTAAGATATTTGTACCTAAAGTAAAATTATGAATCTTTAAATTCTTAAACAATTTTCTGTCATTTGGTGACCAACCTCCAATTGGACCTATAAATATGGCATATTTGTTATATTTTTTAAAAATATTTCTTGAATCAAAAATTCTTTCTCCACCCGACTCGTCACAAAAAAAAATCATTCTTTTATTGTCCCAATTTTGAAGAAAGTTTTCAATAGATTGAACTTCTAAAATTTCCGGAACTTTCAATGAGTTGCTTTGTTCACTTGCTTCAATTGAAATCTTTCTTAGGCGACTTAAATTGAAACATTTCTTTTCTGAATAATCAGTAATTAAAGGAATAATTTTTTTTACGCCAATTTCAGATATTTTTTCTACTAAATAATTAATATTTCTTTTTTTTACTAAACTAAAACAAACCCATATATCGGGTACAAAAGAATTTGATCTTAACTTTTCAAATGGCATAATTGTTACTTCCCCCTCAAGTGAAAAAATACAATTCCACTCCGAGTCGTTGTCAAAAGCTCTTACTATATCTCCATTTTTAGTTCTCAATACGTTTTTTAAGTAGTGAATATGGTCTGCACCGAGTAAAATTTTTTGATCTTTAATAATCTTTGTTTCTAAGTATATTCTGATTCTGGACATATTTTTATGAACAAAATATTCGTTATGTTTAAAATAATAATTTCAAAATGCAAGGATTTATTAATTCTTGGTCGATATAATAACCTTTATGGTGCATTTCTTCTAATGTGGCCATGTTACTGGGGAGTATTATCAGATGTAAATTCAAATGAAAACTTATTTTCATCTTTATTTCTGTTTTCACTAGGATCAGTTGTAATGAGAGGAGCAGGTTGCTGTATAAATGATATTTTTGATAGAAAGTACGATAAAAAAGTGGAGAGAACAAAAAATAGACCAATCGCTTCAGAAAAAGTGTCTATAAAACTCGCATCCATTTACGCTCTATTTTTATGTACTATTGCTTTTTTAGTATTAATTAATTTTAATAATTTAACGATTCTAATGGCTCTTGCCTCAATGCCACTAGCTTTTACCTATCCCCTAATGAAAAGAATTACTTATTGGCCACAATTATTTCTAGGAATTACATTTAATTATGGATTGATTTTAGCCTGGATTTCAATAGCAAATGAAATTTCAATAATTCCAATGGTATTTTATCTAGGAGCCATATTTTGGACACTAGGCTACGACACAATTTATGGATTTCAAGAT
>MDTG01145416.1_pt1 | contig 11995 bp, 9 predicted proteins | sample 811421 | NCBI WGS metagenome assembly MDTG01 (sample SAMN05326645, study PRJNA326480) | marine metagenome | isolation source: seawater | place: Pacific Ocean: South East | collected 2011 | reverse complement strand
TTTCTTAACTTTGGACTTATACATCATGGGATTTTTAATAAGATAACTAATCTTTTTTGATAAATTATTTACAATTTGTTCCTGTGTTAAATCTTTTACATTTACTTTAATTCCACATGAATTATCTACAATCTTTGCAGGACCACCAATATTTAACGTTGCAACAGGCAAGCCATTATTCATTGCCTCTAAAATTACAAAACCACCAGAATCTCTTAAAGAAGGCATTATTAATAAATCATTTTTTTTATACAAAAATTGTAATTTGCTTTTGTTAACTTGTCCAATCCAGTTGATATATTTATTAATTTCTAATTTATTTGCTTCGTTAATTAATTTAAATTTTAGTGGTCCCTTACCAATAATATTCAATCTAATATTGTGATTACTTTTAATTAATTTTAAAAATGTTTTAAATAATATGTCTAAACCTTTGATGGAAATCAAATTACCCACATAACAAATTTGAAAAAATTTATTAGTTTTTTTTGTTTTTTTAATTATGCTATTTTTCTTATCTATACCAATTGCAAGACATTCTTTAACTTTGTAATGATATTTTTTTGGAATTAATTTTTTTGTTTCTTTGTTATTAACAATTATTAAATAAGAATTATAAAATGTTAAATTTAATAAAGGGGAAAATTTAATATATTTATTACTTAAATCTCTTAAATATTCTTTAATTTTTTCAGATAACGGAAATGATTTTCTCAAATGAAATGGAACAACATCACCACCTGTTACTGGGCCAAAAATAAAAGGTATCTTATAAATTGATAGTAAGTTTGGAAATCGTAAACTTGCAAAGGTCACGTGATGTATTAAATTAAATTTTACTTGGTTTATAATATTGCGTGCATAAAAAAAAATAAAAATATGCCACAAAAAAATATAAAGATATGAATAAGAATTATTTTTTTTTCTTAAAATTTTGATTATCCACTTTGGGAGATCGAAATATAAGAAAGTAATATTTTTAGCCTTTTTATATTTTAGATAATTTTCAATATTTTCTTTATTATTACTTCTGGTAATTACATAAACCTTGTGTCCAAAAGTGGCTAGTGTATTGGCAATTTTCCAGCCAACCTCAGGCTCTGACCCTTTATTTGGTTCACAAGCATAAGCAGATATTAAAATTTTAAGCATATATCTTAAATATAAATTAATTTACCAATTTTTCTAAACATATTAACTTTATAATTTTTTTAGACGTAATGTTTATATTTTTGTTTGAGCTTACTAAATAAGCTTTATTATTATTTTTTACAAATTTGACATATTTACTATTATTAATTTTTATATCTATGTCATTGAGTTCATTTTTCCTATGCTTTAAAGATTTAATATCTGAATGCATTACAATAATTAAATCAGGGTCTGGTAATAATTTATAAAAAATTTCTATAAATTTATAAAAAAAACCTATCCTATATCTCTTTGGGTCAATAAAAACATCATGATAATATCTATCTGACACAACAAGATTGGACCTAACTAATAATGGATAAATTTTAAATATGTAATTTTTTAAAAAACTCACATAAAGGTAGATAATTTTAAAAAACGATAAAATAATTCCAAAATTTTTTTTTACATAAGGTTTAACATTCTTTTTATTAACTTCTTGATAATTATTAAATAAATGAAAAATCTCATAGCCTCTAAAAAGATTTAATATATTTGAATTAATTAAGGAATTTATTTGAGTCGATTTTCCTGACCCATCCGTACCTATAAAAACAATATGAAAACCAGTTTTAAAAAATAATCTATTAATTATTCTTAAAATATTCTTTAAATAACTAGATTTTTTTTTTCGTATAAAATTATAAAAAAAAAATGAACGATATTTTTTAAATAGGTTAAAGAAGTTTTTGTTAAAGATCTTAGATAACAGTATATAATCTTCATGGTTAAAAATCTTTGTAAATTTTGAATGGTCTATAGATTTAAAGAGTTTTGATAAATATTTAAAACTTTCAGTATCAATATCGTTTTTATTTATCTTCTTAATAAAATAATAGAAAAATTCTAAATTCTTAGGCAATACTTTTATTGATAAATTGTTTTTTTTTAAGTCAATTTTATTTATACTTTTTAAACTTAATATTTTTTTTGAATCTATTACATAGTCATCACAAATATCTAAAGAAATATAATAATTATAATTTTTATTACTGAGAATGTATGTAAAAGAATTATATTCATGTTTGAAAATATTTAAGATTTTTAGATTATTTTTTGATGTAAAGTCTTGTAGTATGCTAAGTAAGTTTTTTTCAGATTTATAATTAATAAATAAATCTACATCAGTCTTTATCTTTAATGGTATATTCTTTGGATTACCTAGTAAACAATAATCAATTTTTTTAAATCGAAAATATCTTACTAGTGAACGTATTGTTTTAGCTCTAAATTTGTAACTTTTACTGTACATTTTCTAAAATAAGATGGTCTTATTACATAAGATTTATTTAATAGATTTTATAATATTATACATATGTATAAATTATATTTATAAAAAAAAAATGAAAATAGGTTTTACTTTAGGTTTAAGCAAAGGTGGTCCGTCCATATTTATGGATAGACTAAAGAAATCTTTAAAAAAAATATCTTTTACAAAAATATCATATTTTTTTGATCCTTCTATAGATATATCAATATTTTCAAACCGCGTTAGAAACCCCTGGAAAAAATCCTATATCATGAGAGTTGATGGTATGTACCATGGTTCTCATATGAGTATTAAAGAGAAAAGACAAAAAAATAACCCCATAATTAAAGGAATAAATGAGTCAAATGGAATAATTTACCAATCGAAATATAATAAATTTTTAATCAATAAATTTTTTGATGTTAATAAAAGTATTCCATCAACTATAATAAATAATGGAATTAACGTCACTGAATATAATAAAAAAGGTAAAAATTTAAGAAAAAAATTAGGTATCAATAAAGAAGATTTAGTTTTTATTTCATCTGCAAATTGGCGACCTCATAAAAGATTAGATTCAATAATTAAATTATTTTTAAAATTTAAAAAAAAATATAAAAAAAAGACTTATTTAATTATAATTGGAAATGTGAATACCAATAAATATGACAACTTATCGAAAAATGTTATATTTGCTGGAAAAATTAATAATATTGATCTCCCCAATTGGTACAGAACAGGAGATATTTTTATATTTTTAAGTCTAATTGATAATTGTCCAAATACTGTTGTAGAGGCATTAGCATCTAATCTGCCTGTACTTTGTACGAACTTGGGTGGCACAAAAGAATTAGTTGAATTAACCAAAGGTGGTATTGTGTCAATCGCTGATAGAACATTTGATCTTAAAAAAATTAATTTAAATAACCCTCCACTACCAAATGAACAAAGGATTTTTAAAGACCTTTTAAGGATAGTTAAATTAAGAAAAAAAATTTCAAAAGAGATGAATTTAAAAGAAATTAATATAAATCAAGTTAGCAAACATTATTATAATTTTTTAAAAAAAATTATTTAGATGCACAAAAAAAAATTTATCAAGAAATTTAAAGAAAATTTATTATTCAAATATTTACATTTTTTAATTGTTCTTTTAAGCAGTTTTTTTTTAATACCATACTACTTAGATAATTTTTCATTTAGAATTTATGGTGCTTGGCTATTAGTAAGTACTATTACATCTTGGCTAGCGTTATTGGATCCAGGAAGTAGTAACTTAATAATACAACAAATATCACGATCAATTGCCTTAAAAAAAAATAATAAATTATCAGCAATTATTTTATCTGGAATTATTAATACTTTTTTTGTTGCTTCAATAATTTTAATAATAGGAGTCCTATTACACACAAGTATTATTTATTATTTTATAGAAAATAATAATTTAGCAAATAAAATGCGTGAAGTATTTTTGGTTACAATATGCTCCCTATCAGTAATGTTAATTTTTCACTTTTTTTTAGGTATAATGGAGGGTTACAATAAACCAAGAATTACTGGTTTAAGTTTTATTTTTTTATCTATTTCCAAAATTTTATTTGTTATTTTATTAATTGAAAATAATTATGGAATTATATCACTTCCATTAAGTGACCTGATATCGAGTTTATTAATAACTATTCTGATAATTATATATTTTTTATTTAATAAAAATTTATTTATTAAGAAATTAGATTTAACATTTAAATTATATAAGGATTATACATCTTTATATTTCTACAATTTTTCAAGCCGTATTTCAAAAATTTTAACAAATGGGGGTTTAGATAATTTATTAATAGTTAAATTTATTAGTATAGAAACAATAACTGTTTATAATTTGATTCAAACAATCCCTAAAAAAATTGAAACACTAATTGGTGTTGGATTTTCAGCAAGCAGAACTTCATTAGCATATTTGAGTGGTAGTTTATCCAATAATAATTACCTTAAATTTAAATTAAGAAATTTTTTTGCTATTTCAATAATATTTATTTTTATAATTTATTTATTATTTGATTTAATAAACCCATTCATTAATTTGTGGCTAAACATTAATTTAAAACTAAATACATTAATTATAAATTTAGTAATATTATTTACTTCTTTAAAGATATTTTCAAATTATATAAATATAATAAATTTTAGTGAAGGTAAAATTAAAGAAGTAAATAAAATTCAAATTATTGGTAGTGTTTTATTAATACCAATAATATTTATTTTAACAAAATTTTTTAAATTAGAAGGTTTGATAATTTCACATATATTAATTTTAATTTTAATTTTAATTTTTTTTGGTATCTCAATTTATTTTGATATTTTTAACAAGAAAAATACTCACAAAGTTATAATTTTTAAATTTTTAATTAATCTATTAATAAGTACATTTTGTTCAACAGCTGTCTATAGTTTTATAAAAGATGTTTTAAAAATAACATTGGATACTTGGAGTCAGCTAATTTTTATATCTTGTCTAAAAATTTTTATATTATTTTTTATATTATTTGTTTTTAATAAATTTTTTAGAGAGGAAATTTTATATATAAGCTCTCACCATAAGATGAAGCCAATTAATAAATGGAAAATATGAGATGAATTTTTTAATATTTTTCATTATATGTAGCTTTACTTTATTTTTAGATTTATACTTAATTTTTCCATTTTTAACTTTCCCAAACTTATCTTTACTTTTAGTTTCTTTATATGGAATTAGTAATAGAGAAATTATTTTCAAATTTTTAAAAAATAAAAAATTTAATTTTACAATTTTAAAAATAAGTTCTGTTTTTATATTGTATATTTTTATAATTAACTTATTAAACAGGACTGATATAGAGTTTGCATTAAAAGCTTTGTTTACCAATATTTCTGTCATAATTTGTTTTCCTATTTTTTTTTACTTTTATTCTGAAAAAAAATTTAATTTGATTAAATCAATATATTTAATAATGATAATTCATTTTATATTCACAATATTTCAAATATTTAGTATAAATTTAACCTTTAAAGATTTAATACCTGGTAATTATTTGATCGGAACTGTAGGTGGCAGTAATGTTATAAATCCTAAAACATTAAGGGCCACTGGTGCAGTATCTAGCCCAATAGCTTTAGCCCATCAAACAATAGCTTTTATATGCCTTACTGCCATATTTTATTTTAAGAATAAAAACTTTAACAATTTTATATATTTATTAATAGCAATTATTCTTTTAGTTTCAACTCAGTCACGAGCTGTAATATACAGCTTTATACCATTAATCATTTTAACTCATATTTTATTTGTTAAATTTAGTTTTAAAAAATTATTTTTATTAATATTAATAACTATATTGGGTGTATTACTTGTGTCCAATTTATCTGCTCAATTAGAAAATTATTTTCCATATTTATTTAAATCAATTACAATGAGTGATATACACCGTTTTTGGACAAATTATTACATATCTTTGGGTGTATTAAATGAGTCTCCTTTAATTGGGATCCGACCTGAATTAACGTGGGAACTGTTTGATTATTATACTGATCCAAATTATGACCCTTATGATTATGATTTAAGAGAAAACGTACCCACACACCACAATCAAATATTTTATTACTTAAGATACTACGGATTGATAGGAGTTTTATTTCTTATCTTATTATATTATCAAATTTTTAAACAGATTTTTTTTACAAAAAATGAAACGATCAAGTTTGTGATTGGGTCTATATTTGTAATAGATTTATTTTTTTCGTTAACTCATAATAATAAGATATTTACAGCTTTTTTGTGGATATATTTATCACTAATATATGATGAAGAGTTTAATTTAAATAAATGAAAAAAAAAATTTTAATTTGTGGTACTTATGGATTTAAGGAAATTTATGAATTACCATTTACTTATGGATTTACAAAAAACAAATGGAATGTTTCCAAATTTGAAACTTTTAAACATAATCAAAGAAATAATTTTTTTTTAATATATCAGATAAAAAAATTTTTATGTCTTAAATTAAAATATTCCCACTTTTTAACAAAAGTTAACGATGATTTAATTCAAAAAATAATTGTTTGTAAGCCGGACACTATTTTTCTATGGAGAGCAACTAATATTTTACCTACTACACTAGAAAAGATTAAATTGATAAATAATAAAATTAAAATAATTTTATATCATAACGATAATCCATATTTGGGGATTTTAAATAAGTTTAAAAATAGACATTATTTAAATTCTATAAAATATTCAGATGTTGTTGGCGTTTATAGACCTTTAGATTTAGAATATATAAAAAAATATAGCCCTAAGAAAGTCAAAGTATTAAAACCTAATTATATCACATACATACACAAGCCAAGTTCAAAAAAAAAAATTAGAGATGTGATCTTTATAGGGCACCACACAAATGATAGAGAAAAGATTATAAGAGAAATATTAAACAATAAAATTAATATTGAGATATTTGGAAATAAATGGAAAAAAACTAATATTAAAAAAGATTTTCCAAGTATTAAAATTTATAATTATTTAATTGGGAAAAAATATGCAGAAACTATATCAAGATCAAAAATCACACTTTGCTTTTTATCAAAAAAAAATAGGGATGTTTATACACGAAAAATATTTGAAATTACTGCGTGCAAATCTTTATTAATGGCACCAAGAACAAAAGAATTGTTAAATTTATTCAAGAATGAAAAAGAAGCTATTTTATGGAAAAATGAAAAAGATATACCTATGTTGATAAAGGATATTTTAAATAAACCAAAAAAGCTTATGAAAATCTCGGAAAATGGGCACAAAAGAGTTAAAAGAGATAAGCATAATGAGATTCAAAGAACAAAAGAAATATTAAAATGGTAAAACAAAAGAATGAAAAAGAAAATTGTTATTATTCAACCAAGAATTTTACCATACCGAATTCAGTCATTTAATGAAATTAGCAGAAAATTTCAATTAAAATTTTTAGTTTTACAAAAAAAAATAGATAACATAAAAAAATTTGGAACTATAACAAATATTAAAGGTATTAATTTTAAAAGAGATATTAAATATTTTAGATACAACAAATATACATCAAAAAAAAAAATTGTTTGTTCAATATTTAATTTAATCAAAGATTATAATCCAAAAATTATCTTATCATACGAATTTAGCTGGGCAACTATTGCGTCATTATTTGTAAAAAAATATTTTAATTCTAATATTAAATTATTTTTACTTATTGATGATAATTTAGATATCTATAATAAAAAAAAGTTATTAAGAATAATAATTTTTTTTTTGGTAAAGAAACTAATTAATGGAATAATTTTAACCAATCATGCAATAAAAAGAGAGTATAGAAAATATTTTAAAAAAGAAACTAAGATAATTGTTGTACCAATAATTCAAGATGAAGATATATTTAGAAATAATTTAAAAAAATCTCTAAAACTTTCTAAAAAAAATATATTGAAGTTTAAACTTACTGAAACTAGGGTTATTCTTTGTGTTGGTAGATTAATAAAAGAAAAAAATCATTTACATTTAATAAAAAGCTTTTCAAAATTAAAAGATGATAATATTAGATTAATCATAGTTGGGGAAGGAAGTGAGAGACCAAAATTGGAAAAAATGATACTAAAACTTAACATTTCAAAGAAAGTGATGTTATTAGGTAAAAAAGAAAATTTAGATTTATATAGCTGGTACAATATTGCAAATATTTTTGTACTTCCAAGTTTGTATGAACCATTTGGAACTGTGGTAAATGAAGCTTTATTATCTGGGGTTAAAGTTATTTGTTCAGATAAGATTGGTGCAAAGGTATTAATATCCAAAAAAGATCAAATTATATTTAATCCAAATGATCCTACACAATTAACAAATATATTAAATAAAGAATTGAAAAAAATCAAACCTATTAAACTTAATCAATTGAATCATTTAAAAAAAAATTTAATGAATATTAAATTTAAGAATATTAACAAAAAATTATTAAACTTATTAGATAGTTAAAATGAATATACTACTTTTAACACATGATATTGATGGACCTGGTGTTGGTTTTGATACTAAATATTCTAAAAAAATTCTAGGTAATGATAATAAAGTTTTTGTTATTCATTATGGTTTAAGAAACGACCCAGAAAATAAAATATTTAGTTTAAATAAAGGAAATATAATTAGTGATTATTTCAAATTCAAAAAGATAATTATTGAAAATAAAATTGATATAACTCACGTAAGAGGTTTAATGAGTATTGATCATATAAAATGGTTTTTTTTTTTAATAATCATCAACGCCAAATATGTAATATCAATTAACTCCCAATTAAATACATATAATTTAAAAAATAAATTATTTTTTAAAAATCCTGATATTCAAAGTATAGTCAGTAATAGCAAAAATGACTTATCTATAATAAATAAGTTTCTAAATTTAATTAAATCTTTACTAATTCCTTTCTTAAAAGTGATTTATTTAAAATCAATTGGAAGTTTATTCTTAAATAGATCCAAAGGTTTAATTTCATTTTCAGAGTATGAATTAAATTTTTTACAAAAATATAAAGTTAAAAAAAAAATCATATTTGAACCAATTTTTTTACCAATTAAAGATAATTATAAATCTAGTGATAGTTTTAAATACAACAAAAATTTTATAAATATAGTTTATTGGGGTCGTATTGATTTTAAAATGAAAGGTATTGATCGGATAATTGATTTTAGCAAAAAAATTCAGTCCATAAAATATGATAATAATGTCAAGATTCACTTTATGGGTCCAGACTATAATCATGGTTTAAATATTTTAAAAGAATCTATTCTAGAAAATAATCTTGAAAATAATCTAATTATTCATCCTAAAGAGATCTGGTCTAAATCTGATCTTCCTCTTAAAAAAGCTGACTACTGTATACAATTATCAAGATGGGACGGTTTTCCAAGATCATTAAGAGAAAGTATTTATAATAACGTGCCAATCATAATTTCAAAAGAAACAAACTTTCTTGATATAGTTAGTAAGACAGGATGTGGTGTTTTGATTGACGAAACTAACCCAAATGAAATAGAGCATTTTATTAAAATCTTAGTTGAAAATAAAAAAGATGAAATTAGCAAACACAAAGAAAATTGTATTGATGCAACTAAATTAATTTCAAATGAATATTATAAAGAAAATATGATTAAATTTTATAATGAAATATAATCAGGAAACATCTTATTCAAAAAGTAAGTTTTTACTTACTAAAATAAATAAAAAATTATACTTAAAAAAAAACCATTAAAGATTGATAAAAGAGAATTATTATCAATAAAAAAACAGAATTGTTTTAAAAAATTTTTCATAAATGATTTTGAAATTAACTCAGCTAATATAATATATAATAAGAAATCAATTTTAAAAAATAAATCTTATCTAGTAGAGTTTTTTCAGGGAAAAAATGGGCAAGAGATATTATTAACAGCTAATAAAAATGAAGTACATATACTAAGAAAATTTTATAAAATTTATTTTTCTAAAATAATTTCAAATAGAAAAATAATTCCAAGAAATAAAAGAGAAATCAAATTAAAATTTAGAAAGATAATTAAACATTCTAATTTTAAAAAGATTAAAAAAATCAATCAAGTTAAAAAATATTTTAATTATTTGCTTAAAACAAATATATACAAATATGATTATTTTGATTGTCATGGAGATTTCACACTTTCAAATATAATAGTAAACAGCAAGAACAAAAAAATTATTCTTATAGATTTTCAAAATACTTATGAAGAAAATATTCTACAAGACTTTTCAAAAATATATCAGGAGTTTATTTTGGGATGGACATCAAGAAATTTTTCTGAAATAAATCAACTAAGATCTTCTATAGTTTATAGATCTATTATTTCTAATAATTTTTGGAATATTGTTAATAAAAAGATGTTAAATTCACTTAAAATTGAATTTTTAATGACTATTTTAAGAATTGTTCCTTATGTTAAGAAAAATGATAAAATTACATTTAATTGGATTATAAAAAGCTTTAATATTATTAAAAAATTTAGACTTTAAAAATATGAAAACATTACTTTTACCTGTTGCAGGAAAATCAGCTCGTTACCCTAATATGAGGCCAAAATGGCTTCTTACAATGCCTAATGGCAAATTAATGATAGAACAAAGTGTAAGTAAAATAGATTGTAAAGTTTTTGACAAAATTTATGTAATTGCTCTTAAAGAACATATTGAAAAATATGTTAATAAAAAAAAACTACTGGTAAGTTTAAAAAAAAATATTTCTCCAAAAGTTGAATTATTTATTTTAGAAAATGATACTTCATGTCAAGCTGAAACCATACTTAAATTTTTAGAAAGAAATAAATCTAGATCTAGTTTTTTAATTAAAGATTGTGATAATGAGTTTTCTATTAATAAAAAATTATTAAAACAAAAAATAATTTACAATTCAGTTTATTCTATTGATATTAAAACGCTTGAATTAATTGATGCTAAAAGTAAATCTTATATAGAAAAAGATGAATATGATACTGTAACTAATATTGTGGAAAAAAAAATAATAAGTGATTTTTTTTGTTGTGGTGCATATGGTTTTAGCAATCCAAATGAATTTATTTTAACAGCTAAAAAACTATTAAAGAAATCGAAAAATGTTTTTATATCTCATATAATTTTAGATATGATATTTGATGGTAAAAATTTTAAAAATAATAATGCAGATGACTATATTAGCTGGGGTACAGTCTTTGAATACAGACAATGGCAAAAAAAATCAATGACATTGTTTTGTGATTTCGATGGATGCTTAGTTAAAAATGGATCATCGATATTTCGAGACGGACAAACAATTATACCTCTTAAAAAAAACCTTTTAGCTTTAAAAAAATTACAATTATTAAACGATGTGGAATTAATCATCACAACATCAAGACCTGAAATGGAAATTAATAAAATAAAAAAAATACTAAATAAATTTAGTATTAAATATAAAAAAATTATTACTGATTTAAAACATTCAAGAAGAATATTAGTAAATGATTTTGCATTAACCAACCCTTACCCATCCTCTATTGCAATTAATACTGAAAGAAATAGTGAAGAACTTTCAGGAATTTTTGAAAATCTTAAATAAATTTAATTGAGTGGACGATTCAATACAAGCTTTACCAAATTTTTTGGTAAAGACAGTATTAATGATTTAATACGTTGAAATAAAATAATATTAAAGCTAATTTTTTTTGATATTAGATAAGAATTATATCTTCCTTTAAATGAATAAGGTAGCTCAGAGCAAACATCTGAGATCTTCTCTAATCTATTAAAAATATTTTTTGCATCATGATATTTAGTCCAAGAATTTGCAATTTTTTTTTTTATATGGAAATAATCATCAATTATTACCAAGGGAGTCAGACCGGATTTAATAATACATTCAATTTCTTTATCTAAAGGAGCATATTCTGGGCCATCTCCATGAAAATGAGCATCAAGATAGATGACATCTATATTTCTATATTTTCTTAAAACATCTTCAATT
>MDTG01077297.1_pt1 | contig 11995 bp, 13 predicted proteins | sample 811421 | NCBI WGS metagenome assembly MDTG01 (sample SAMN05326645, study PRJNA326480) | marine metagenome | isolation source: seawater | place: Pacific Ocean: South East | collected 2011 | reverse complement strand
ATTTGTACAAATCTGAATCTTTGGAAAGTCATTAACATTATTTGAGTCAAGCCTCCAAAGAGCACCTGTTTCCTGAATATTATAATCGGCATTTATTTTCGAAGCATTTATAATAAAAACTAAAGTAAGACACTCAAAAACCGTTAAAGGAATATTTAATTTTTCAATTTTTTTTATGGTTTCTCTAATTTTTTGATAAGTTAAGTATCTATTGCCCATATAAAATCTTTCCCTGATATCTTTCAGAGAGGGCGAAATATGAGCTGTTACTTTTTGCTTGTTTGCTTCGATAAATGATTTTAAAGAAAATAATGTGGTAAACTTTCCTGACTCACCAACCACAGAAATTACATTTTTGAGCTTTTTCTCAGGGTGCCCTAATAACTGTAAAGCTAATTTAATTCTTTTTAGACCAAAATTAACAGATCTGTTAAATAGTTTATGATTAGCTAACTGATTGTAAAGACTGGTCGACTGTGACATTAGACTCTTTTTTTTCCTGTGACTCTGCTTTTTTCAACAGAACATTTAACAATGTTCCTATAGTAGAGTTCATAAACTGTCTTTCAACAACTAAATCAATTCCACCATGATCTCTCACATATTCAGCTGTTTGAAAAGTTGAAGGCAATGTCTCTCGAACAGTATCTTGAATTACTCTTCTACCTGCAAATCCAATTGTTGCTTTTGGCTCAGCTATTAAAAAATCACCTAACATTGCCCAAGAAGCTGTAACACCACCAGTAGTTGGATTAGTTAAAATGACTATAAATGGGATATTTTTTTTCTTTAATTCATTAACTGCTAAAGCTGTTCTAGACATCTGCATTAATGCAATAGACGACTCCATTAATCGTTGGCCTCCAGAGCAACTAAAAAAAACATATGGAAAATTATTTTCAATTGCATGCTGAGCTCCAGCAATAAATGCTTCTCCAGAAGCAGCACCGAATGATCCACCTATAAACCTAAAGTCTTGAGCTCCTACGACAACATTAATATTTTGAACTTTTCCTTTTGCAATTAAAATAGCGTCATCTTGACCAGTCAATTTTCTCGCGATCTTCAATCGGTCAGTGTATTTTTTTTTATCCTCAAAATTAAGAGGATCATCTTTAGGAACCGGTGTTTCAATAATTTCAAATTCTTTTTTATCAAAGAAACTTGTAAACCTTTCTTTGCTTGTAAGTTTATGATGTTCTCCACATTTTGGACAAACCTTCTGGTTTAATTCCATATCTTCTTTGTAAATCAAATTTTTACAACTACATGTAGTCCAAAAGTTTTCCTCAGTTTTTGAGGATCTTTTAGTAAACAACGATTTAATTTTGGGTTTAATAAATTTTGATATCCAGTTCATAAAATTTTATCTTTTAACTTGCTCACAACTTTATCTAACATTGTGACAGGATTTTGTCTCATTCTAAGTGAATTAGTAATAGTTTTACAGAGTAAACTGCCTATAACCAGTCCATCTGCAGATTTAAGAGAAGAAATGGTTTTATCGGTAATACCAAAACCAATTACAAGGTTTTTTTTAGGATTAATTCTTTTAATTGTATTATAGTTTCGTAGTATATTTTTTGGTGAAACTTTCAGTTTTCCACCAGTAGTTGATAACATTGATATATAGTAAATCATATCATGAGAGTCTTTAATAATTTTTTTCATTCTGTCTTTAGAGGTGGTTGGGGACAGCAATTGGATAAAATTTATTGAATTTTTTTTACATTTACTAGCAAACAATTTATTTTCTGGATAAGGCAGATCTACTATAATTAAACCATCTACACCAGATGATTTACAGCTCATCAAAAAGTTATTTTCACCTTTTTGGTAAATCAAGTTAAAGTATCCCATTAATATTATAGGCTTAGAAGCATTTAACTTTTTAAATTTTTTTACAATTTTAAAAACATCATTTAATTTGACACCATTTTTAAGTGCACGATGTGAGCTTCCTTGTATTTGACCACCATCTGCTATAGGGGTGTTATGAGGAAAACCAAGTTCTAAAATATCTGCATGTTTAGAAATTTTTTTTAGTATTTCAAAAGAAATACTTTTAGTATTATCACCAGCAACGGTATAAGTAATTAAAGCAGGTCTTTTTTCTTTTTTACAATCTTCAAAAGCTAGAGCAATTTTTGATTTCATCTTGTGTATATCCCTAACTTTTGTTTAATTATGTCTTTATCCTTTAGGCTATCACCACAGGAATTAACAATAATAATCTCTGATGCATCTAATTTAGGGGCCAACTTTATTGCCTCAGCAAATGCATGTGAGGGCTCAAGTGAGGGGGAAATATTTTCAAATTTTGAAACTAATTGATAGGCTTTTAACGCATCTTCATCAGTTGCAGAAGTATATCTGGCTCTTTTAGTATCTTTAAGGAAACAATGTAAAGGAGAAATTCCCGGGTAATCTAGCCCTGCAGAAATTGACTCGGTATTACCTATCTGACCTTCCTTATTTTGAATAACATATTGTGCAGCTCCGTGTAGTATGCCAACTTTCGATCCATTCGTTAATGGAGCAGCGTGAAGTTTGCTATTTTTAGGACCTCCTGCTTCAACACCAATAAATTGAACATTAGTATCTATAAATTCATTCCAGAACCCTGCAGCAGAACTTCCACCTCCAACACAATTAATCAATTTTAATTTGTTTGGTATTTTTCCAAACTCCTCTTTTATTTGTTTTACCAATTCTCTTGAAATTTGAGCAGTGCTCCAAGCACATATCTTTATAAATATATTAGGGCCAACTGTTGAACCAACACACATATGAGTAGTATCACAATTCGAAACCCAGTATCTCATACATTCGCTTACTGCATCAACTAATGTTTGACTCCCGGTGATAACAGGAACAATTTCCGCTCCATTTTTTTTAATAGCTTCTACGTTAGGCCTTTGTCTTTTTATATCTTTTGCGCCCATAAAGATTTTACATTTTAGACCAAATTTTTTTGCTGCCATCGAGAGCATTTTACCTGCATATCCTGCACCAGTATCACCAATTACATATTTTTTCCCAGCTTTTTTGGCTATTAAGCAATGCACGGTTGCTCCATAAATTTTATGTGCACCCCCATTAGCCTCCGAAACTACCTTTGCATAAATTTGCGCACCCCCTAGATGCTCTGTCAAATTTTCAAGCTTAATGAATGGTGTTGGAACACCTATAAATGTCTTGAAGAAATAGTCTCTTTCCTTTAAAAACTTTTTGTCTTTTCTTAATTTAGTAAATAATTTTGTTAAATCATCTAAAGGTTTTTTTAAAGTTTCTGGTATAAAGTTTCCACCAAACTTTCCCCCATACATATAATTTTTATCATGCTGGTCGATAAGAGGGACATTCTTTTTAATTTTAAAGCTCATTTACTTTTTTTACAAAATTTTTAATTTTAAGGTGATCTTTGTAACCTAATTGTTTCTCTAAACTAGAGGATAAATCAAAAAAATTAACCCCTAATTTACTAATATTTTTAATATTTTTATTTGAGATTGAGCCTGCTAAAGCATATTTTTCACCTTTAGGTAGTTTGCCAATAAGTTCTTTTGGAAATTTCAAAGACTTCTCCATACCCGGTGTATCAAATAGTATTATATCAGCATTACTATATTCTTGAAATTTAGCAATATCACTCTCCTCTTTAATTTTAATAGTTTTGATGATTTTAAAGCCCATATTTTTGATTTCTGTAACTCTATTTTTAGTTTCAAATCCATGAAGTTGAATAAAATCAAAGTATCCTTTAAGATTTTTTTTAATAAATTCATCAGTTGGATTTACCGTCACAGCTACAAAAGCAGATTTGTTTTTATTGTAATTTGATAATATTTTAATATCCTGAATACTTGTATTACGTGGAGATTTCTCGTAAAAAACGAATCCTAGATAGTTTACGCTAAGATCAATGCACAATTGTACATCTCTGGTTGGATTTAAACCACAAATTTTTATCTTCATTAATTTAACTCTTTTAAAAGATTTATAATATTTTTTTTTATATTTCCTTGTGTGATAGCTCGACCAATTACTAACCAATCAGATTTAACTTTCTTAGCTTCCATAGAACGTTTCTGATCGTAATTTTTTTTTCCAATTTGCACACCAGGGGTTATAATTTCTTTTTTAAAAATCTTTCTAACAGCTTTAACCTCATAAGGACTACAAACTAAGGCATCTAAGCCAGCTTTTTTTGCGACTTTTGCTTGGAGTGTAACTAAATATCTTACAGATTTGTTATAACCAATTAATCTTAAATCATTATCATTCAACGAGGTCAGAGTAGTTACACCAATAATCTTTATTGCGCCAGAAATTTTTTTTACAGCTTTAAGTGCAGCTAGGCCAGAGGAGATATGGACTGTAAGATAGTCAATTTTTAGATCTTTTAATGCTTTTACGGCAGATGACATTGTGTTCACTGTATCATTTAATTTTAAATCAATAAAAATAATTTTATTTTTTAAAGATGAAACAAATTTTCTTCCATTCTTAGAATTCATAAACTCTAGTCCAAACTTATATCCAATTCTAATCTGATTATTCTGAGACTGTGCTATAATTCTTTTAACTTTTTTTGTGCTTGTGGTATCACATGCAATAAAAATACTCGGCTTTTTCATTTATTTATAAATCTTTTAAGTTTTTTACTTGCTCTAAATCTAATCTTTTTTTTTTTAGGTACATATATTAATTCGTTAGTGGAGGGATTTCGAGCATTATATTTCTCTTGAATTTTTTTTATAAAAAAAGTTCCAAATCCTCTTAACTCAATATTTCTACCCTGTTTTAAAGCGTTTTTAACACAATTACTAAAACAGTTAATTATTTCTTCTATTTCTGCGTTATTAAGTTTTGGATTTTTATCCTTAAGATTTTTAATTAGATTTTGTCGTGACAACTATTTTTATTTTTTTCCTTTTTTCCCAATAGCTTTTTCAAAAATTCCCTTTAAAGTAGCGCCTGACTTAGTCGCACCTTCACCAAATTTAGCAATAAGAGATTTTTCTTCATCTATTTGAGCTGCTTTTACACTCAATTTTACTCTTCTATTTTTTAAGTCTAGTTCAGTTATTTTTGCATCAAGCGCGTTACCTGATGAAAATACTTCAGGTCTGGCATCAGCCGCGTCTTTTGCTAGATCAGTTTTTCTTATTGTCACAATCAATTTTTTATCTTTATCAATGGATACTTTTACACCCGTTTTTAAAACTTCATGTATTCTTGTGGTGATTATATCGCCAACTTTTTTATTGTTCTCTTTAAAGAAATCCAATGGATCTTTATCTAATGCTCTTTTGGAAAATTTAATCTTGTCATCTTTAATTTCTAAAACTCTAACGTCTAATATATCATTTTTTTTAAATCTTTTTAGATCTTCAATATTTTCATCATAAGAAATTTCCTTGTAATGAAGCATTCCCGAAAGCCCATAGTCTACTAAATCACCAAATATTGCTTTGTCTGTTACATTATTGATCTTAATTTTCACTTTTTCACCTATTTTATCTCTGATTTTGTCCCAAGGGTTTGGTAAAGTTGCTTTATACGAAAGAGATATTCTTTTAGTATCTTTATCGATGTTTACAATTTTAAATTTTATTTTTTGAGATACAGAGAGAACTTTACTAGGTTTAATATTCTTATTAGTCCAATCTAACTCTGAATTATGGATTAAACCTTCTATTCCATCATCAATCCTAACAAAACATCCGTACTCCATTATTTTTGTTACTTCCCCATCATATATTTCACCTACCTTGTATTTCTTTTCTATATTTTCATAAGGATCTTCTGTCAGTGCCTTTATTGAGGCTGATACTCTATTAGTTTTACCATCTATTTTTGTAATTTTTACTTTTAGTTTCTGTCCAATATTTACTAGATCAGCAGGTTTCTTCACTCTACCATGACTTAAATCAGAAACATGTAAAAGTGCATCGATACCGTTAATATCGAGAAAGATCCCCCAGTCTGTTGTGGCTTTAACTATTGCATTTTCTACAATGTCCCCTTCTTTAATATTTTTTAAAGCTTCTATAATCTCTGCATTTTTACTTTTTTCTAAAACAGCTCTTCTTGAAACACAAACATTACCTCTCGCTTTATCAATCCTAGTAGCGATTACTTTAACTGGAGTATTCATAAGGTGATCGATTCTTTTTAATGGTCTCACATCTATTTGAGAAGAAGGCATAAAACACGGCAAACCCTCAACAGTGGCAATAAAACCCCCTTTGACTTTTCCAGTGATGTAACCAGTCATTTCTTCTTGTGTCTCGAATATTTTTTCCATTTTTTTCCAAGCTTTCATTTTTCTTGCTTTATCTCTTGATATTACAATCTCACCTTTGAAACTTTCAATCCTCTCTAAATAAACATCTATTTGAGATCCTATTTTTAGCTTAGAAAGCTCATTATCGTTTTTAAATTCTTCAATTGGAATCATACCTTCCATCTTTGCTTTACAATCCACGATTATAAAATTATTTGTTATTTCTGTTACTGTTGCCTTAATTATTTCGTTTTCTTTTAGACGTCTGTTTTCAAAATCTTTATCGAGTAAGTTTTGGAATTCTTTATGTAAAGGGCTGGTTTTCTTTATTTCTTGTTCAGATGCCATATTTATTTTTCATAACTCTTTCTACGTGTTTAGACATTTTTTTAATCATTGCTTTTTTGTCTAATTTTCCGGTGTCGATTTCTATCGAATCTCTATGTTTAAGTAAAGGGGAGTTTTTCCTATTTCTATCTAAAATATTTCTGATTCTTAGGGCTTTTTCAACCTCCACAAGGCTAATCTTTTTATTATTTTTTTTAAGCTGATTATATCTACGTAAAGCGGCTATTTTTAAGTTACATTTAAAAAAAAATTTCAAATCTGATAATGGTAATATTTTTGTAGAAATATCTCTTCCTTCAATACAACAATTTTTATTAATTTTAGAAAAATCTGTTTGATATTTTTTTAAAATTCTTCTTACAGAATTTTTTTTGGCTAAAATAGCGCTGAATTCCGATATTAAAGGTGAATGTAAATCTATTTTTTTTAGTTTTTTATAATTTAATTTTTTGAATTTTTTTTTAATAAAACTAATTTCATTTACTGGTTTATATTTTAGGATGATAAAACTTGCGTATCTATACAACAAACCAGAGGAAAGAAATTTCAAATTATATTTTTTTGAGATTAACTCAGCACCAGTAGATTTTCCAGTTGCCGCTCCCCCATCACAAGAAATTTGAATATATTTATATTTTCTTCTCAAATTTACCTCCTAAAAATTTTATTATTTTTAAAAAGGAGGGAGCAGACGTATAAACTGTTTCAAAATTTTTAATCTTTGTATTTGCACCTGTCAAAATCCCTAAAATGAATGCAGACATACAAATACGATGATCACCAAGTTTAGGAACACTTATTCTTTTTCTTTTTGCGTTAATAACTCCTTTGCCAAATATTTTAATTTCATTTTTTGTAGCAACACTTTTTATATCGATTTGCTTTAAAATTTTTTGCATTTCTAAAATTCTATTACTCTCTTTATTAGCTAGATCCTCTATTCCTCTGAATATAGATATACCCTTTGTAAGAGCAGCTATTACAAACAAAATAGGATATTCATCCGTAGAATTTACGTAATATTCCTTAGGGGCTTTTATAGATTTTACTTTTCCACTTTTTACATGAATATCCCCTATTAATTCATTATTAATTTTCCTTAAATTTTTAAAAATTATATTCGCACCATGTTTTTTTAAAAGTTTATAAAATCCAGTTCTCGTTTGATTTAAACCTACTTTTTTTATTGTCAACGAGGAATTATCATTTAAAATTGTTAACGCAGTATAAAAAGCTGCAGAGGAGGGATCCCCGGGCACTTCGATATTAATTGCTTTTATATTCTTTCTACCATTTATTTTGATTAATTTATTCTTTCTCTCATAAATTTTAATCACCCCTTTATTTTTAAGAAGCATATTTTCAGTATGGTCTCTACTTTTTTTCTCCTCTAAAATACTCGTTTCACCATATGAGTTTAAACCTGCAAGAATTACTGCACTTTTTAATTGTGCTGATACTCCAGCTTTGTAAAAGATGCCAATAGGCATATTTGAAGAGTTAATTTTTAAAGGGAAATTAAATCTATTTTTTGGAAAAAAAGTTGCTCCAAATCTTGACATAAGTTCGATTAATTTTTTCATACTTCTCTTGTTTAGAGAGGAGTCTCCTTTAACATTTACTTCTATGTTAGGAGTTGTTGAGATTAAACCGATTAAAAGTCTAGATAATGTTCCAGAATTACCGAAATCAAGTTTAGTTTTTTTTTTTAGCAATTAACGATCCAAGTCCTTTACCATAAACAAGGTAATTTTTTTTTTCTTTTTTATTTATTTTAACTCCTAACTTTTTTAAACATTTGATAGTTGAAAAAACGTCATCAGACTCTAGTACATTCTTAATAGACGAAATATTTTGACTTATAGCTCCAAATAAAAAACTTCTGATAGAAATAGATTTATCAGAATCAACTTTAATAACTTTTTTGTACGATGATATTTTATCATGCAAACTTAAGGTAAAACTTTTTGTTGGCATCGATTATGAAAATTGTGAACCAAAATATTGTTCAATAGCCTTTGAAGATCTTAATATTTCTCTAGAAGTTCCTTCTGCAATAATTGTTTGTTCACCAAGTACGTAACTTCTATCAGTAATATCGAACAAATTTTTTACATTATGATCAGTCACCAAAATTGCAGTTCCGCTCGATTGTATTTTTAATATATATTTCTGAATATCTTGAATAACTAAAGGGTCAAGAGCTGCTAATGGCTCATCCAATAAAACTATTTTTGGTTTATTAATCATCAATCTTGCCATCATTAGTCTTCTAATCTCACCTCCAGATAATACAGAAGCATTTAAAGTTCTTAAGTGTTGTAGATTAAACTCGTCAAGAAGTTTTTCTGTTATAGATTTCTGATTATCTGGACCTTTAATGGAAACTTGAGCAATACCTAATATATTATCATAAACGGACATATTAAAAACACTTCGTTGTTGAGGTAGGTAACCTAAACCCTCATTTGATCTTAAGTGAATTGGTATTTGTTCAATTGATTTATTATTTAAAAAAATTTTACCGCTATCAGTGTTTTGTTCTCCTATACACATAGAAAAAAGTGTGGTTTTGCCGCATCCATTTGGTCCAAGAACTCCAACACATTCTCCTGGATAAACTTTTAACGAGAGTTTTTTTAAGATCGGCCTGCCATCATAAGATTTACTTACATCTTTTATTTCAAATATTGGTTTATCTTTTTTAAATTTAAGTATTCTAAAACCTTTTTTCATTTCAAATTTATATCAGTGTTAATTTTTTTATCATCAAAAGAAGTAATGTCTAATTTCTGTTTTTTTATATCAAATAAAAGTCTATCTGCAACCATTGTACCTTTATTATCATTTATTCTTACGTTTTCCGAAATAGTTAAATAACTTTGAACATTAGAATAATCAGCTTTTTGTGCAAAAAGTTCACTTCCTTCATAAAAAGCTTTAACATCTTGTTTAAAACTCATGTTAAGTGTTTTATTATTATAAATACCATAATCAGATTGAACTTTTAAAACTGTTTCATCTTTAAAATAAAAAAAGGCCTCAACCGACTTCATCTGAACTACCTCTGGGATAGTTTTTTTACTGAATGCTTCTTTTGATTTCAGAATATATCGATTGCCAGCAAGATCTAAACCGGAATATTCAATATTATAAAAGATATCTGTATCCTCTGGTATTTCAGATACTTGTTTTTTTATTCTTTCTTGAATTTCTTTAGAAATAAAATCCTCATTTGGTAAATTTGATTTTTTTGAATATGTGAAGTATAGAATAAACATACCAAATATTAACAAGCTAAATTGAATTATTCTTAATCTTTTTTTTCTCTCTGTCATCTTATACCGCTTTGTAGAAGAAAATGAATATGAATAATACCCTTTAAAACTTTATTTTTTTTCTTATAATCTTTATCAGAAACAACAAGTAAACTTGTAATTTTTTTTTCATTCATAATTGCTAATGCTTTAGATGAAGGCATATTTTCATTTACTATGAAAGGAGTTTTAGTCATAAATTTATGAAGGTTTTGATTTTTTGAGTAATTTTTTACCTCTCTTCTTAAGTCACCGTCAGTCACAATACCATTAATAAATTTATTTTTTAAAATTACAACAATTCCTAATTTTTTTTGGTTCATTATTTTTAAAGCATCTCTTAAGTTCTTACTAAAGTTGATGACAGGCATCTTTTTTCCAATAACCATTATATCTTTTGCTAACAATAAAGATGCTCCAATGTTTCCACCAGGGTGAAAAACTTTGAATTTTTCTTTTGAAAACTTTTTATGACTCATAATTGTTGCTGCTAAACAGTCACCAAATAGCAACGTGATAGAAGTACTCGAGGTAGGCACCATGCCAGTAACATCAGACTCTTTTACTTTTGGAAGAATAATTTTCACATCGCTAGCTTTTATTAAAATACTATCAGATTTCGATGCAACGCCAATTATCTTAATTCGATATCTATTTGCATATTTCAACATATTATTAAGTTCTGGAGTATTTCCAGAATAAGAAACAACTATTAAAATATCTTTTTTTTCTATTTGTCCCATGTCTCCGTGTAAAGCCTGAGCAGGGTCACAAAAAAAACTTGGAATACCAATACTAGAAAAAGTTGCAGATATTTTCCTTGCAATTAAACCCGATTTTCCAATCCCAGCTAAAATGATTTTACCCTTACAATTTAAAATTAGATCTACCGCCTTTACATACGATTGATTGAAAATTTTTTTTATCTTTTTTAATTCATTGATTTGAATATTTGCTGTTTTTTTAGCTAATGATATGTATTTTTTTTTATTCATTAGTGTTCAAAAATATCTTCCTTAAAACCTTTCTGATCAAGTTCTACTCTTGTATTTAAAAATGATAAACAATTTTTAAATAATTCCATTCTATTTTCTCTTATAAGCATTTTTTCTAAAGATCTTTTAATTTTATGTAAATAAATAACGTCATTCGCAGCATATTCTAATTGTTTATCAGTCAATTCATCTATATCTTTATTCCAATCGCTACTTCCATATCGTTTATCTATAGATTTATTACAGAACTCTTGTACTAAGTTTTTCAGGCCATGCGCATCTGTATAAGTCCTAACAATTTTTGAGGCAATTTTGGTATCAAAAATATTTTTAATTTTACATTTTAAAAAGTATTCAAGTGCATTTTTATCAAATCTCAAAAAATGACCAATTTTTAAGATTTCTTCATTTTGTAAAACTGATACTAAATTAGGAGCTTCAAAATTATTTTTATTAGGCTGAATAATGAAAACATTATCTTTCTCATCACACACTTGTATTAAACTTAATTTATCTCGCTCAGGAATTTGTAGACCAGTAGCTTCAGTATCGATAGCAATACTATCTTTAAAAGAACTTGCTATTTCAGATGTTATGTCCTCTTTAATCTTAGTTATTTTCATATATAAGTATTAAATACCATGAAAAATCAAATTTGCACAATCTTAGGTGGCGGGGGATTTATAGGAAGATATCTTGTTCGAAATTTGACCAAGAAAAACTATAGATGCATCATTACTACAAGAAAAGCCTTTCAAAAAGGTTATTTAAAGACCCAGGCCACTCCAGGAGCAATCGAGTTATTAGATTGGAATCCTAATAACTTTTCCGAATTAAAAGAAGCAATTAAAAATTCAGATGTAGTCGTGAATTTAATTGGTATTCTCTTTGAGAATAGAAAACAGAAATTTTATAATATTCACTCTAAAATTCCTGAAGCTGTAGCCAAGATTTGTGCTGACTCAGATGTAAAAAAATTTATTCATGTTAGCGCTATTGGAGCTAATGATAAATCAAAATCTCTTTATCAGAAATCAAAATTT
>MDTG01442106.1_pt1 | contig 11996 bp, 10 predicted proteins | sample 811421 | NCBI WGS metagenome assembly MDTG01 (sample SAMN05326645, study PRJNA326480) | marine metagenome | isolation source: seawater | place: Pacific Ocean: South East | collected 2011 | reverse complement strand
TGATATAAATTTGATCCATATTTCTACAGATTATGTTTTTGATGGAAAAGTCAGTAAACCCTACAAAGAAGATGATAAAGAAAATCCTTTAAATATTTATGGAAAAAGTAAATTTGCAGGTGAAAATAAAATCAGAAGTTCTTCCATAAATTCTAGAATCATCAGAACAAGCTGGCTATACAGTGAATATGGTAATAATTTCGTAAAAAAAATAATAAATTTGGCTAGAAAAAAATCCAAAATAACTGTAGTTGATGATCAATTTGGATGCCCAACATATGCTGGTGATTTAGCCAGTGCGATTCTTAAAGTTAAATTACACATGACAGATATAAAAAAAAATGAAACTTATAATTATTCAGGCTCCCCTGGATGCTCATGGTTTGAATTTGCAGAGGAAGTTATTTCATTATCAATGAAATATAATCTAATTAAAGTTAAGCCTATGTTAGTACCAATACAGACAAAACAGTTGAAATCCCAATTATTGCGTCCAAAAAATACCATTTTAGATAGCAATGCATTTTGTAAAAAATTTTCATATAAAATACCAATTTGGAAAAAGTCTTTGGAAGTAGCTATTAAAAAGATGGCCAAATGATAGATATAAAACAGATTTCAAATGAAGCTCCTTTTGACGAGTTCGAAAAGGAATTCAAATTATCGCTTAGTTTAAAACAACCACTACCGCAGGCAGCATGTATTTCTTCTTTTAACAGCAAGCTGCAGGAAGTAAATTCAAGATTTGTAAATATAAAATATGTGCATGAAAGAGATTTTATTTTTTTTTCAAATTATCAATCACAAAAAGCAAGAGATTTTAAAGAAAGTAATAAAGTTTCTTTGGTATTCTTTTGGAGCACTACAAATACTCAAATACGAATCAAAGGGATAATTTCTAAAACAGATAAAATTCTTTCAGACGAGCACTTTAAAAATAGAAACAGAGAAAAAAATCTTTTATCTATATGCTCAGATCAATCGTCAGAGATTGAATCTTTTGAAAGATTTCTAGAAAAATATAACAATTCAAAACATATTGATACATCAATTAGACCAAATTATTGGGGTGGATATTCTATCAGAGCTTCATATTTTGAATTTTGGAAAGGATCTGAGTTACGCTTAAATAAAAGGAAAGTATTTAAATTAGATGAAGATGGCAAATGGATAAAAAGCTATCTTCAGCCCTGATATAATTAACTATGATTGATAATAATATACTAGGACGAAAATCTTCATTATTCCAAGAAGATATTCAAAACTTTAGTAATGATTTAAATCAAATAGTTGATGGAAGTTCTTTTTTAGTTATCGGCGGAGCTGGTTCAATAGGTCAAGCAGTTTGCAAAGAGATTTTTAAATTGAAACCCCAAAAGATGTATGTAGTCGATATATCTGAAAACAATATGGTCGAACTTGTGAGAGATTTAAGAAGTTCGCTCGAAAATAAAGTTACCGAACTCAAGACTTTTGCAATTGACTGCGCAAGTGAGTATTTTGATATCTTAATGGAAAAAGAAGGGCCTTTCGATTTCGTCTTGAACTTGTCAGCCTTAAAGCATGTAAGGAGTGAAAAAGATCCATATACTCTTATGAGAATGTTAGAAGTAAACATTCTTAACACTATTAAAACTATTAAGATTGCTTCAACTTTTAAATCAAAAAACTATTTCTGTGTCTCAACCGATAAAGCTGCAAATCCAGCTAATATGATGGGGGCAAGCAAAAAGATTATGGAGCTCTTTGTTATGAGAGAAAGCCTTAAACAAAAAATATCAATGGCAAGATTTGCAAATGTAGCATTTTCAGACGGATCTTTACTTCATGGATTCAATCAAAGGTTTTTTAAGAAACAGCCATTTTCTGCTCCATTTGATATAAATAGGTACTTCATATCACCAAAAGAGTCTGGAGAGCTATGCCTTCTGTCATGTATTTTTGGAGAAAATAGAGATATCTTTTACCCGAAGCTAGAAGAAAACTTACATTTAATATCTTTTTCAGATATTGCAAAAAGGTATCTGAATTCACTTGGATATGAGGCTATAGAATGCTCATCAGAGGAAGAAGCAAGAAGAAGAATGCCAGAATTAATAGTGAAAAGAAAATGGCCATGTTATTTCTTTGAATCAGATACAGTTGGTGAGAAACCATATGAAGAATTTTTTACTGATAATGAGAAATTAGATATAAAAAAATTTTCTTCAATAGGGGTGATCAAGAATAATTCTTCATTTAATGAAAAAAAATTAGACAGCTTTATTCAAAAAATTACTAATATCTCATCTAAAAACTTATCAAAAAACTACATATTAGAAACTTTTAATGAAATCCTTCCTGAATTCAAAAATACATATGTAAATAAAGAAAAAGACTTAGATCAAAAAATGTAATGTTGTTAAGATCTTTTGATATTGTATTTTCACTTCTTGCTATTATTTTTCTTTCACCCTTATTGGCCATAGTTATATTAGTTTTATTATTCACTGGGGAAAAAGAAGTTTTTTATTTTCAATACAGGATAGGAAGAGAAGAAAAGCCTTTTAAGCTTTTAAAGTTTGCAACGATGCTAAAGAATAGTGAAAATATTGGAACTGGTTCTATAACTGTAAAGAATGATTCAAGAATACTCCCATTTGGTGGCTTCCTTAGAAAAACTAAGATTAATGAATTACCCCAGCTATTAAATATTTTGAAAGGAGACATGAGTATTATTGGGCCAAGACCATTAACTCAACAAACTTATGATTGTTACAGCGATGAAATCAAAAGTCAGATTAAAAAAATAAGACCGGGTTTGTCAGGCATTGGTTCAATAGTTTTTAGAGATGAGGAGTCACTTCTCTCAAACAAGCATGATGCCATAAATTTTTATAATGAAGTTATATCACCTTACAAGGGCGCATTGGAAGTCTGGTATTCAAAAAATAATGGCATATCAAATTATTTTAAGATTATTTTTGCAACCGCATGGCTTGTTATATTTCCATCATCAAAATTAGCCTTAAGATTATTCAAGGGGATCCCACAACCGCCTGAGATTCTTAAAAGAAAACTCAACTTATAATAAAATATATATAAATTATTTTAATTAATTTCAATTTAGTTTATCATTCTCCAATATGACTTCTTCAACACTGTTTAATAATCATTAATTCAGTTTATATGCCTTAATTTTAAAAACGGAAATTTAAATAGCTATTAATAAGAAAAAAACAAATCCTATAAATGAATCAATTAACGCAGAAAGCGTTTTATTTATAGATATTGATGGAACTAAAAAGGGCTTAATTTCTTTAAAGGAAGCATTAAATGCGGCAAATAAAGCGTCCTTAGATCTTGTGCAAGTTTCTTCTCAAGGAGATACCCCAGTTATATGCAAGTTAATGGATTATGGCAAACATAAATTTCAAAAAAAGAAAAACCAATTAAATAAAAAAAGAACAAGAAAGAATTCAATTAAAGAAATTAAATTCAGACCTTCAACTGATATCGGGGATTATGAAATCAAATTAAAAAAGATAAAAAGCTTTATTCTTGGGGGAGATAAGACTAAAATAAGCGTCCGATTTAGAGGCAGAGAAATTCTCAATAGTGATATGGGACTAGATTTACTTAAAAAAATTAAAAACAACCTAGAAGATATTTCAAAGGTTGACCAAGAGCCTTCATTAGAGGGTAGACAGTTGTTAATGGTTTTATCGCCACTAAAGAAAAAGAATTAATAAAACTAAAAATGGGTTATAAACTAAAAAAACATTCAGGTGCTTCAAAGCGTTTTAAGAAAACGTCAACTTCTATTAAAACTAGAAGCGCTAATAGAAATCATATTCTCTCAAAGCAAAGCACCAAAAGAAAAAGACATAACAGAGGCCTAAACAAGCTGTCGGGATCTGTTCAAAAAGTTGCATCAAATCTAATTAGGTAAATATTATGCCAAGAGTAACTAAATCATTAACTGCTAAAAAGAAACACTCAAAAATTCTTAAAGCTACTAAAGGGCACTATGGAGCTAGAAGTAGATTATATAAAACTGCCAAACAATCAAATATTAAGTCACTTCAGTATGCTTTTAGAGATAGAAAGAATAGAAAGAGGAATTTTAGATCTCTCTGGATTTCAAGAATAAATGCTGGGGTTTCAGAATTTGATATGAACTACTCTACTTTTATAAGTTTACTTGTAAAAAAAGAAATTAGATTAAATAGGAAAATCCTTTCGGAGCTATCAGTCTCTGATAAAACTGCTTTTAAGAAGATAGTTGATATCTGTTCAGGCTAATGCCTAAAAACATAGATACTTTTAAGCCCAAATTAAATAAAGACATTGGTGCACTTCATCCAATTACTTTTACACAACTATTCCTTTTGAATATTTTGGAGGAACTTGGATTTGAGTTAATTCATGGTCCTGAAATAGAAACGGAAGATTTTAACTTTGATAGGCTCAATATCAAAAAAACACATCCAGCCAGACAAATGCATGATACATTCTATGTAAATAATGAATCTCATGTTTTAAGAACGCACACATCTCCTGTTCAAATAAGAGGAATGCTTGAAAGGAGGCCTCCAACTGCTTTTATTTCCGCTGGAAAAGTTTACAGAAAAGATGATGATGCTACTCACTTACCAATGTTCCATCAAATAGAAGGAATAATAGTAGATAAAAACATATCCTTTTCAAATCTAAAAGACCTAATGTTTGATATTCTCTCAAAAATATTTGGCGATGACATTTCACTTAGATTTAGGCCTTCATACTTTCCATTTACGGAACCTTCTGCAGAAGTTGACATTTTATCAGATGAAAATAAGTGGTTGGAAATCCTTGGATGTGGAATTGTAAACCCAGTTGTTTTGGAAAACTGTAAGATTGATTCAAAAGAATTTTCTGGACTGGCTTTTGGTCTCGGAGTTGAGAGAATTGCTATGCTTAAGTTCGGAATCTCTGATATTAGAGAGTTCTATAAATCCAACTTGGATTTTCTCAAGCAGATCAAATGAAAATTTTATTAGATCATATAAAAAAAAGGGTTTCTGAAGATCTCGATATAAATGAGCTATCTTCAAATCTTGTCAATCTAGGACATGAAAATGAATTAATAAATCATAAAATACTTGATCTTGAAATCACACCAAACAGAGGAGATTGCTTTTCATTAATAGGTATTTTGAGAGAACTTAAAAACTTTTATAAAGTTAATATGGATTTTGAAATATACCAAGGCGATCTTGAGGAATTCAAAATGGATTTTATTAATAATGCTTCTGATCACTGTCCATCAATTTGCTTCCTCAATATAGAAGTTGACGAAATAAAAGAAAAATATATTCCTGAGATTGAAAGCTTTTTTCTTGAGCTCGGCGTCAAAAAAAATAATTTCTTCACTGATATTTCTAACTATCTTTCTTATGAGCTAGGACAGCCAACACATTGCTATGATGCAGACAAAATCTCAGATAAATGCATTCAACTTGAAGTTTCAAATAAACAAACCACCTTCAAAACAGTTATTGGTAAAGAAGTAAATCTTAAAAATTCAAACTTGGTATTCAAATGCGATGAAGAAATTATAAATCTTGCAGGAATTATGGGTGGCGCATCTACTGAATGCAGTCAAACTACAAAAAAAGCAGTTATCGAGAGCGCTTTTTTTAAACCAGACTCCATAATTGGTAAGTCAACTCTGTATGATATAAATTCTGATGCTAGCCACAAATTTGAGAGAGGCATCGATAGGTCTCTTCAAGAAAAAGCTTTAAGAAGATTCATTTTTCTTGTAGAGAAACATGCAGTTATATCAAAAATGGAAATATTAAAATTTGAAAACAGTTTGGATAACAAAAACCCCAAACTTGAATTCTCAGCTGAAAAGATAAATAAGATACTAGGAACAGCTATCAGGAGCGAAGATTGCAAGCAAATACTTGAAAAACTTGATTTTAGAATCAATAAGTTTATCGAGATTCCCTCACATCGACATGACATCTCATCCTTGAATGACATTTCAGAGGAAGTTGCTAGAGTTATTGGTTATGACAATATTGAAAGATCCAAAATAGTGCTACGAAAAAAAAATATTAAGAACATCTCAAAGGAAAATCTTTTAAGAAATATATTTATAAGTAATGGATTCTATGAAGTAATAACATATCCATTTGTAGAAACTCAAAATACAAGTTCAATACATATTGACAACCCATTAGATTCAACAAAAAAATTTTTAAGAACAAGCTTAAAAGAATCTTTAATCAACAACTTATCATTTAATGAAAGAAGGCAGAAAGATTCAGTTAAATTATTTGAAATATCAGATGTGTATTTCAGAGATGAAGATAAAATTTTATCTAAAAAACGTATTGGCTTTATTGCATCAGGAAGACAAGCAAACAATTATGAAGGCTTTTCAAAAAAGATATCTATCGAAAGTCTCGAAGGCTTTTTAAAAGATTTTTATAAAAATATTGAAATTAATACCATTTCAAGAAATGAAATTGATTCAAAAAATAATACAGATGTTTTTTATATGGAAACAGATTTGGAGAACTTTCAATTTAGCGAAGAAATGTACAATCTTAATATTTTAAAAGATACTAAATTCTCTAAGTATACAAAGGTTTCAGACTTTCCTTCTGTTACGCGAGATATATCTTTTACTCTTGATAGTGTTGGTTCATATGATCAGCTTGAAAATCTAATAATTTCCATAAATGACAATATAATTAAGGAAGTTTTCATTTTTGATTATTATGTTAGTCCAAAAATTGAGCAGATTAAAATAGGGTATAGATTTATTTTGAGAAGCGATGAAAAAACACTCAAAGATTCAGATGTTTTAGAAACAATGGAAAAAATAATAACAGAGTCCCTAAAAATTGAAGGGGTAAGCATTCTCGGGGTTTAAATTAATTTTGTGTTCATTTTTTCATATATAATGTTGGCTATATCAGAGGCCTTATGAAAATAAATTTATTTGTAAATATTTTACTCACATTTCTTCTAACTACTTCCCTAGAGTCTCAGCAATTAGACCCTGAGTTCCTTGAAAGCCTCTCTCCTGAAGTAAGAGCTGATTTGCTCAAAAAGATTGAAGAAGATTCAGAGCTTGAAGAGCCACAATATAGGAGACCATCAACTCTCATCGAGAAGCAAGAAGATGATGATGAAGTTTTTGAGGAAGAGAAAGAAGATAGATTCGGTGAAGAGATATTTTCAATGATGCAAACAACTCTTATGCCTATTAATGAAGCAAATTTTGATAGCAACTATATCCTTGATTTTGGTGATGTTCTTGAACTTCAGATGGTCGGTCAAGTATCTTCTATTGTAAGTGCTTCCGTTAGACGAGATGGATCTATAAGCATTCCTGACATTGGCAAATTATTCGTTTCTGGTTTATCGCTTCAGGAAGCAACAGATATGATTAAATCTAGAGTTGAATCTTCACTTATTGGCATTAATGTATTTGTTACTCTCTCAAATGTAAGAGACATTCAGGTCATAGTTGCTGGAAATGCATATAGTCCTGGTTCTTACACATTAAATGGTAATTCAAATATCTTTCATGCTCTAGTTGCTTCTGGCGGTCCATCAGAAATAGGGTCCTTCAGAAAAATCATACTGATACGCGATAATGAAGAAATTGAAGAAGTAGACCTATACGATACATTTATTTATGGAAGGTCAAGTTATCAGAAAAGACTGAGGTCCGGTGACATTATTTTCATATCTCCAGTAGGAAACCTTGTATCAGTATCAGGAGGAGTAAAACGACCTAGTATTTATGAAATCAAGGACGATGAAAAATTGGATGTTTTAATTGAGTTTGGAAATGGAATAACAAGTGATGCAGACTTATCTGAAATAAATTTGTATAGATTTATTGAAGGAAAAATAACTTCGTTAGATGTAAAGCAGATCTCTGATTTATCTTATATGTCATCAAGAGATGCTGACAAACTCTTTATTAGGAAGTATCCAATAAGAACGGTAAAAATATCAGGAGCAGTAAAAAATCCTGGTTTTTACATTGTTAATGAGGGGGAAGGAATCCTTGAATTAATTAAAAGGTCGGGTGGTTACACAGAAAATGCTTATCCATTCGGTGGAGTTTTAGAAAGTAGAAACGCAAGAGAAGTTAATAAGATGGCTTCAGAAGAACTTTACAAGAGTTTTATTAACAGCTTAGCTTCTGCTTCTAACATTTCAACAACTGGAACTGATGTTGGGCCAATTTCTCTTATTATGGAAGAAATTAAGTCGAAAAAACCATCTGGAAGAGTGAATGCTGAATTTAATTTAGCAATCCTTGAAGCTAACAAAGAAAAAGATATTCTTCTTCAAGATGGCGACACAATAGTTATTCCTGAAAGAACTAACCAAGTTTATATCTATGGAGAAGTTTCTAGTGAGGGAACAGTCATATTTGATAAAAGTTTGGATATAGAAGGCTACATTCTTAGGAAAGGTGGATTCACTTCACAAGCTGACAAAAAACAAGTATTTGTTCTGAATCCTAACGGAGAAACCTTTCAGGTATCAAAAAATATGTTTTCCAGTAGAAATAGAGAATTTGATATATATCCAGGTTCTGTAATTTTCGTACCTCGAAAAATTAATAGTGGTTTTTTTGCAGCTGAAACAGCTCAAGCATATGCTTCTATTTTAGGCAACATAGGTGTATCTCTTGCCTCTATATCAGTTCTCAAAGACTAGATTTTGAATGCCCAACAATATTAAATATTTTTTATTTATTTTTATATTTACAATTCCATCAAAGAATATTTATTCAGATAGCTTTGAAAATAATTTTCTTAATAACCATGGTGTAGTTGGTCTCGTTAATATGCCTTCAGCAAGATTTCTTGATGAATCTTCGTTTGGATTTACTCTATATGGAGGTTCTCCAGATACCAAGTTCACGATGACATCTTATCCTTTCGATTGGCTTGAAGCATCAGTTTTTTATACAAGTATTGAAAATAAACCATATCCTGGATTTGAATATCAGGATTATAAGGATAAGGGATTTAATCTAAAGGCAAGGTTAATCGAAGAATCAATCTACTTCCCGTCTATTGCTATTGGGATAAATGATATTGCTGGAACAGGTCTTTATAGCGCAGAATACATCGTCGGATCATATGGAATTAGAAATTTAGATATCCATTTTGGACTTGGTTGGGGTAATTTGAGCGGGACAAATGATTTTAAGAATCCTCTTGGCTACTTGGACGAAAAGTTTTATAAAAGACCTGAAACTTATAGTGATCCTCAAGGGGGTCAATTTCAGCCTTCAAGATATTACTCGGATGAGAATATTTCAGCATTTTTTGGGCTGTCTTATATCTATAATGAAAAGTTATCATTTCAGATTGAAAGAGATACTACATCACTTGATCAGGAAATCGTATTCGAAGAACCTAAAAATAGGTTAAGTGGAAGTCTAAGTTATAAAATAAATAATAATTTCACTCTTGGTTTGTCTTTGGAAAGAGGAAACAGCTTCACAATAAGATTCAACTATAAAGATAGCCCTAAGAAATCCATTCCAAGATATGAATATAAATCAACAGAGCAGACTGCAAATGAGTCAAAATATGACAATTTTATTAAAAATCTTAATGGTAATGGAATAGGTGTTAATAAAATCTTTGAAAACAATGATGTTATAGGTCTAGAGCTTACCCAGTTTAGACATCCATCATTAGATATTGTTGAGGAAATACTTTTAACTGCAAGCAAAGATAGTGATATTAATAAGGATGTAATTGCAAATTATAAAATAGTTGACCTTACTGCGGTTGAAAACTTCGATAAAGATTTCGAAAAAGACTCTGTATTGGTTTATCAAAGACCAAAATCACAAAGAATTACAAATGATCTTAATCTAAGGATTCGTCCATTTATTGCTTCTAGAGAAGGTTTTTTAAAGGGAGCAGTATTACTTGAGAATGATACAGAAATCCTTTTAGCGGATAACTTTCTCATAACAACTAATCTTAAATATTCAATTTATGATAACTTTGATGATTTGGTTATACCACCACCAACAACTTTCCCTGAGCAGGTGCGTTCAGATGTTAAGGATTATTTAAGAAATTTTGATCAAGGTGTAATTGTTGGGAGAGCTCAGGCGGATTATCACCTTACATTATCTAAAAATAATCACCTAATGCTCACTGCAGGTATATTAGAAGAAATGTTCTCAGGTTTCGGCTTTGAATATTTAAATTTTGACAGCAGTAAGAATTTTGCTACTGGCTTTGAAGTATTTCAAGTTTATAAAAGAGATTATGATCTAGGTTTTGGACATCTTGATTACAATGCCATTACTGCACATGCTAATTTCTATTTTAGAAATTACAACGTAATTCCATTTGATGGAAAAATTAGTATTGGTAAATACCTCGCAGGCGATAGCGGTATATCTTTTGAGTTAGCTAGGCGTTTTGAGAATGGAACCGAATTTGGTATTTTTGCGACTTTTACCGATGTATCATCTGAAGAATTTGGTGAAGGGTCATTTGATAAAGGTATTTTCTTTAATATCCCTATTTTTAGTAACTTTACTAGTTACTCATGGAGGCCCCTAACCAAAGATCCTGGTGCTAAATTAATTCGAAAACATTCCCTTCATGATTTTCTTGTGAAATTCAGGCCTTATAATAAATAAATGTGTTTTTTTTATACCAATTAGGTTAGAATCTTGCCCAACAAATGCTAAAATTATGGTATTAATATTAAAAATGTGTGAGAATATGATCCTTGGAGGACTTTAAATGAAAACTAAATACATTTTAACAATATGCTTTGCATTAGGCTCACTAGCTCTTTTTAATAATGTTGAAGCCAATAACGTTGTACTTAGCGAAGAAAGAGTGCAAGAAATTACACAAAGTATTAATGATATGGATACAAATCAGCTTAGAGACAGACAAGCTGAACTTCTCAATATTGTTGAGCAAGCAGAGGACTCAGAAGAAGGAGCTGCTGCTGTTTTAGGCGACACAAGATTGGCTGAAATTTTCCTAGAACTCTCTCTTCTAGAGCAAGTTTTAGCTGTTTTAGGATCTGCTGTTGTTCTTGATAATGTATTTGGTGATGATGATAAAGATTCAACTCCTCCAGTAATTACTTTAAATGGATCTAACCCAACCACCGTCGAACTTGGTGATACTTATGTTGAGGCAGGTGCCACTGCTGATACAGGGGAAACTGTTTCGGTAACAGGAACAGTTGATACAAATACTGTTGGGTCATATACACTTACTTACACAGCTATCGATGACTGGGGGAATGTAGGAACTACAACAAGAACAGTTAATGTTGTCGATACAACTGCTCCTGTTCTAACTATAACTGGTGATAATCCTGCAACTGTTGAGCTTGGATCTACCTACACCGATGCTGGAGCCACAGCAAGCGATCTTGATGATGTAACTATTACTACAACATCAGATGTTGATACTGATACAGTAGGAGCATATTCAGTTACATATACAGCAACTGATGCCTCCGGTAATACAGATACAGCAACCAGAACAGTAAATGTTGTTGATACTACAGCTCCAGTATTTACATCAGCATCCACATTTACAATCCTTGAGAATACTACTGCTATAGGAACTGTTGCCGCAACAGACTTAGATTCCGTTACATTCAGCGTGAGTGGTGATGCAAGAGTAGCTATTACTTCAGCTGGCGTGCTAAGTTTTGTTACTGCACCAGATAATGAGAACTATACAACTGCTGTAGTTACTGTAACAGCTACTGACGCATCAGGTAATGCAGCTACACAAACTGTTACTGTTAATGTTAATGATGTTGATGATACAGCTCCTGTGTTTACATCAGCATCTACATTTGCAATCCTTGAGAATACTACTTCAATTGGACTTGTGACAGTTACTGATGTTGATTCAGATGATTCTAATGTTACATTTAGCGTTTCAGGAGATACTAGAGTTCAGATAACCAGCACTGGTGAT
>MDTG01412048.1_pt1 | contig 11996 bp, 9 predicted proteins | sample 811421 | NCBI WGS metagenome assembly MDTG01 (sample SAMN05326645, study PRJNA326480) | marine metagenome | isolation source: seawater | place: Pacific Ocean: South East | collected 2011 | reverse complement strand
TGTACATGATGGCGCAATTTTATCTATTGCAGAACATCTCCGCGGTTTACGCAGGCCTGTAAACATCAAAGATGGATGGTCTGTCGAATTACTGTTTTCTATGGAAGGGCAACCCCAGAATATTGAGTTGAGCATTGATGAGGGATATATAGGCACAGGGCGTGGGGAAATTTTTCAAATACAGAAAGTTGAAAATGTGCGTGTTTTACCATTTGTTTATGCACTGTATGGAAACTATCCTAATCCTTTTAACCCTATGACAACAATTGGATTTTCGGTTCCTAAATCGGGAAATAATAACTCTGTGAATCCCGTAATGATTGAGATTTATAATACAATCGGTCAAATGATTCGCTCTTGGGATTTTTCGTATCTGCAGAGGGGCTATCATAATATTTTATGGGATGGTAAAGATCAGGACGGTCGTTTAGTAGCAAGTGGTATTTATTTCATTAGGATGCGCGCAGAAAATTTTGTACAAGTTAGAAAGGCGACTCTTTTACGCTGAATAATTTGTCTTTTTTGCCGATAAAAAAGAGATCGGAACATTTACTCAATTAGAAATTATTTTATGTTATTGTATCAGGATGTGGGTTCTGATTAATATAAACAGATAAGATGGTCATTTTTATATTTCTGATCATGAAGAGGAAAATGTGTGCGGTGTCTTATTACCTCGCCTTAATTAATTTATTTTTTGTAGGTCTTGGTGCAACTTCCTTCGTTCATGGTCAGTCGGAAGTTTTATTCGCTATAGATGCTAGTTCAGCTAAAATTGTCAAAGTTGATTTGGATGCAGAGACGCGAATAGGATCTTTTACTCCCCCATTGTTGTGCCGTACAGAAGGTGCCTGTGGTTTGGCCTATAGTGGTTATTCGCTCTTTATGGTAGATTCGACAGATCCACAAGGAATTGTTTATGAAATCTCTCCAGAAGATGGAACTATTTGGAATACCTTACCGGCACCTTCGACTAGCATAGATGCCTTAGCCTACGCCAAAAATACTCTTTTTGCTCTCAATTTTTCAGATGATGAAATTTATGCTATAAATCCTTTCGGTGGTTCGGTCCTACGTACTCTAGTTCCGGGTGTCGATTTGGTTGGAGGTTTAGCGGCTGGACGTAATTTTCTGTATGCAACTCGGATCCGTCCCCCCGCCGTATTTTCGCTGGCTTTAGAGGACGGGCGTCTGTTGGAAGAATGGGTAGCACCAGGAAATTTACCGACAGGATTAGGACTGGTAAAAAATAAACTTTATGTTGGAGATTATATCACAGGGCGAGTATCAACTATTTCCTTGGATGAGAATAATCTTCAAGGCCAGTTAGATTTAGATTTCGGTGATATTGCGGCGATTGCTGCGGGGCCTGCAGGCGGTTCGATTCCATATGAAATTCGTCTATCTAGGTCTTTGGAGACACTACGCGACGACGGTCGGGTAGACTTAGAATTGGAAGCAGGATTGTATGATACTGAGGGAAGAGTACTTTACACGAATAACAGTAGTGTCTTACGGTGGATTTTTTCGGGGGATAAAGTGGATACCTTAGATATTCCTGTTACAGAAGGTGTCGTAAGGTTACCACTTGACCTTGATGCTGGAATACAGTTTTCTGTCCGAGTGGAATTACCAGGTTTGAATCCGCAGGAACTCAGCCTTCGGGTTGTATCTCCGACAGTAAGAGTAGGCTTGGATTTTGTTTCAAGTGGGACTAATAAAGGAGTTTTTGAAGTTCGTGCCCAATTATTTGATGCGGCTGATATTTTAGCTCTGTCTGATACGAGTGACGTTGTTTTTGAACTTTTAGGTGGACGAGCATTAATAATTGCACCTTCTGTTGTAGCCGCGAAGAATGGCGTAGCTAGCACCTGGATTTATACAGACGGCAGAGATACGGATGTACCGATCCGAGTTAGCATAAGATCGGTAGAGGCATTTGCGACGCATACTACAGAGACTATGGGGGAATTTGCATTCGAACATAGTAATGTTGTTATGACGACTCAAAGAATAGCAGGGAGGGATAATATTCCACCATCTGGTGTTACCGGATTGAAAGCACGGAGCACATCAGATGAGGGCATTAAAATAAGTTGGGATCTAATACCCGAAGACGGAATGTCTTATTGGATTCCTAATGATAAAAATTTTATTCTTCGTGATGGAATTGAGGGGTATAGGATTTTTCGATCCGAAGGAGAAGGTTTCTTTGCGCCAATAGCGTTCGTTCCTCCCGGCACAAATACTTTTCAGGACATCGTAGAGCCTGATGGTAGGACTTATCGATACATTGTTCTTTCTTCTGATTTAGATAATTGGCGAACTCCGGATATTTTACCCGGTAGCAGTGAAGATAATGCTCGAAAAGTTACTACGGTCGTTGTCGGAAAAGACGAAAGTGGAAAAGATGTAAGAGGCCTTTTCGATAATGACTCAGATGTAGACTTAGATGATTTTTTCCTTTTTGTCGATGTTTTTGGAACTCGTATATCAGCTTTAGAATTTTCTGGTCAATTTGATCTTGATAGAGACGGTACTATAGATTTAGATGATTTTTTTATCTTTGCCGATGATTTTGGTCGACAGGCTATTTCACGCTGAACATTAATTACGCTTTGACCAATTATTATTTTGTTTGTCTTTAATGATGGAAAAAACGAACGCCTGAATTGATCATTAGCATATTGTACTCGTTAGCTGCTGTAATAACATCATCATCTCGAACAGATCCTCCCGCTTGAACAATGTATTCTACTCCTGAACGAGAAGCGCGATCAATATTATCTCGAAAAGGAAAAAATGCATCGGAACTTAGAGCAATTCCAGACATGTTATCTAAAAATTGTCTTTTTTCTTCAGATGATATTAGGTCAGGCACCTTGTCGAAGTTTTTTCGCCATGCAGACAATTCATTAGGTGTAGCTTCTTCCTGAAGATATACGTCAATAGCGTTAACTTTTTCGGCACGTTTTATGTTCTCTTTGAATTGCATGGATGTCACATTTGGATGCTGTCGCAAATACCAATTATCTGCCTTACTGCATGCTAAGCGAACGCAATGTACTCGAGATTGCTGACCAGCCCCTATACCTATTATTTGTCCTTCCTTTGCCAATGTTACAGAATTAGATTGAGTATATTTTGCCGCGATTGTCGCAACGGCTAAATCTCTTTCGGCTTCTTTGGAAAGCTCTGTTCGCATACTAACTACGTTTTTAAAAAAATCTTGATTAGGAATAAAATTATTACGAGTTTGCTTCAGGGTTATACCAAATACCTCACGAATTTCATTTTCATCAGGAACAAATTTTTTGTCCATTTGAAATATTGGGTATTTCCCTCCTTTTTTTCTTTTGAGTAATTCGAAAGCGTCAGCTTCGAAACCTGGAGCGATTATTCCATCTGAAACTTCTCTTTGTATGATCTTGGCTGTAGCTAAATCAACGATGTCGCTCAGAGCAATCCAGTCGCCAAAAGAAGCTAATCTGTCTGCTCCACGGGCACGGGCATAAGCTGTAGCTAATGGTGTTAATTCAATGTCATTTACAAAATAGGAAAAGGATAGATCTTCGTTGAGAGGAACGCTAACGGCTGCTCCAGCAGGGGATACATGCTTAAAGGATGCTGCAGCTGGCATATTCAGTACTTGTCTAAGTTCTTGGACAAGGGCCCATGAATTTAATGCATCCATGAGATTAATGTAACTCGGAGCTCCATTAAGGATTTCAAGTGGTAGCATTTTTTCATTGCGCATGTAAAAACTTGCTTGTGTTTGATGTGGGTTACATCCATAGCGCATAATCCCAGATGAAGACATGGTTTCTCCTCTTGTGTTTTGATGGCGTCAATTTTTTGATTGAGGCCAATTTGTTGACAAATGTAAGTAATCTATTGTAATATGTATGATTATCTATGCGAACATTATGGTCGCAAATGTATCTAATTTTGGCAATAGCAGAACGCAAAAAATGCAACGTGCATTGAGGGTTCTGTTCAATGTTTCACGTGAGAGTAAAAAACATGTTTAAAGGATGTCACACGGCATTAATAACACCTATGAAGGCTGATGGAAGTGTAGACTTTGCTGGTATAGAAAGTCTTGCTGAATTTCAAATTTCTAATGGTATTTCTGGTATTTTGGCTGTCGGAACTACTGGGGAAAGTCCAACGTTGCTTTGGGATGAGCATAATGAGATTATAGAGCGTACTGTTCTAATAGCTAAAAACCGTTGTTTATCTATTGCTGGAACAGGTAGCAATTCTACTAAAGAGACACTGGAAGGGAGCGAGCATGCTTCAAATGTAGGTGCGAATGCAGTTTTACTTGTCGATCCGTATTATAACGGACCTTCCTCCCTAGAAATCCGACGAGAATATGTTGAACCTGTAGCTAGCGAATTCCCGAATATCCAAGTTATACCGTATGTTATTCCGGGTCGAACAGGCGCTATGTTGGAGGCAGAAGACATTGCCATTTTAAATGAGCAATATCCTAATGTTGCGTGCGTTAAGGAAGCAACTGGAGATCTGGATAATATGGCTAAGACGCGTCGCATCTGCGGGGAAAAATTTACTATAATGTCTGGAGATGATGATAAAACCGTTACTATGATGAAAAGAAATGATATTCGTGCGTCAGGTGTTATTTCTGTGATGTCCAATATTCTGCCTGGTGCCATACAACGTTTGACTGAAATGTTAAGCGAGGAAAAAAATAATGAGGCCGACAAACTTGTTAAGTCCATGTCTCCACTTTTTTCCTGTGTGGGAGTAAATACCACCGAAGCGACTTCTTTTGGAAAAGTGGTGTGCAAAGCGCGAAATCCATTGGCGATTAAATCGCTTATGAATATTCTTGGTATGCCGTCGGGGCCAACTCGAAGACCGCTCGGTAAAATGACAAAAAATGGTATAACTGTTGTGCTTGAGGCCGCCCGACAGGTCCAGAAAAATGATCCGTCGTTGTTTGCCCCCATCAGTGATTTTTTCAATGTAGATATTGAAGCTCGTTTGCAAGATGAGCGTTTGATTCATGGATTGATTTACGAGACCTATTAGGAGTTGTTATGACTAAAATTGTTGTAACTGGAATAGCGGGCCGAATGGGCCAAAGGTTAGGAAGTCTGACACTGGCCGCTGAAGATTTGTTTTTGGTCGGGGGCACTGAGCATGAAAAACACTTATGTCTAGGACGGGATATTGGAGAATTTCTAGGGGGGGAAAATAAAGACATTAAAATTACGAACAATATAGAAGAGTGTATCGCGATTGCTGACGTAGTAATTGCATTTACTAGCCCAGAAGCGACTCTGCGGGATGCTAAAATATGTGCTGATTATAGTAAGGCCATGGTTGTGGGGACGACAGGTTTTGAGCAAATTCAATTAGATGAATTTAAACAAACCGTATCAAATATTTCCTGCGTATTCGCCTCTAATTTCAGCACTGCTATGAATGTTTTATTTCAATTAGTCGAACAGGCTGCAAGTAAGTTAGGTGATGAATACGATGTTGAAATCATAGAAATGCATCACCATTTTAAAGTTGATGCCCCAAGCGGATCAGCTATAACGCTTGGAGAAAGGGTTGCATCGGGTTTAGGGCGTGATTTTACTGACCATGCGATACATGGTCGTGAAGGCGTGGTTGGGCCAAGAAACAATAAAGAAATCGGAATGCACGCAGTACGTATTGGCGACGTTGCGGGTGTTCATAAAGTATTATTCGGCGCACCTGGCGAGTATGTTGAGCTCTGTCATACAGCAACTAGTAGGGATGCCTTTGCGTTAGGAGCCCTAAGAGCTGCCCGCTTCGTTAATAATGCAAATGTCGGTTTATATTCGATGGCAGACGTACTGAATTTTGAGGGTTGATTAAACTTTTCTGACGCTGTTTGAAAACAATAATTTTTTAAGTTTCTACTGTCGATCTGGAGGGCGGAAAAGGTGCTTTGGTCCTGGCCAAAGAGTTTGTATCTTGTCTCGAAGCCGTGCTGCTTCTTCGAAATTTTCATTTTCTACTGCGTCACTTAAAGCGCGATCTAATTGTTCCCTTCTTGTAAGTGGTCTTTCCTGTTCTAATTCGCTATACCACTCTCGAAGGAAAGCGAGTTCTGGTAATTCTTCTTCAACGTCTCCGTCCCATTCTTCTAAAAATGTCTCTATATTTTCGATGCCTTCAGTAACACTTTGTAAGGCCTTAGGATAATCTTCTATTTCAAGAGATAACATAGCACGCGCTCTTGTTTGCATCATTATTGCGTGAGGGTAGTACTGTTCGAAGTACCAGCGAACATCATCATTAGGTGCGTGTTCATCAATCAAATCAAAAATCTTTAAAGCATGTTCGGTATCTTTTATTACACCTTGATATTCTTCTAAATAAAAAAGACTGAGGTATCGATGATAAAATTGCCACGCCTCTTGGAAAAGATCTTCACATTCGTCTTCTGTAAAACTAAATTGCTTCTCTTTTTCTGACTTTATCTTTGTGAGGTAATATTCAAGTAGAGAGCTACGATCAAATAGTCGTTTTCCGTCAGGACGTCCTGTTATTTCAAGTTGCAGGATACCCATGTCTATTCGTATCTGGATTTTTTCGGATCCATCATGACTTTTTATGCGACGAGCCAAAAACTCGTCCGGATTAAAGTTCCAATCTTTTAGAATGGAACCAATATCGTATTTCATCAGTTGCCTCACGCGAGCAAAATAGTCCAATTTATCTTAAAAATATAGCGCAGGATTAAAACCTGCGCTAATTGATGTTTGATTGTGAGTTTGAGTTAAATTTAAGACATTATTCTGATGAGTTGCACAAAATAGTGTGGTATTATTTTTTTAAATGAGATTATAAATTCTTTGATTTTGCATTTCGTGCTACAGTTAATTAATATAAAAATCTATCATTACGATTATTTGAGAAAAAATTTTGTCTTACAACCGTATTAATTTTAATAAAGGACATTTGATTTATGTCTAGGAAAACGGGTTTTGCTGTCGTTGGATTGGGAATGGGGCGACATCACTGCAAAGCAATTGTTGCTGCTCCAGGGGCACAATTGGTAGCTGTGTGCGATACGGATGAAGAGCGTCTAATTGAGGCCTCAAAAGAGTACGGTTGTAAAGCATATAATGACTACGCTGAGCTTTTGAAGGATGAAAAAGTGGAAGTAGTTAATATTGCTACTCCTTCTGGAATGCATGCGAAGATGGGAATTGAGGCTGCGGTAGCGGGTAAGCATATGATAGTTGAAAAACCGGCTGATATTAAACCTGAGCGTGTAGACGCCTTAATTAAGGCTGGCCTAGAAAATAAAGTAAAAATTGCGGGTATTTTTCAAGCCAGGTTAGATCCTCTAAACATAAGAATTCGAGATGCAGTTCAAGAAGGTAAACTTGGAAAATTAATTGGAGTGCATGGCCATTTGCCTTGGTATCGAAAGCAATCCTATTATGAAGGATTGCACGGAAAATGGAAGGGTACTTGGGGAATGGATGGCGGAGGCTCATTAATGAACCAAGGCGTTCATACAGTTGATTTGCTTCAGTGGATAGCTGGCCCGATAGAATCGGTATCGGGGATGTACGGAATTTTTGCTCACGAGATAGAAGCTGAGGACCAGGCTGTTGCCGTTATGCGTTTCAAGAGTGGGGCCCTAGGCACTCTGTATACGACTACATGTTGTTATCCTGGTTATGATCAACGAATAATGTTGTATGGTACAGAGGGATCCGTTTCAAAAATTCATAGTGAATTGGAGGGGTGGAAACTATTGTCAGATGATAATAATGTTGAAGAGAAGGAATTACTCGCATTATATGGAGCTAATAAGGATTCAAGCGGATCGGCTGATCCTATGGCAGTTAGTTTTGATGGGCACACTCAGATTATTGTTGATATGTATGAATCTATATCGGAGGAGAGGAGCCCATTAATCACTTTGGATAGTGCACGGCATGCTGTCGAAATCATCAATGGAGTATTTGAATCTGCCCGATCTGGTAAACATGTGAGAGTAGGTTAAGTCTATGGCACATCATAATTTCATACCAAAATATTACCATGTTACGATAGGATCCCACGATCCAGTATTATATATTTCTCCAGGTGACTCCGTAACCACTACAACAGTAGATGCTCGAGGTCGTGATTTTACTGGCGAACAAATAACAGAGCGAGGTAATCCAATGACTGGTCCATTCTTTGTTGAAGGAGCTGAAATTGGAGATGCATTGGTCGTTAGATTTGACCGTTTATGGCCCAATCGTAACTGGGGTTTTTCAGGCACAACTATTGCCCCTAATGTATTAGATCCTGGATATAATTCTAAGGTAGATACTGATGTTGAGACCTGTAAATGGTCAGTTGATTTAGAGGAAGGCAATGCCAGGCTTGTCGAGCCAGAAACTAAGTTATCTCAATTAGATCTACCTATTTCTCCGATGTTAGGATGTTTTGGAGTGGCTCCGCCAAGAGGTCAGGCCATTTCAACTGCAACTTCCTCCACTTACGGCGGCAACATGGATTATCGTGGGTTTGTTCAAGGAACAACCGTTTTTTTGCCAGTTGCAGAACCCGGAGCTTTGTTTCACTTGGGAGATGGGCACGCCTTGCAAGGCGACGGTGAGATTGTTGGAACCGGAATAGAAATTTCTTTTGACGTTACGTTTAGTGTAGATTTGATGAAAGAATCCAATATAGTTTGGCCTCGGGCTGAAAATGAGACGCATATAATGGTTGCTGGAAATGCTCGCCCATTAGATCAGTGTGTTCAGCACGCTACTACAGAACTGGTTAAATGGATTGAGGTCGATTACGGTTTAGCTCCTTTAGATGTTCATCAAATTTTGGGACAATTTGTTGAATACGATATGGGAAATGTCTATGATCCAGCATATACTATGATTTGTAAAATAGAAAAAAAAATATTAGAGCGTGTCTGTCAGTAGGGAACCAGTTTTTAAATAATTTTATATGTTTTTTTGGGCCTTTTCAATAAGAACCTGTTGCACGCTTTTACTTGTGTCGTTTGCATTACTCAGTTCTTGATGTGAATAGGTACCATCTGGTTGCATTTCACGAATCTTATTTTTAGCCGTTAAAGTCGATGTGACAAGCTCTTCGAAAATGCGCTTTTTGTGACTATCATCACTTATGGGAAAGACTACCTCGACTCGACTGCGGAGGTTACGACTCATCCAATCAGCGCTTCCCAACCAAACTTCTTCTTGGCCACCATTAGCAAAATAATAAAGTCGACTGTGTTCAAGGAATCGATCAATTACGCTATACACTCGAATGTTTTCGCTCACACCCAACAATCCAGCACGTAAACAGCAAACACCACGAATAATTAGATCAATCTTAACTCCTGCTTGTGATGCCATGTATAGCGATTGCATAATTTCATGATCGGTTAAGCCATTCATTTTAGCCACTATTGCGGCGGGACGACCGGCTTTAACATGTTCAATTTCGCGATTTATTCGATAAATCACACCCTGTATAAGACCTGTCGGTGCTACTAATAAGTTTTCAAAGTTTGTCTCGCGTGAGTGTGTTGTGAGTATATTGAATACTTCCGCGACTTCTTTAGTTATATTTATCCGAGAGGTGATTAGTCCCACGTCTGTGTAGAATTTTGCTGTAGTCTGATTGTAATTACCAGTCCCCAAATGTGTATAGCGTCTTAAATTATTCGATTCTTTTCTAACGAGCATCGACAATTTACAGTGCGTTTTTAAACCCATCATCCCGTATATCACATGTACTCCGCTGTCTTCAAAACGCCGAGCCCATTCTATATTAGCAGCTTCGTCACCCCGAGCTTTAAGTTCGACTACGGCTGTAACTTCCTTACCGCGTTCAGCTGCATCGATAAGTGCTTGCGCAACTTCTGAATCGTCTCCTGTCCGATACAAGGTTTGCTTTATAACTAGTACATTATCATCGTTGGCTGCCATTTTTATAAAGTCTATCACGGGAGAAAAAGAATCGTATGGATGGTGTAATAAAATGTCTTTTTTCCTAATCTCTCTGAAGAACCTTTCGGGGTCGATGTTTACTTTGGATGTAGATGGAATGAACTGATTGTATTTTAAATCGGGACGCTCTATTAAGTCATATAACGAAACAAATCGGTATAAATTAACAGGTCCTTTTGTAAGAAAAGTGAGTTTGTCTCCGACAGAGAATTGTTGTTGAAGGCGTTTAACTAATGAATTTGGTGCAGTGGCAGAAATCTCTAATCTTACGGCATCGGCCAAGTGCTGACTTCGTACTTGTTCGGCAATTTCTTCGAGAAGGTTGTCCGCATCATCTTCATTAAGATATAGGTCGCTGTTTCTGGTTACTCGAAATGGGGCTGATGCTATCGTTTCATATCCACGAAAAAGTTTGTCAACCATGAGGTCCATTATGCCTGCAAGGGATACAAAATTTTTCGTTCCATCAATATCAGGAAATTTTACAAGGCGTGGTAGTACTCTAGGTACTGTCGAGACACCCATGAGCGTATTATCTTCCGATTTTAGTAGTGTGCCAATACAAAGAGCTTTGTTTATTACACTTGGAAAAGGGTGAGCTGGGTCGACAACTATAGGCGTTAGGACAGGTTCAAGTTGTTCGTACCAGTAGGTTGTTACGTATTCGACATGGGATTCTGTGAGTTTTTGAGATTCCCATATATAAATACCCTCATTGCGTAAGGCCGGAAGCAGATCGTTATTCCAGCAATTGTATTGATCAGCTACCATTTTTCGAGTTTTAATCTCTATCTCTATGAGTTGTTCTTGCGAACTTAATCCATCGGGCCGTTTTGGATTCGCTCCAGATTTGAGTAGTTGTAGTAGGCCGGCAACACGTATTTCATAAAATTCGTCGAGGTTATTTGCAACGATCGCAAGAAATTTCACTCTTTCTAAAAGTGGATTCGAGCTATCTTGAGCTTCTTCGAGTACGCGAAAGTTGAAATCTAACCAAGATAATTCTCGGTTAATATATAAATGAGGCGAATTTAAATCGGGATTTCTCAAGTTGAGTTAATAGTGTTTGTGTTCAATTCATTATACTATTTTAGTTATTCAACTTATAAATTACGTGCATTTAATGCAACAATTTGATTCTTGTTTAAACCAATTTGATAAAACAAAATGGCGGTCTAATGCGGCATTTTTCAATATCGATTCAATAGGTTTATCAGGATCGTCGGGGGTCGCCATATCGGCTGTGAATTCAATAGACAAGTCTCCGTTATATTTACTTTTTAGTAAGTGGGGGATCAGTATGTTGTAGTCGATCCAATCGCCTTCGGATAATAGGCAGCATTTTAACTTTTTCGTTTTACGATTTTGGAGGTGTACATGAGTAATCCAAGGCAATATTTCTTCAAAAAACTCTATAGCTTTTTGTGTATTGTTATCCATGTATGGTTGGAAACAACAACCCACATTTTTCGAAACACTAAGAGATTGAAGTGTTTTTATAGTACTATTCGGAGTATCACATAATGTATTCGCATGTGTCTCTATGGCTAGTGAAATTCCGTGAGCGTCAAGCTGTAATGCGAGCGTATGTAAAGATTGGAGTGCTTTTTTTTTCTGCTTAGGGTTCATTTTTTTGCTGGCTATATTCCCGGCAAAAACTTTAAATATTTTTACATTTAGCTTAACAGCGATTTGTATCAAATGGGTGAATTTTCGTGATTCCTCCGTATTTTTACCAAAGAGATGTAATGCTGGATAGGCCCCTAATACAGGGCAAGTCATATTTAAAGCCTTCATAATATCAATTAGTCTTCGAATTTCTTTTTCGCTGTGTTGAGAAATATGATATTGCCAAATTTCAAGTTTATCAAAACCGAATTTTTTTACTTTTGTCAACAAATTTTCTAAGGGTTTGTGTGGGATTTTATCGGTTGTCCAACGATTCGGCTCTAATAAAATTGTATTGAGTAAGATTTGCATAGATAACCTCCCAAGTCATTTGTTCCT